>ERZ1026892.2-NODE-2-length-141231-cov-11.381014_pt1 | contig 141231 bp, 136 predicted proteins | sample MGYA00380176_ERZ1026892 | MGnify/ENA primary metagenome ERZ1026892 (study PRJEB33269, sample SAMEA4719812) | human gut metagenome | biome: human-associated habitat; feature: organic feature; material: feces | place: Cameroon | collected 2013-10 ... | reverse complement strand
CACCACCTTGACATGGTGGGGGTCGTTGGTTCGAGTCCAATTAAACGCACCATTACGCGTTCGTAGCTCAGTTGGTTAGAGCACCACCTTGACATGGTGGGGGTCGTTGGTTCGAGTCCAATCGAACGCACCATATCCCTTCGATATGGCGCTTTTCTTCTCTCTCTTCTGCTAATCAATCTTACAGTTTTGTTAATCGCTGTACGTTGATGCTATCCAGTTTTCCATCCAAAATCGCCAGAAAATCATCATGATAGGGCATCGCTACGTGCTTTTTCAGATCGGCTTCCGACTTCCAGCGCTCAATAAAAACAAACGACACACCGCCTTCATTTGCCAGTTCGCGGACATCGGGAATCGCCCGGCTTTCATGCAGATCGTACTGTAAGCACCCCGCTTCCTGATGCGTGAGAGGCACCATCGCATGTGCAGCTTTTCTGATGGTATCGATATGTTCCTGGCGGGGCGTCAGGGTAGCAACAATCTTAACTTCGCTCATGTGAGATCCTTCGTGCATCAATAACAAAATCGGGTGGTTTCACAGGAGAACCACCCGGATACCTGAACTATTGAGGCTAGCAACGTCGTCTCGATTACGCCAATCTATGTTTTATCAACGGGAAAGCCGCTAGCCTACCGCGGGTGGAGAAAAGCACTATTTTACCAGGGGCTGCTTTTTCTCGACATCTTTCAGGCCGCCTTCATTAACTGCGTTTTTATAGCCCATTTTTTGCAGCAGCGTTTCCGCTTTGCCTGACTGATTGCCGGTGTTGCAGTACAGATACAACGTGTCATTCTTATCCTGCGTCACTTCCCCAATACGTTCAGCCAACTGCTTAAGCGGAATATTCACCGCCCCCTGTACGTGCGTTTCCTGATACTGTTCCGGGGTGCGCACATCAATCCAGTGCTCCGCGGCCCAGGAGGCCGTAGAGGTCAGCAGTACAGCGCCAGCAAACAGCATATTTTTCAGTAATCGGGCTTGTTGAGACATGGTATTTCCTCGTTATTGAACGTTATATCGCATTATAGCCCTCTGTTTTGTATGGGATAGGCGCAATGCCAGGTAAAAAAGTGACCTTTGTCGTGGTTCCCCTCTTTTACCCTGTTGAACGCTTTAAACGGCTTCGTTGAGATACTGCGCCAGTACCGTACGAGCATGAGTCGCGATATCGGGCGTACATTTTTCCGCCAGCACAGCGACAAAAGCGTGGAATTGTTCCGGCGTGATGCCGTTATTACGGCTGATGGCATAGTGGCTTTTCAACTGGCTCTCCGCCCCCGGTATCGCCGCCAGGGCTGAAATGGTCGCCAGCTCGCGGGCGGACCAGTCCAGTACATCGCGCTGGAAGATATCGCCAAACAGATGCGCTTTCAGGTACACATCTATGGCTGGCGCAAAATCAAATAGCGGACTGCTAACCGTCTGCCCCACCAGCCGCGTCTGATTTTCCGTCCCCGCCGTCAGGCTGTCCCAGTTTTCCATCGGCGGCGTCGCGGTTTTACCTTCTTCATCGACAATCCCCCGCGCCTGACGGTCATTGATGACTGACATAAAGCAGCCCAGCGCATTCAGGCTACGCGGGAAGCCGCAGTAGGCGTACAGCTGCACCAAAATCTCTTTGATTTCATTTACCGTTAACCCCGCGTCAAGCCCTTCATTCAGCGCAAGCGTCAGTCGGTTCATGTCGCCACGCGCGGTAAACGCCGCAATCGGGATCATCGCCTGTTGTTGATGAGTCAGTGGGTTTTGCATGGTATTGTCTCCGTGATGGGCGCCATCGCGCCCCTGAAAGCAGGTCAATAAGCACAGTATACTGAGCCGGTTTGCCCATGATTAGAGGGAGGAATCAGAACTGACCTATGATTCAATTTCATAAGTTGGGACCGTCATTTGCCAGAGAACCGAAGGATTTCAGCCGGATAGCGTTCGCCCTGAATAGTGATATTGGCTCCCTCGATGCGCTGTAAATCCTGTTCATCCAACCGCACGTTGAGCGCGCCAATATTTTCTTCAAAGCGACTCAGGCTACGGGTGCCAAACAGCGGGACAATCCACGGTTTTTGCGCCAACAGCCACGCCAACGCGACCTGAGCGGGCGTGGCTTGATGACGGTCGGCAATCTCACGAATCAGACTAATCAAACGTTGATTGCTGGCACGCGCATCCTCGGTAAAGCGTGGCGTTTTCGCGCGAATATCATTGCGATCAAATACCGTTGCAGCATCTATTTTACCGGTTAAAAAGCCTTTGCCTAACGGACTGTAGGGGACCAGACCGATACCCAATTCTTGCAGCGTGGGAAGCACCTGCGCTTCGGGCTCGCGAGTCCACAAAGAGTATTCGCTCTGTAACGCGGCCAGAGGTTGCACCGCATGCGCACGTCGAATAGAGGCAGTACTGGCTTCGGACATACCGAACCAGCGCACTTTTCCCTCCGCAATCAGATCCTGTACCGTTCCTGCGACATCCTCCATCGGAACATCAGGGTCGACACGATGCTGATAGCAGAGATCGATATAGTCTGTGCCAAGACGTTTCAGACTGCCCTCCACCGAGCGGCGAATCTGTTCTGGCCGACTGTTTACGCCACCCCGATGTTCACCGGTTCGTTGATCGATATCCCAGCCAAACTTGGTGGCAATTTTGACCTGATGGCGCACCGGCGCAAGCGCTTCGCCCACCATCACCTCGTTGGTCCACGGGCCGTAAACCTCTGCGGTGTCAAAAAAATCCATTCCGCGTGCCACCGCGCTGCGCAGCAGTTCAATCATCTGCCCCCGGTCCGGCAGATCGCGTGCTTTGCCATAGCCCATCGACCCCAGCGATAACGCGGAAACCTCCAGCCCCTGCCCCAGCTTGCGTTTGATCATATCTCGCACCTCTGCATTATTTTCCAGCCAGTTGCGCCGCGAAGCGGGCCTGAAAATCAGCGATCTTGTCTTTGTTACCGCTCGCCACCTCATAAAACGCCAACGGCTGACGATAGTGCATCCCCACATAGCGAGCGCTGGCCTTCATTGGCGTCAGCACCTCTTCCATGGTGCTATTCAGCAGCCCCTCATGCGAATAGGTAAACTCGCTGGCGCCAGCGGTAGTCACAACCTGCAACTGCTTATCTTTTAACGCCGTACCGCCTGTCCCAAATGCCCAGCCGTAGGTCCAGACTTCATTGAGATAGGCTTTGAGCATCGGAGTCAAATTAAACCAGTGGGTGGGATAGAGAAAAACCACGCGCTCGGCCTCGCGGTAGGCCGCCTGCTCCGCAGCGACATCAATGGCCGCCGCATCATTACCGTACATCTGCTCCAGGTGACGAATCGTCACATTCTCTGCGCGCTCTGCGGTGTGTTGCAGGGCGCGAATCACCCGCGATTGCGAAAAATAGGGATGGGATACAATCACCAGCGTTTTCATAGCGTCCTCACTTTAGTGCCATCATCTTGTATGACTGGCAGTATGCAGCCGATGATTGATAACCTTAATAGCACTTATGGTTGAAGTGCTTTCAACCTCAGGTTAATAATAATCAAGCACGATTCCCGTTCAGGAGACGACGACCATGGAACTCTCGCAGCGCGTCCGCGCGATGACGTCATTTATCGATGCTGCCGATGCGGGTAGCTTCGCCGCCGCCGCGCGTCTTCAGGGAGTGAGTACCGCCGCCATCAGCAAAAATATTGCCGGGCTTGAGCAAGCGCTGGGCGTTCGTCTGATGAACCGCACCACGCGTAAGCTGAGTCTGACTGAAGAAGGCGCGGCGTTTCTTCAGCAAGCACGCATTGCCATCGCCGCGCTGGATACCGCCGTCGATACGGTGGTGGCCGGCAAAATGGAAACCCGCGGGCATGTGCGCATCTCTACTAGTGCCGCTTTTGGCCGCGAGCAACTCCTGCCGGCGCTGCCGGGGCTACGTCAACGCTATCCCGGTCTGTCCGTGGAGGTCGATTTTGACGATCGGGTGACCGATATTGTCCGCGACGGTTACGATCTGGCCATCCGCGGCGGGCGTATCGTCGACTCTTCGCTGATTTCACGCCCGGTCTGCCAGCTCAATATGGTGTTGGTCGCTTCACCGGATTATCTGGCTCAACAGGGTGTGCCGCAAACGCCAGAGGATCTCAAAAACCACCATCTGATTGCCCGTCGCTTTCTTGGCGGACGAGTATCGCCCTGGGGATTCCGTGGTACAGACGATAGCCTGACCACGCTTGAACCCGACGCTGCGGCCATCACTCTCTCCGCCCCCGAAGCTCAGCTACAGGCGGCCCGGCTCGGGTTGGGGATTGCGCAGGTGGGCGTCCATCACGCCATCACGCACCTGCAAACCGGTCAGTTGAAAGTATTACTCTTTGGTCAGCACGATCCCGGCAGCTATGAAATGGTGATTCAGTATCCGCATCGGGCTCTGATCGCCCCCCGCGTACGAGTGACGATTGAGTATCTGCTGGACATCCTGAGGCAGGATCCCTCGCTGCATTTCCCGCTTTCCAGACTGGCAGAGTTTGCTGCATAGGCGATAATCAATATATTCATCACACAAATAATGCATTTCATGCTGCCTGGGCGGCATTTCATTCCGCTTTTCAGGCCGTTAGTGCTGATTTTTCCCGAGGAGTGACAGAAAAGCATACAGTAGCGTTTATTTACGGATGTGCCCTATGCCGATTTCTCTCTTTTCACGCGAAAACCTGCTGTCCGGTTTTCAATGGTTCTTCTTTATCTTCTGCAATACCGTGGTGGTCCCTCCCACCCTGGTTTCCGCCTTCCACCTCCCAGCAAGCAGCCTGCTGATGCTGACGCAGTATGCGTTCCTGACCACCGCCGTTGCTTGTCTGCTACAAACGTTCTGCGGCCATCGCCGCGCCATTATGGAAGGCCCTACCGGCCTGTGGTGGGGAACGATCCTGACAATTACGCTGGCCGAAGCGTCGCGCGGTACGCCGTTGAATGATATCGCCAGCAGTCTGGCGGTAGGTATTGCGATCTCGGCGGTGCTCACCATCCTCATCGGCATCAGCGGGCTGGGGAACCGGCTGGCGAAGTTGTTTACCCCAACGGTGATGGTCACCTTTATGCTTCTGCTCGGGGCACAGCTCACGGCGATTTTCTTTAAGGGTATGTTGGGGCTGCCTTTTGGCATTGCCAGGACTACCGTTAGTCTGTCGCTCGCCCCGTTTCTGCTCTCGGTGGCGGTGATGCTGTTTGTGATTGGCCTGATTATTTTCCTGCCGCCGCGTATTTCGCGCTACGCGCTGCTGATAGGTACCGTGGTGGGTTGGGCGGTCTGGCGTCTCTGTTTTGGGGCCGCAGATACCGCCTTCGGTGAGCTGCACTGGCAGTGGTTCCCGCTCGGCAGTCACGGTGCGCTGTCGCCGGGAATTATTCTGACCGCCGTAATGACCGGGCTGGTTAACATCAGCAACACCTATGGCGCAATTCGCGGTACCGATGTATTTTACCCATCGTCTACGGCCAGCGGCGCTCACTATCGCCGCAGTTTTATCGTCTCCGGCATCATTACGCTGGTGACGGTACCGTTCGCCGTCATCCCGTTTTCCCCGTTTGTGTCTTCCGTGGGATTGTTAACCCAGACCGGCGATAGCTCGCAACGCTCCTTCTTCTACGGCGGAATGCTGTTCCTGTTGGTCGCACTCATCACCCCACTCACCCGTTTCTTCTGCGCCATTCCGTTGGGCGTCAGCAGCGCGGTGATGCTGGTTTCCTATCTGCCGCTGCTCTACTCCAGCCTCGTTTTCAGCCAGCAGGTCAAGTTTACCTCGCGGAATATCTATCGCCTCGCGCTGCCGCTGTTTGTTGGGCTATTCCTGATGAGTCTGCCACCCGTGTATCTGCAGGATGTTCCGCTCACCCTTCGCCCGCTGCTCAGCAACGGCCTGCTGGTCGGTATCCTGCTGTCTGTGTTGCTGGATAACATCATTCCGTGGGAGCGCATCAAATAAAGGTTCCGGATAACGCCATTATCTGGAAACAACAACGGGCACTGAACGTGCCCGGTTGAATAAGAACGGGCCATTCGGCCCGCTAATGATTAACACATTTCCAGCGCTTGCGCTTTGGCCCTTTCAGCCTGCTTTCGGTAATGGTCGTACCGCGCACAAAACCAGATTCTCTGCTGCTCGTTCATGTTGCCAGTGATCGTGCTGATGTCGATGGGATGGCCTGACGCGTACATATGTGCAAAACTGCGGGCCAGAAAATCAAAATTAGTTAATGCTTGTAGATCCTGTTTCTGCATTGCATATCCCTCCGATCTGGTACTCGTTTTAAGGTTATATGCTTTCCTGTTTCCAGTATTCGCCTGTTATCGATATCTCTTTGAACACTGCGTGCGCATTTCAGCGGCGCTACGTCACATTTCGGCAAAAAGGCCGGAACAGGGATGACGCTTCGTGCTGAATAGGCGGTCACGTCCATAAGCGGGTACATCAATCAACACTTTTGCAATATACTGTGACAAGTGTAGAACAGAGTGAGTACATAACTAATGGAAATTGATCTCGATAACCTGGTTTTTGACGGTCTGGAAGAAGCGCAAGAGCGCAATGCGGAACGTCTGGACGATGCAGACAAAAAAGCGCAGGCGATTATCGCCGATGATGACTGCGGCGATGCCTGCAAAATCTGATAAAAAAGGCCGGCACTGAGTGCCGGCCTTTTTATCGCTCACTTTTTCACATTCATCTACGCTGCATACGCCGCATCGCGCAATGATAAGCGCCATTGCGTACCGAGCGGCGCAGAACGGCCGCAATCAGATGCACGCTACCGCGAACCACTCGCTGTTCCAACGAGTTCAGCCGTAAATCCAGCATCTCCTGGGCCCAGTCGGGCAGCAGATCGATACCGGCTTTCATAAAAATCATCCCCGCAGGCTGCGCGAAACGCCCTGGCAGCCGGGTGGTCATCAAAACCCTTGCCACTTCCCGGGTACGCGCATCGCAGCGCAGTTGCGGGCGCATCTGTTCGAGATAGTCCGCCACCGCCTGTGGCGTTTTGGGCACATTGCGCGCCCCCAGTTTTTCGGCAATGCTGGCCGATTCAATAAAGTATTGTGCCTGCCGTGCGGGCGTGACCACCGTGCGCCGATAGCGCAGGTGCGAGGCCATAAACGAACTGCATTCGGCCACATGCACCCAGGTCAATAAATCCGGATCGCTGGCGGCGTACGGTGTCCCGTCAACGTCGGTACCGCTAATACGCATGTGGATGGCTTTCACTTTGGCGATCAGCCGTTCGGCATCCGGTTCCGTGGCAAAAGTGGTGGCGGAAATAAACTGGCTGGTACGGCGCAGGCGGCCAAAGATATCTTCGCGGAACAACGAATGATCCCAGACGCCTGCCAGCGCCAGCGGGTGCAGCATCTGCAACAGTAGCGCGCTGATGCCACCGCACAGCATAGAGGTAAAGTCACCGTGCACTGGCCAGATGGCCGACTGCGGGCCAAACAGCCCCGGTTCGCCGACCGGGTGCTCAAAATCAATTTCCTTAAGCGCCATTCCCGTCAGGCCCAGCACCTGATGTTCAATTCGCTGGCGTAGCCATTCCATTTCCGCCCCCTTCGCCGTCAGCCCTGACGCGCGTTATCCAACCACGCGTAGACCGCCGCCAGATCCCGTTCGGCCAGCCCGTTTTGCGCGGCTTTTTCCCACAGTGCGGCGATATCGCTCATCATCGGCATCGTTCCCTGCGGCGCATTCTCCAGTGCCAGACGTGCGTCTTTCAGCGCATGCTGAAGCTGCATCTGCGGGGTGTAATCCTCTTTGCGGATCATCTCCAGCTTGCCCTTCACATAGGGTGCCGCCAGCGGGCCGCCTTCCAGCGTTTCCCACAGCTGGTCTGGCGTGAAGCCAAACTGTTTTGCCAGCTGCATGCTCTCTGCAATGCCCTGCATCATGGCGATAAGCCAGGCGTTAATCACCAGCTTCATTTTCTGGCTATTACCCGCCTCGCCGTACCACTGGGTGCCGCGAGAAATCGCGTCGAATACCTGCTGCGCGGCGCCGGCACGCGTCTGGTCGCCGCTTGCCATCACCAGAATTTGCGCGTTTTCCGCCGGGGCTTTGGTGCCCGAAACCGGTGCATCGAGATACAGCATATCCGGTCGCAGCGCATGAAGCAGCGCAATCGACTCGGCGGTTTCCTGAATACCGATGGTCCCCATCTGGCAGAACGACGCGCCCTGCGGGCAGGACGGCGCAATGGCGCGGATAATCGCCTGCGTGGCGGCACCGTCTGTGAGCATCGCGATAATAACTGACGCATCGGCTACGGCCAGCGCCGCGTCGTTGCACAGCTGGAGACCGTGAGATTGGAGGTCTTCCCCTCGCCCAGGCGTGCGGTTCCAGCCGTACACCGTGAACCCTTTTTTGAGCAGGTTGGCGGCAAATGCATGCCCCATTGCGCCTAAACCCAGAACCGCTACCGCAGGCAGTGCCTTCATTTCTCTCTCCTCACATGTTCGGTCGTTTTTTGTAGCCTGATGATTTTCCGACCAAAAAGCAACCGGATAATCCTGCGACCTATCATAGTTTCCGACCGTGAGGTCTGACATTAGCAAAGTTTGCGCGATTACCCTTTTCGCCCACCGGATTTACCGATGGCTTTGTGCAGATCGTGAATACGTTTCATCGAGCGAATCGTGCGCTGCGACGCGGTGGACGCCACCGATAAGACCAGCATTTCCAGACACACCATGACCGTCCCGTGCAGCGGTACCCGGCCATTTTCGCCGCGCGGTACGTGAATCACCACCTGCGACATCTCGCTAAACCGCGAGTCGGTCGCCTGGGTCAGCAAAATCGTCGGAATACCTAATCGCTCGGCCTCCCGGAGCGTGGTCAGCCCCTCACGGTGCGGTGACTTCTGGCCCATCATAATCAGCACATCGCCGCGCTGCAGCGATATCAACTGCTCGGCCAGGCTAAACCCCGTGCGATTCAGCACGTAAGACGGCAGGCCGATGCGGCTGAATAGTCGCGCGGTGTACTCACTTAAAATACCCGATGCGCCAATGCCAAACAGTGCCACCTGGCGAGCTTCACTCAGTAATGCCACCGCCTGAGCAATCGCCGCACGGTTATCCGGCGTGGCGAGCATCTCGCAGGCACGCAGGTGCCCCTCCAGCACGAAATCAATACTTGAGCTAACATCGCTGGTGAGTGCCGCAACGGTGGTGACCATTTTTTCTGCAGAGCTAATGGTCGGGCCAAACCAGTGCTGCATGGTTTGCTTGAGATCGCGCAGCCCGGCAAAGCCAAGCGCCTGAATGGCGCGGACCACCGTAGCGTCCGAGGTTTGCGTGGCGGCGGCGATTTCCATCGCCGTGTGGTCAAGCACCGCTTCGCGATTGTCATCAATCCAGTTGACGACGGTCAGTAAACGCGGTGAGAGCTGGGGGGTACGGCTACGCAGACGTTCGCCAAACAAATCCACCCGTCGCTTTTCGTGACGGGCTACCGGCGGGCTCATTTGACCTCCTGCGGAATCGGTCTTCCGGCAATATGCGACTGGACTTCCGCCACCAGCAGGCTTAAGGCGGCATACGAGTTAGAAATGACCTCTTCGCGCGGCAGCAGCACATAATGCCCGCTGCGACAGGCACGCATAAAGTCACACCAGCCCGGCAGCACTTTCTCCATCTCAGTCCTTTCATCCTGCGGTTTACCACCGGTATCAGAGCGCCAGGTGGCAAAGACAAAATCGGCGTCAAGATCCGGCAGCTGTTCGGCGCTGACATCAATGCGCTCGCCGTCCGGGATGCGCTCAATCAGCGCAGGGAAACGGAAGCCCGCATCACGCAGCACGCGGCCAAGGGCATGGTAAGAATGATGAACCGTTATCTTGCCGTTATTGGCCTGAATCACCGAAACGGTGATTTTCTGCGTATCCACGGTCTGTTTCAGCTGTTGGATCTGCGCCTGATAGCGTCGGTCGAGTATCGCCAGACGTGCCTCAGTGCCGGTCAGCTGCGCCAGCTTGCGGTAAATCCGCGGCGCGCTACCCAGCAGATGGTCAATACTCACCGTTGGCGCAATCTTCACCAGCTGTTCAATCGGCACGTTACGATTTGGCTCGGTGATAATCAGATCCGGTTTCGCCGCCGCCACCGCTTCAAGGTCAATGTCGGCGGTGCCGATGAATTTAATGTCGCTATTATCGAAATCCACGCCGGTCAACTGCGCGCTTGAACGCAGATAGTGGCTGCCATCCGGACGCGTGCGCCCGTGGCTCGCCAACGGCGGTACCCCCAGCTCAATCAGCGGGATGGTAATATCAAGATCGTGCATAGAAACAATGCGCTTCGGGTGTGCCGGCACCTGCACGACACGCCCGAGATCGTCGGTGAATGCCTGCGTTTGCGCACCGGCAACCGCGCTTATCAGCCACAAAGCGGGTAATAACCCTCGAAAAGTCATCCTGAACCTCATAAAGCGTCGCGACGACGCCACAACAGTAAAATAAAAAAGGGGCAGCCAATCAGCGAAATGATGATTCCAGCCGGAATTTGTAGCGGAGCAAACGCCAGTCGACCAATCGTATCGGTCAATAACACCAGCAAAGCGCCAATCAGCGCGCTGCCGGTCAGCAGCGATGCCTGGCCGCCGGGAAGGAGAAAACGCGCCATATGCGGCGCCATCAACCCAACGAATCCAAGACTCCCCACGCACGAGACGCTCGCTGCCGTCAGCAGAACCGGCGCGAGGAAACGCAGCAAGGTCAGCCGCGCCAGGCGAACGCCGAGGCCGCTGGCAACCTGATTGCCCAACATCGCCACGTCCGCCGCCCGAGCGCTCAGGTAGAGGATGACCACCGCCGGTAGCGCCCACGCGACGGCGACCGCCAGCAGCGGCCAGGTCGCCGCATGCAGGCTACCCGCAAGCCAGGTCATTGCCGTTTGTACATCACGAATATCCGCCGTAGTGACAAACAGCCCCATCGCTGCCGACAGCGCCCACGACACGCCGATGCCAATCAAAATAAAGCGCGGGCGCGAGAGATCGCGCGCCAGTACCATCACCACCAGCGCAACCAGCATGCCACCGAGCATTCCCGCGAGCGGACGCCATGTCAGGCTCAGTGAAGGAAAAGCCAGAATCAGCGTCAACACCACCACGCTGGTCCCCTCTTTCACGCCAATCAGCCCCGGGTCAGCCAGACCGTTGCGGGTAATCGACTGCATCGCCGCCCCGGCCAGCCCAAGCATGCCGCCGCAGAAGACAGCCATCAGCAGGCGCGGTAGGCGAATATCGCGCACGATATACATCTGCTGAGCGCTAAGTACGTCCGGATAAAACAGCGCGCGGCCAATGGCGCTGGTGGGAATAGGCAGCGAGCCGCGCGTCACGCCGTAAATCACCAGCAACCCCACCGCCAACGCCAGCACGGCGGCTATCTTTACCTGTCGGGGACGCAGCAGTACACGAAATGGCCCCCACGTCAAAGGGCGAAAACCCGCTTTACTTAACGCGCGCCTCATTTAAAAAACCTCACGGCAATGGCGATAAAAATCGGCGCGCCGACCAGCGCGGTCATCACGCCGGTCGCCAGCTCCTGCGGCGCCAGCAGCCAGCGAGCCAGAATATCGGCCAGCAGCAACAATAATGCGCCGGTCGGTAGCGCCAGCAGCAGCCCGATACGGATATCCTGCCCGGCCCAGCGACGAATGGCGTGCGGCACCACCAGCCCGATAAAACCGATAGGGCCAGCAATGGACACCGATGCCCCGCACAGCAGCGCAATCGCCAGCACGCCCAGTATGCGCGTACGGGTCACCGTAACGCCCAGCCCGCTCGCCATGCGGTCGCCGAGAGCCAGAATATTCAGCCGGGGGGCGAGGAACGCCGCCAGCAGTACGCCCAACAGCGCTGGAATGCTGGCGACGCGCAGCGTATACGTGCTGACGCCCGACAAATCGCCCGCCAGCCAGGTCCGCATGGCCTGGAGCGTCTGCTCATCAAGGATAAGAATCGAAGCGGTCACCGCCGAGGCAAACGCCGACAGCGCCACGCCGCAGAGAGTAATCTTCATCGCCGTCGCCCCTGCGCGTCCGGTGGAAGCCAGCAGCATCACCAGGCCGAACAGCAGTGCCGCGCCGCCGGCCGCGGTCAGAGGGCGGCTGACTCCCCATTCGCCGAACGAGATCCCGGCCGCCGAACAGGCCACTACCGCCAGCGTCGCCCCGGCGTTCAGACCGAGAATATGCGGTTCACCCAACGGGTTGCGGATAACCGTTTGCAGTAGCAGACCGGCGACGCCCAGCGCGGCCCCGGTCATTAACGCCGCCAGCAGGCGAGTTAAACGCAGACTCACGATGATACGGTGATCAAAATTGTGCGGGTCATAGTGCAGCAGCGCATCGACAACGACGCGCGGTGCAATCGTGCGCGCGCCCAGTCCAAGATGAATCACCGCCGCAACGCATAACAGACAGCCGAGTACCGCAAACGCGACTGACGGATAACCTGCGCTTCGGCGCGTAAGCACGCTTTGTATCGACATCAGGCGGTCACCGGCCGGGCGCTAAACGGCATAAACAGGGGCTTACCGCTCTGTGGGTTATGCAGCATCTGCACATCTACGTCGAACACCTGCTTAATCAGCGCGGGCGTACAGTCCTGCGAGTCGTTAATCACGCCCGCCACCCGCCCCTGCTTCATAAACACCAGCGTGTCGGCATAGTTCACGGCGAAATTAAGGTCGTGCAACACGGTAACCACCGTTCGTCCATGTTCACGGGTCAGCTGTTGTAGCAGTTCAAGAATTTCCACCTGGTAGCGGAGATCGAGCCAGGTAGTGGGTTCATCCAGCAGGATAGTCGGCGTTTGCTGCGCCAGCGCCATCGCTATCCAGCAGCGTTGGCGCTGGCCGCCGGAAAGGCTGTCCACCGTCAAATGCGCGTATTCAAGCGTGCCGGTCAGGCGCAGCGCTTCTTCCACCGCACGCTCATCCTCCGGGGACCACTGACGAATGAGTCCCTGCCACGGGTAGCGCCCGCGCGATACCAGTTCAAACACCGTCAGCCCTTCCGGCGTCAGTGGCGATTGCGGCAGAAGGCCCAACTGGCGCGCCACCTGCTTCGTCGGCTGCTGATGAATATCTCGCCCGTCCAGACGCACGCCGCCTCCGAGCGGTTTCAGCATCCGCGCGATGGTATTCAGCAAGGTTGATTTACCGGAACCATTCGCTCCCGCCAGCACCGTCATTTTTCCGACGGGCAGCGTCAAATTAACGTCATTGACGATACGTTGGCCGCCGTATCCGGCGCACAGGGACGCCAGTACAATCCCGCGTTCCTGCGGATTTTCTTGCCGCTGAGGCATATTTCTTTCTCTCCGGCCGCAACGACATGGTATCGTTCTGCACTTTAAATAAATCTCATTCTCTTTTGATCATGCTATGCCGTTATGTAGTAGTCAATAGCGCTACATTACCGCTTCATTTCATCGGGCTTTTAACCTGCCGCTCGTCTTCCCGCTTTAAACGAGAGAAATAAAATCAATAAAAATCAATTTTTTAATAGCGTAACGCCTGTTTATCCCGACCTCAATTATCGGCATAGCCAGCGTTAAATAAATTTGTCATCGACTGCATTTACTACTACATCGCTGCGTGATTGAATGATTCTCAATTACATATCCGGAACATTTTTGGCGATGTGAACGGGTAGCTTTCGCAATTCAGGGCAATGATTTTTTAATTTTGGCTGCCATCTATCGGCAGTTTTTTTATGGGAAAACAGACAGATGACACACTTCTCCCCGACGTTCACGGGCACAACCGGGCGTGCGCTTTTTTCACTCCTTTTTCTGGGGGCCGTCAGCTCTCCTTCGCTGATGGCGGCTGAAACAACGCCCCGCAGCGACGACACGAAAAAAGAAGATGCGATGACGGTTATTGGCACGACCGCGCAGGCAGACCAGACCGTCACCGACGGCTACCAGCCCTTGAGCAGTTCTACCGCCACGCTAACGTCGATGCCGCTGCTCGATATTCCGCAGGTCGTCAACACGGTGAGCGATAAAGTATTAGAAGATCAGCACGCCACCTCGCTGGACGAAGCGCTGTATAACGTGGCCAACGTAGTGCAAACCAACACCCTTGGCGGCACTCAGGACGCGTTTACTCGCCGCGGCTTTGGCGCTAACCGCGACGGTTCGATTATGACCAACGGTCTGCGTACCGTGCTGCCGCGCAGCTTCAACGCCGCCACTTCGCGCGTGGAGGTGCTAAAAGGCCCTGCTTCCACGCTGTACGGCATCCTTGACCCGGGTGGATTAATTAACGTCGTGACCAAGCGCCCAGAGCGCACTTTCTCCGGCAATATTTCAGCGACGTCCAGCAGCTTTGGCGGCGGTAGTGGACAGATTGACGTCACCGGCCCCATTGAAGGCACCCAACTGGCCTATCGTCTGATTGGCGAATATCAGAATGAAGATTACTGGCGTAACTTCGGCAAGGATCGCAGCAGTTTTATCGCCCCTTCCCTGACCTGGTTTGGCAACGACGCGACGGTGAACCTTTCGTGGTCGCACCGTAACTACAATACGCCGTTCGACCGCGGCACCATTTTCGATCTGAATACCGATCAGGCAGTCAACGTACCGAGCAAGGTACGCTTCGACGAGCCGTTTAACATTACCGATGGCAATTCCGATCTGGCGCAGCTCAACGCGGAGTATCGTCTGAACAGCCAGTGGACCGCGCGTTTTGACTACAGCTTTAGCCAGGATATGTACAGTGACAACCAGGCTCGCGTGATGGCCTACGATGCCAAAACTGGCAACCTGACCCGCCGTGTCGACGCGACGCAAGGCTCGACCCAACGAATGCATGCCACGCGGGCCGATTTGCAGGGCAATGTGGTGATTGGCGGTTTCTATAATGAGTTGCTTACCGGCATCGCCTATGAAAATTATGACCTGCTGCGTACCGATATGATCCGCTGCAAAAACGTCAAGAATAGCCTCAATATCTATCACCCGATCTACGGGACGCTGGATAAATGCACCACCGTATCGGCGGCCGATAGCGATCAGCGCATTCAGCAGGAAACCTATGCGACGTATTTGCAGGACGCGCTCTATTTGACGGATAAGTGGATTGCCGTGGCGGGCGTGCGCTATCAGTACTACACCCAGTACGCAGGAAAAGGTCGTCCGTTCAAAGAAAACACCGACAGCCGGGACGAAAAGCTGACGCCGAAGTTTGGCCTTGTGTACAAGGTGTCACCCACCGTTTCGCTGTTCAGCAACGTTGCGCAGTCGTTTATGCCGCAATCGTCCATCGCCAGCTATATTGGCGACCTGCCGCCGGAAGAGTCCACGGCTTATGAAGTGGGGGCTAAATTCGACCTGTTCGACGGCGTGACGTCTAATATCACCTTCTTTGATATTCACAAACGTAACGTGCTTTATACCGAAACCATTGGCGACGAGACCTACGCCAAAACCGCGGGCAAAGTACGCTCGCGCGGGATTGAGGTGGATGTCGCCGGTTCGTTGAGCGAAAACCTTAACGTCATTGCCAGCTACGGCTACACCGATGCTAAAGTCGAGGAAGATCCGGAATACGCCGGTAAACCGCTGCCCAACGTGCCGCGCCATACCGGATCGCTGTTCCTGACCTATGACATTAACAACGTCTATGATAGCAACACGCTTACACTCGGCGCTGGAGGGCATGCGTTGAGCCGCCGCTCCGGTACCAACGGCGCAGATTACTACCTGCCCGGCTACGCGGTCGCGGATGTCTTTGCCGCCTACAGGATGAAGCTACAGTACCCGGTTACGTTGCAGGTGAACGTGAAGAACCTGTTCGACAAGACCTACTACACCTCATCGATAGCCAGCAATAATCTGGGTAACCAGATTGGCGACCCACGCGAAGTGCAGTTTACGGTAAAAATGGCCTTCTGATTCCGCCAACGCCCAGCCCTCTCTTAGCCAGAGAGGGCCAACCTTTACATACTCTTTCAATCCCGCATCACTTCCCTACAGTCCGCTTACGCATAATAGTCGCTTTAACTTTTAGACAACATTTTTGACTTTGAGGGATTAGAGTGATGCGTCAAACTCTGCAACTTTCACGCTGGCTAGCAGGATTGCTTCTTGCCGTCAGCGTTGCGCTGCCAGCCAGCGCCAACTCCTGGCCACTGCCGCCGCCGGGTAGCCGTCTGGTGGGCGAAAACCGTTTTCACGTCGTCGACAACAGCGGTGGCTCACTGGAATCTATCGCCAAGAAATATAACGTGGGTTTCCTGGCGCTGTTGCAGGCCAACCCTGGCGTCGATCCGTATGTGCCTCGCGCGGGCAGCGTACTCACTATCCCGCTGCAAACACTGCTACCCGACGTACCGCGTGAAGGCATCGTACTGAATCTGGCCGAGCTGCGGCTGTACTACTACCCGCCGGGCAGTAAAACCGTGACCGTATACCCCATCGGCATTGGTCAACTTGGCGGCACCACGGTGACCCCCACCATGGTCACCACCGTTTCAGATAAACGCGCCAACCCAACCTGGACGCCAACCGCCAATATCCGCGCGCGCTATCGCGCTCAGGGTGTTGAGCTGCCAGCGGTAATGCCTGCCGGACCGGATAACCCGATGGGGCATCACGCCATTCGTCTTGCGGCCTACGGCGGCGTGTATCTGCTACACGGCACCAACGCCGATTTTGGTATCGGGATGCGCGTCAGTTCAGGCTGTATTCGCCTGCGTGATAACGACATTAAAGCCCTTTTCGATCAGGTCACGCCTGGCACCAAGGTAAACATTATCAATACGCCGATTAAAGCGTCGATTGAACCAAACGGCGTCCATCTCGTGGAGGTTCATCAACCGCTGTCCGAGCATATTGATGATAACCCGCAGACCCTGCCGATTGTGCTTAACGCCGGGATGAAGGCCTTTAGCCAGAACCCTGCTACCGATAGCGAAGTGATGAAAAAAGTGATGGATGTGCGCTCCGGAATGCCGGTCGATGTCACCCGTCATCACGATATTGCGCAGCAAAGTATGTAGTTGAAAGCCCAAAGTAAAAGGCCCTGAGCGTATTCCGCTCAGGGCCTTTTTTATAGCAGTGGCATAAGCATTATGAGGGTTTTAACGCTTATTTATAGATTACCGCGGTACCGTGGAGGGAGTTCGGACCGCTAACGGAAGTGATGCGGAAAGATTTCGCACCCATTTCATCGGCTTTCTGAGACAGCTCTTGTTCCAGAGAAGCCAGGTTCGGACCTGCAGATGCGGCAATGTTGCCGACTTTGTGCTGATCTGCCGGAGTGGATTGCACTTCAACAGCGGCAAAGCTTGCAAATGACAGTGAACTTAGGACTGCGGCGATAGCCAGGGTTTTTACGTTTTTCATAATTTTTACCTTGCAGATGAATTTTTGTAGGTCAGACGTTATTAACTTAACGATCGATAAATTAATAATAATGAGATCCAGGTCACACGTCAACGTATTTTTATAACGATCATTTATTTAATTAGAATTCATATATTTTTCATATGAATATGTTGAATTCTTTTTTGCGACGGAAGCGCTAGCCCCCGCCGACGATTATTTTTATAATGAGCATTCACTAAACACCGACTGAGGTAGGCGGCACGATGACAACTGACACGCAAAGTTGCGCGAAAAAAGGCCGTGGTCGACCTAAAGTATTCGACCGGGAAGCGGCGCTGGATAAAGCGATGACGCTGTTCTGGCAGTATGGCTATGAAGCAACATCCCTTTCCGATCTTGTCGAAGCCACCGGCGCCAAGGCGCCGACGCTGTACGCTGAATTTGTGAATAAAGAAGGGCTATTCCGCGCCGTTCTCGATCACTATATCAACCGTTTTGCGTCAAAAAATGAAGCCTGTCTGTTCTGCGATGACCAGACGCTGCTGGAGGCGCTTCGTCACTATTTCACCGCCGTCGCCACCTGCTTTACCAGCAAAGACACGCCGGCGGGCTGCTTTATGATCAACACGTCTGCCGCCCTGGCCGCTTCTTCCAAAGAAATTGCGAAGACCATTAAGTCGCGTCACGCGGTACAGGAACAGACGCTATGCCAGTTCTTACAGCTGCGTCAGGCGCGCGGGGAGATCCCGGCAGAGAAAAACGTCGCCGAGCTGGCGCAGTTTCTGAGCTGTATTTTGCAGGGAATGTCGATTAGCGCTCGCGAAGGGGCGAGCTTTGAAACGCTGATGCAGATTACCGAAACCACCCTGCGCCTGTGGCCACAGATGATTGCCGTATAAAAAAACGCCCCTCAGTCCGGGTGACGGAGGGGCGAATCAGCACACTCACACTTTTTTAGGCTTTATTCAGTACCAGCTGACCATTGCTATCCAGCGGAATCTGGCTGCCGGGCTGTTTATCCATGCGGATTTTGCCCTGCTGGTCGCCGATTTTGTAAGTCACATCATATCCGAGGGTTTTCTCGGACTTGTCGTACACCGTTTTACAGCGCTGTTCCGTCGTGGTGTAGGTGTCGTTATTCTGCATCGCACCCTGCACCTGGTTACCCGCATAGCCGCCGCCCAAAGCACCGACGACGGTTGCGACGTCTTTACCGCGGCCACCGCCAAACTGGTGCCCGATGACCCCACCGGCAACGGCGCCCAGCACCGAGCCGGCGATACGGTTTTCATCCTGTACCGGACGACGGTGCGTTACCGTCACATTGCGGCACTCCTGACGCGGGTTCTTAACGGTTTCCTTGATTGGCGTAGCGGAGATCACCTGCGCATACTGCGGGCCACGATCGAATACGTTCATACTCGCTACGGCGGCAACCCCGAGAGCGGCTGCAACGCCAATACCAATACCCGCCAACATTGATTTATTCACGGGACTTCCTCCTTTGTTGCTATTGCTAACAATTGTGCAACTTAAGTCAAACCATGACTATCAGACAAAAACTCAAAAGCAGGATTTTATGTGGGATTAGAGATGTTTGAGAGAATTCTGAAGGTGGATGCAGGTAACAATTGAAAGCGCTGATAAGCGCAGCGCTTTGGGCGGAACATTGGCGCACATTGCCGGATGGCGCTGCGCTTATCCGGCCTACATGCATAACAACATGCAGGCCGGGAACCTTTCGGCGCGATTAGTGCAGTTTCAGGCGCGGACGGATGACGCGGTTGATACTCCCCACCAGCATCATCAAGCCGGTTTTGCAGTAGCCGTGCAGCGCAATCTGGTGCATACGGTACAGCGAGATATACACCATACGCGCGATACGCCCTTCAATCATCATCGAGCCACGCATCAGGTTACCCATCAGGCTGCCGACCGTTGAATAGTTGGAGAGCGACACCAGTGAACCGTGATCCTTGTAGGTGTAAGGCTTCAGCTCTTTACCCTTCATCTGCGCCAGAATGTTGTTCAGCGCACAGGTCGCCATCTGGTGCGCCGCCTGAGCGCGCGGCGGCACAAAGCCCCCTTCCGGACGGGCGCAGGAAGCACAGTCGCCGATGGCGTAGATATCCTGATCGCGGGTGGTTTGCAGCGTCGGCTCAACCACCAGCTGATTGATGCGGTTTGTTTCCAGACCACCGATCTCTTTCATAAAATCTGGTGCTTTAATGCCCGCCGCCCATACCATCAAATCGGCCTCAATATATTCGCCGTCTTTCGTATGCAGACCACCTTCATCGGCGCTGGTCACCATCGTCTGGGTCAGCACGCGCACGCCCATTTTAGTCAGTTCGCTGTGAGCTGCGCCGGAAATACGCGGCGGCAGCGCAGGCAGAATACGTTCACCGGCTTCCACCAGCGTGACGTTTAGCGCTTCGTTGTTCAACCCTTTGTAGCCATAGCTGTGTAGCTGTTTCACCGCGTTGTGCAGTTCAGCGGACAGCTCAACGCCGGTCGCGCCGCCGCCAACAATGGCGATGTTCACCTTACCGTTCGCGCCAAGGTTAGCGGAATATTTCAGGAACAGGTTGAGCATTTCCTGATGGAAACGACGCGCCTGGTGCGGGTTATCAAGGAAGATGCAGTGCTCTTTCACGCCCGGCGTATTGAAGTCGTTTGAGGTGCTGCCCAACGCCATCACCAGCGTGTCGTACGCCAGCTTGCGCTCAGGCACCAGCAGTTCGCCCTTCTCATCGCGCAGTTCTGCCAGGGTGATGGTTTTCGCTTCGCGGTTGATATCCATCACCGACCCCAGCTGGAACTGGAAGTGGTGATTACGCGCATGCGCCAGATAGCTCAATGCATCGACACCTTCGTCCAGAGAACCGGTCGCCACCTCGTGCAGCAGCGGTTTCCACAGGTGGCTATGATTGCGATCCACCAGCGTAATTTTGGCTTTTTTACCCCGGCCAAGTTTGCGTCCCAGCTGGGTAGCCAGTTCCAGGCCGCCAGCGCCGCCACCTACAATTACAATTTTCTTCATTGGCGTAGTCACGAGACCCCCTTAAAATTTATTAACCAATTGTTAATTAAAAGTTATTAATTTAGCTCTTAGTTAACAACAAGTTACTCACAAGAAACCATTCAGCTGCAATGAGAATAACATGAATGGTGCATTGGTCATACCAAAATTGATGTGTATCAAGTTTTATCGCGCAGAAGTTGAGCGAACGGCATTGCGGTCGGCGAAAGAGGTGTCGGCGGGGTTAAAAATTAACAAAAAAAAAGCCCCGACAGCACAAAGCCGTCGGGGCTTCTCAGACGAAAATTTAGCCTAACGTTTTGAACGCTTTAATTCGCTGCAGATGCGGCGAAATGTTTTTAAACTTATGCCCCTGCTCTTCGTCCCAGATGATCTCATAGTAGTGATGCAGCATTTCTGCTGAACGCTGGCTATTAAGCGCCTCATCATGACGAGAGAGGATAGCCAGGCAACGGTCACGGTTCTTCTCGCGGAAGTTGTTCACACATTTAGTGGCAATATCCACGTACTCTTCCGGACGATCGATCTTGCCGTCCATATTCTCGTTCGGGAACAGGTTCGGGTTAAACATCACCTGGCGAATATCGCACAGAAAACCAATACGCTCCGCCCAGTAGCCGCCCAGCCCTACGCCACAAATCAGCGGGCGCTCATCGGCGTTTAACTGCAGCATTTTGTCGACTTCTTTCAACAGATGCTGCATGTCATGTTTCGGATGCCGCGTGCTGTAGCTAATCAACCGCACGTCCGGATCGATAAACTGCAGTTGCAGCACTTTCTCATGGTTACCTGGGCTATTCGAGTCAAAACCGTGTAAATAGATAATCATCGCGTCCTCACCACACCATTACTCCCACACCGGGAGGGTTAATGACCAGCCTTCACTTCCTGCCAGCGTTCGTGGAGTTGCTCCAGCTGAGCGCTAACCGTTTTCCAGCGGGCGGAGTCCATCAGTTCCTGACGGCTAAATGAACCTTTATGATACAACTTCGTAACACGCTCTGCGTTGATCGGCGACAGGTTATCCAGCACGCTCACCGCACCTTTACGATTATTGCAGACGAGGATCATATCGCAACCGGCATCGAGCGATGCCTGGCCGCGCTCCGCATAGCTGCCCATAATCGCCGCGCCTTCCATTGACAGGTCGTCAGAGAAAATCACGCCCTCAAAGCCTAACTCACTGCGCAACACGGTTTTCAGCCAGTGCGCAGAGCCGCTGGCTGGGCGCGGATCAACGGCGTCGTAAATAACGTGCGCAGGCATAATAGCGTCGAGCGCGTTTTCGCTAATCAGCGTTTTAAACACCGCCATGTCCTTCGCGCGGATGTCCGCTTCCGGACGCGGATCGTGCGGCGTCTCTTTATGCGAATCGGCGGTGACCGCACCGTGGCCCGGGAAGTGTTTACCCGTGGTTTTCATCCCGGCGGCGTGCATGCCGTCAATAAAATGGCGCGCCATCAGCAGCGCTTTCTGCGGATCCTCATGATAAGAACGCTCGCCAATGGCGGTACAGATATGGCCCACGTCCAATACCGGCGCGAAGCTGATATCAATATCCATTGCGATCATCTCACTGGCCATCAGCCAGCCCGCATCGACCGCCATCCGGCCCCCGTCCTCTTCCCCGAGCACCGCCGCAAAAGACTGCGCGGCCGGTAAACGCGTGAACCCTTCGCGGAAACGCTGTACACGGCCACCTTCCTGATCGACGGCCACCACCAGTCGGTTACGCGAGGCGCTGCGAATCTGGCGGACCAGTTCACGAAGCTGCTCAGGGTCGTGGTAATTACGGGTAAACAGAATTAAACCGCCAACCAGCGGGTGCGCCAGAATCTCACGTTCTTCGGCATCCAGCTCGTAGCCTTCCACATCCAACATTACTGGCCCCACACGGCCTCCTTTTTGTTCTTCAGCTGCTGCCAGATTTCATTGGCCAGCGTGATAAATTGTTCGTCACCGGTTTGTTGCCAGCGACACTCGAACCAGCCCGCCATCAGCATCAGCACCCACGGACGCCAGCGTAATGTCTGCTGCCACAGGGCGTCTGGAGACAGATGCGCCAGCTCGGCATAAACCTGAATCAGTTGATAGCGTTGTTGATTGTCCGGCATCCACACCGCCGCCAGCTCCAGGGCGATATCGCCATCGCCCGCGTATTCCCAGTCGATTAGCCTTAAACCGCCTTCGGTATGCACAATATTGCCGGCGTGGACATCCATATGCAGCGGCGCCAGTCGCAATGGCCGCGGCTCCTTCCGCTGGCGCAGCCGTTGCAAGCTGCGCAGCCAGAAAGGCGTACGGCGTGACGGGCTGCACTGCTGCCAGTACCGTTCTAACAAAGGCAGGAGCGCCAGCCGCCAGCCAAATCGAGGCTCCCGATGCAAATCATACAGGAGAGTCGCCAGCGGTTGATGCGCCGGAAGCACGCTTTTGATCTCTCCGGCTAAAAAATCAACCGCCATCCAGCCGTGCGTATAAAAAACAGGCTTTGGCGCCAGCGTGGCGGGTAGTCGACGTAAGGCGTGATATTGACGAAGGAATTCGCTTTCCGGCGCGTCGGACGCATGATGCTGACGCAGCACCAGCCGCCGTTCACCGTGTTGAAGAATGCAGCTGCTGCCGCTCAGCCCCGCATATTCGGGGCTGGCGACGATGTGATAGTGCGGAAATTCACGTGACAGCAGTGCGTCACGTGAAAGCTTACTGTTGCGCAACCGCACCTTTACCTGACCAGACGATCTCACCGGTTTGTACCAGCATCAGCTGCATTTGCAGCGTCGGCGCGTTCACGTTGCCGGTAGCGTTAGAGTAGAGCACGTACTGGGCACCCACGTTACGGGCAATGCCCATCGCTTTACTGCGTGAACCCAGGCTGTCCTGCGGCGACAGGCCTAACTGTTGCTTAGCCACCGCCAGCTGTTGGGCAGACACGAGGGTAAACTTGCCGTTACCTGCCAGCGCGTTACGCAGCGCGGTTGTCGCTTCCCCGGCGTTCAACGAACCGTTGGTGCGGTTGTTAACGCTGTCGACCAGCAAAATGCTGCCCGCCGTTACGCCGCCGGTTTGCAGCATGTTGCCAACCAGCGGCTGTGCTGCGCCGTTCCAGTCATAGTGCCGTACGCGCGGCGTTGGCTGCGCAGGCGTTTCACCGCCGTGCTCAATCGGCCCCGGCTGCTGCGGAATCGTCGGCACGCTCGGTACCGTCGGCACCGGCTGCTGCGGCTCAGTTGGCTGTTGTGGCTGCTGCGGATTTGCCGTATCGACTGGCGCCGGTTGTTCACGCACCGCACACCCTGCTAGCACCAGCGCCAGCGAGGCCATCAACGCATAGCGACCCAATTTACTCATTCCAGTTTACCCCTCACAGATAAAGATAAAGTCGGGCTTTATGCGCCCCTAAACCGTTAGCCGTCCCGTACAGCGTGACCGACCCCATTGCGGGGATCGTGATGCTACGCGGCGCTTCCAGCGGGTGCATTTCCAGCCCTCTGGCGTCATACCAATAAAAACGATAGTGAACGGTGACCGGCTGCCGCCTTTCGTTGAACAGTTTCGCGCTGGCAGTCGCCTGAATATCTGACGACGAAAGCTCAGGCTTCTCCGCGCTGATACCTGCTGCCAGAACGTTAGACTCCATCACCAGCGTCTGCTGTTCACTGACGGCGATTTCCGGACGCGAATGACACCCGGTCAGCAGCACCGTACCTAACAAAAGACCCAGACATGCCGATTTCATAGATTAGCCTTTATGCGCCAGCATCGGCCCCAGCGGGCGGCCGCCCAGCAGGTGCATATGGATGTGGTAAACTTCCTGCCCGCCGTGGCGATTGCAGTTCATGATCAGACGGTAGCCGTCTTCGGCAATCCCTTCTTGTTGTGCGATTTTCGCCGCCACGGTAATCATGCGACCCAGCGCCTGCTCATGTTCGGCGGTGACGTCGTTGGTGGTGGCAATCAAGGTATTAGGGATAATCAGAATATGAGTCGGCGCCTGCGGAGAGATATCGCGAAAGGCGGTAACCAGATCGTCCTGATACACCATATCCGACGGGATTTCACGACGAATAATTTTGCTGAAAATGGTTTCTTCTGCCATACGGAATTCCTTTATTATTCTGATATGCCGTCGGTAAAATCGTTGCCGACGAACAGGTTAGATGCCAGAGTATGAGCGAGTTACGCCACTTCTTTCAACCGTAATACGATTTTTCTTACCTCTGGCCGCTACTTACGAACCCACTGGCCGTTAATGCCCTGCACGTATTCACCCGGCAGCGCTTTATCAATCAGTTTTTTCCCCGCCAGCCGTGCCACTTCCTGCTGCGGGAGATTGTTGCTCAACGCCAGCTGCTGATAGCTTTCGCTACGCGCCTGATTAATTTTCTTCACCAGCGTCAGCGTGTCGCTATCCTTAGCCAGCGCCGCCAGATAGCCACCCTGCGTTTCCCCTACCCGCCCCTGTGTTCTCGCCTCTGACAGCGTTAACGCCAGCGTCTGAACGCTAAACAGGCCACACAGCAGGACCGCGATGATAGGCATTTTTCTCATGTTGGCGCCCCTTAGAATAGGTCACTACGCGATTTCAACAGATCCTCAACGTCCTTATCGGCCTTGATGCGGATCTCGTGCTCAATCTTAACGTTCATATTGATGGTAATCGGCTCTTTCGGCGCGGCCACCTCAATGCGCGGTACGCATCCCGATAACAGCGTCATTGTCGCAATGCCCAGTATGGCGATGGATACTCTCATTATTGCTCCTTACATTCCGTGCCGCTGCGACACGGTACGCCGGGAAGGGTCGCGTGTTGCTCAAGCCATGACTGAAGTTTGTCGCCAAAGCGCAGGCTTCGCCACAAATCAAAAACATTCTCCTGGTGCGTGTAATTCAGGCGCACCGTACTGCGTTTCTCATCCATCACCCCGGTACCGGTCACCGTCGCCTGCAGCGTCAACATACCCAGACTATCGAGATTGATCCGCGTCCACGAACGGGAAATTTCCATATAGCGTAACCAGTTGATTGCCGCCCCCGCGGCGATATTATCGTCGGCTACCGCGTCCGCGGTGTCTTTATCCAAACGTAGCGTCATCGGGCCGGGGTTATGCAGCCAGCCGTCCTTAATAATCCATTTGCTGTCGTTCAACCACAGCGGCAACGCCCCATCGACCGGGCCGGACATGGCGAACTGTTTCGGGTTCACCGCGCTCACCAGTTCGCTGGTAGAAATATGTTGCAAGCGCAGCAGCGCCGCGTCGCGCTGCGGCATGCGCAACTGCTGCATCGTGACTTTGCCACCCAGAACATCAACGCTGACATCGCTCAGCTGCAGCGGCGCCTCTTCACTCCACGGCCAGGTACCCTGCAGATCGGCGGTCACGTTGCGCGCGGTAACCTGGTTAATGATTTCCGCAATTCGCAGGGAGACCGGTCTACGCGTTCCCAGTTGCCAGACGCCCGCTTTCAGGCGGAATGGCAGCACAAAATCGACGCCGTTGATTTCGTTATCCGGCATCCACGCGCTGCCGTTGCGCAGCACGCCGTGGCCGCCCGCTTCAAACCCTTGCCCGGCGGCGGCAGAGAACGCGACCTGCGCGTAGAGCGTTCCGTCGCGCAGCTTCATTTTCCAGTCTGGCGGCACCAGCGGCTGGAACACCTCCAACGACTGTTTTGGCCACCACGCCTGCCCGCGCAAACGCTCACCGTCCCAGCGTCCCGTCACCCGTACCGGGCCAATCTCCCGCGCTTTCAGGTCACCTTTAAACTGGAAGAAGGTCGGATCTCGCCCTTGCACGCTAAAGGTCAGCGCCGATGCGGGCAGCATGCTGCCGCCGGTAAAGCGGGTTTCGTTAGCATCAAGCGCTAGCGTCCCCGTAAACGAAGGATGCTGTTCATTGCGAATCCAGTGGATAGGCTGTTCCAGCTGCAGACGCGGCTTATCAATGGTCATGGTGCCGTATTGCAGCTTATCGAAGCCGGTCGAAAGTGTATTCAGCACAATGGCGCTGTCACGCCATTCGCCAGTGCCGGTCACATCCCAGCGCGCCTGCATTGGCGTAAAGTGACCATCTCCCCAATAGCGCCAGCGCCAGGTACCTTTGTCCGGCATGAAATTGTCAGCCTGTCCGTCCAGGTGCAACACAAAATCGCCGGTCTGCTGTTCATGGGCACGCAAAATAGCCTGTAAGCGGCCATCAATGCCCTGCGGCGAAATTTTCACCCCTGCTAGCGGCCAGCGTACGTCATCAATATTCAGCGCATCAATCACTCGCCCGCGCGAGCGTAACAGCGCCCCCGGCTGGAACGCCAGAACCGGCGTCATCAGCGGGCCGCTAAGATGTGCGGGCAATTTTGCGTAAAAGATCAAATCGCCCTGTTTCGCTTCTCCCACCAGTTGAAGCGGCATGTCGCTGTTATCCATACTCAGCACGCCCGGCCCCACGTTCAGCACCGCCACGCCTTTCCCGGCATCGCCAGAGGTCAGTACGCTGAGACGACCGGTCACCTGCGTTTTATCCACCCCTTGTTGCCAATTCTCCAGCTTTACCGCGACGCGGCCGCTGAGCGGAATGCCTGCCTGATAGGGCCAGTTCCAGCGCCCATCGCTGATGGTCAGCAACTGTTCCGTTAACGTCCAGGGCAGATCGACTAAAGGGTCGTCCTCGCCGCGCGCCATCATCACCAGTTGCCCCAGATTACCGTCCCAGTTGAGTTCCGCATCGACCAGCGAAGGCACCTGCGGCACCTGGAAGGTAGACTCGAGGTGCCCTTTTACCGGCAAGCCGTCCGGCACCAGCGGCATCGTGAACTCGCCGAGTAGTTTAACCGGCGGCTCTCCATCGATCAGGCTGGCGTGAAATTCGCTCACCGTCAGCGCCTGTCCGTGCAGTCTGGCGCGTAGCCCAACCTGCTCGCCCGTATACTCCACATCCTGACGCTGCGACGTCAGTGAAACCTTCAGCTTGCCCTGCCATTTTTCCCATGGGGATAGGCTGAGCGCGTCAATGGTCAGCCAGGTATTTGGCAGCATCGACTGCCATTCCGCCAGCGTGCGGGGCGCACCGGGAACCGCATCGTTTTGCGGCAGCTGATTAAAACAAAGGGAATTGAGGTTGGCCGATGCGGCATGTAACCGCCAACGGCTAGGATGTGACAGGGTCACGTCTTTCAGGGTGGCGAGTTCGCAATCCCCCACCAGATAGCGCAAATCGGGAATATGCAGCGCTGAACGCGTCAGCCGCGGGCTCTCGTTAAGCGCAATACGCGTACCGGCCGGAAGCCAGATGCCCACCAGCGTAGGAACCCAGTACCCCAGCGTCATCAGCAAGGTGAGCGGCAGAAGTACTAAAAGCAGGAGTAGCGCAATAATGGCTTTATATTTACCCTTCATGGGTGCAGTCATATCCTGATTGAGCAAGCGGTGATGCCAGACCGCGCAGCGGGCAGTCCAAAGGCGCATATTGTGTCATGTCAGACCAGAGAGTGAAAGCCGCTGTGATGTTTTAAGAATAGCTGCTGAAAAATAAAATGTGAGGAATTTCAGTTGATTCTGATTGAGAATCATCATTCGCGCCCCCATTTAAAGCGCGTATACTGAAGGGAGTTTCTTTACGAATCCTTAGCTTTCAAAACATTTTTATATTTTGTAAGAATTTTTGAATTGTGCTAACTTGACTCTAAAATCATTGGAGAAAAGTCTCATGAAAATCGCCGTTTACAGTACAAAGCAGTACGACAAAAAGTACCTGCAAAATGTTAATCAGGCATATGGCTTTGAGCTTGAGTTTTTTGATTTCCTGTTAACGGAAAAAACGGCCAAAACCGCCCATGGCTGTGAAGCGGTCTGTATTTTCGTTAACGATGACGGCAGCCGTCCGGTGCTGGAAGAGTTGAAAAATAACGGCGTGAAGTATATCGCTTTGCGTTGTGCGGGCTTCAACAACGTCGATCTCGACGCGGCGAAAGAGCTCGGTTTGCGCGTCGTACGCGTCCCTGCCTACGACCCGGAAGCCGTAGCCGAACACGCCATCGGTCTGATGATGACATTGAACCGCCGCATTCACCGCGCCTATCAACGTACGCGTGATGCCAACTTCTCGCTGGAAGGCCTGACCGGATTCACCATGTTCGGTAAAACCGCTGGCGTGATCGGCACAGGTAAAATCGGCGTTGCCGCCCTGCGTATCCTGAAAGGCTTTGGCATGCGCCTGCTGGCGTTTGACCCGTATCCTAGCGCCGCCGCGCTGGAGCTGGGCGTCGAATACGTCGACCTGCCGACGCTGTTCGCCGAGTCCGACGTGATTTCCCTGCACTGCCCGCTCACACCCGAGAACTATCACCTGCTTAACGCCAGCGCGTTTGAGAAGATGAAAGATGGCGTGATGATCGTCAATACCAGCCGTGGAGCGCTCATTGACTCTCAGGCAGCGATTGAAGCCTTAAAAACGCAGAAAATCGGCGCGCTGGGGATGGACGTGTATGAGAACGAACGCGATCTGTTCTTTGAAGATAAGTCTAACGACGTGATTCAGGATGACGTGTTCCGCCGCCTCTCGGCCTGCCATAACGTGCTGTTCACCGGTCACCAGGCGTTTCTGACCGCAGAAGCACTGACCAGCATTTCAGAAACCACCCTGCAAAACCTGCAGCAAATTGATACCGGCACTGATTGCCCTAACGCAATCGCCTGACGAGTTATGCTCCCCGGCTACGGTTGGGGAGCATTTTCGGATAAGCCCCACAGACACCTCCCGCTGTACAGTTATGCTTCAAACTTATTCACACCACTAATGATTTATAAGAAGTCCTGTACCATGAAGAACCTATTTCTCCTGCTGGCTGCGGCCGCCCTCCTGTCTGGATGTGTCTATAACAGCAAAATGTCGACGAACGGTGAGCAGCTTCAGCATCACCGCTTTGTTTTAGAAAGTGTGAACGGTCAAACGGTCAACAGCAACGGTGCCCCGCTCGAACTGAGCTTTGGCGAAAAGCAGCCGATTCTTGAGAAGATTTATGTTTCCGGCACCATGTGCAACGGTTTTTCCGGCACCGCAACGCTGCATAAAGGCGAATTAAAGGCGAACGAGCTCGCCATGACGCGTAAACTGTGCAGCGACGCTCAGCTTAACGTGCTGGACGCCACGCTCAGCAATATGCTGCGCCAGGGCGCGCAGGTTGATTTAACCGAACAACAGCTCACGCTCGCCACGGCGGACCAGACGCTGGTCTATCGCCTGGCCGATCTGATGCATTAAGGCTTAGTAGCTGCCGCAGGTGCCGGTAGCAAGAGACTGCTCGCTGCAACGCTTACCGTTTGGCAGCGCGCACATGCCGATACTGGAGCCGTCCAGCTGGCGCGCGGCGGAAAGTGACCCACCAATCATCGCGCAGTTCGCTTCGCCCGAGCTGGACATCGCCGCTCGCATTCCTGGCGTCACGTGTGCCGCCGTTGCCTGCTGAACAGGTTCACTGCTGCACGCGGATAATAATAGCGCCGCACACCCGACTAAAAACGCAGCTCGCATCTCTTCTCTCCGTATCGCAAAAATAAGAACAAACCTAAGCATCATAGGCAGCGCTGGCCGCTGCGTCGAGAGACGAAGTGCGCATTTATGCGCTCTGGAAACATTTTCTCGCAATTTTGTGGCCAAAAACATTCGTATCATTGATACAGACGCGGCCCGAGGACACAAAAGCAAAAATGATTCAGCGCCGGGTTTGCTAAACTTCACTTAACATCATCCCTAAGAGCGATGTGTCAATTAAGGACAAATTCCCGGTTGATGGGTAACCCCGTGAACCTCTTTTTTGCGCAATGTAAGGTGTCATATCAATGATCACAATTGACGGTAATGGTGCAGTCGCCTCGGTTGCGTTCCGCACCAGTGAAGTCATCGCCATTTACCCGATCACGCCAAGTTCAACCATGGCTGAACAGGCCGACGCGTGGGCGGGAAACGGGCTTAAAAACGTTTGGGGCGACGTCCCACGCGTGGTAGAGATGCAGTCCGAAGCCGGGGCCATTGCTACCGTGCACGGGGCCTTGCAGACCGGCGCACTGTCGACATCATTTACCTCATCGCAGGGTCTCCTGCTGATGATCCCCACGCTGTATAAACTGGCCGGGCAATTGACGCCCTTTGTGCTGCACGTCGCGGCGCGCACCGTCGCGACCCATGCGCTGTCTATTTTTGGCGACCATTCCGACGTCATGGCGGTGCGCCAGACCGGCTGCGCCATGCTGTGCGCCGGTAGCGTGCAGGAAGCGCAGGACTTTGCGCTGATCTCGCATATTGCGACGCTCAAGAGCCGCGTGCCGTTTATTCACTTCTTCGACGGGTTCCGCACGTCGCATGAGATTAACAAAATCGTGCCGCTGGCCGACGATACGATCCGCGGCCTGCTGCCGCAGGAGGACATCGCCGCCCACCGCGCCCGCGCCCTGAACCCGGAACATCCGATTATTCGCGGTACCTCCGCAAACCCGGATACTTACTTCCAGTCTCGTGAAGCCACCAACCCGTGGTACAACGCGGTCTACGATCACGTTGAACAGGCGATGAATGATTTCGCCGATGCCACCGGCCGCAGCTATAAGCCGTTTGAATATTACGGCCACCCGCAGGCGGAACGCGTTATCGTCATTATGGGTTCGGCGATCGGCACCTGTGAAGAAGTGGTGGATGAACTGCTGACGCGCGGCGAAAAAGTTGGCGTGCTGAAAGTTCGCCTCTATCGTCCGTTCTCGGCAAAACATTTATTGCAGGCGCTGCCGGAAAGCGTGCGTAGCGTCGCGGTGCTTGATCGTACCAAAGAGCCGGGCGCCCAGGCCGAGCCGCTCTATCTTGACGTGATGACCGCGCTGGCGGAAGCCTTCAACCAGGGTGAGCGTGAAACCCTGCCGCGGGTGATTGGCGGCCGCTATGGCCTGTCGTCAAAAGAGTTCGGCCCGGACTGCGTGCTTTCTATTTTCCACGAGCTGTCGCAGGCGAAGCCAAAGTCGCGCTTCACCGTCGGCATTTATGATGATGTCACTCACCTCTCCCTGCCGCAGATGGAAAACACCCTGCCATCTCACGCACGCCTGGAGGCGCTGTTCTACGGATTAGGCAGCGACGGCAGCGTCTCGGCGACCAAAAACAACATCAAAATTATCGGTAACTCTACGCCGTGGTTTGCCCAGGGTTACTTCGTCTACGACTCTAAAAAGGCCGGGGGCCTGACGGTCTCTCACCTGCGCGTGAGCGATAACCCAATTCGCTCTGCTTATCTGGTCGCGCAGGCCGACTTTGTCGGCTGCCACCAGCTACAGTTTATTGATAAATACCAGATGGCCGAGCGCCTGAAGCCCGGCGGTATTTTCCTGCTTAATACGCCGTACAGCGCCGATGAAGTGTGGGCGCGCCTGCCGCAGGAAGTACAGGCGGTGTTGAACCAGAAACACGCGCGTTTTTATGTGATCAACGCTGCCAAAATTGCCCGCGAATGCGGACTGGCGGCGCGTATTAATACCGTGATGCAGATGGCGTTCTTCCACCTGACGCAAATTCTGCCGGGCGATAGCGCGCTGATGGAGCTGCAAAACGCCATCGCGAAAAGCTACAGCAGCAAAGGTCAGGATCTGGTTGAGCGCAACTGGCAGGCGCTGGCGCTGGCCCGAGAGTCGCTGTTCGAAGTGCCGCTACAGCCGGTGAGCGCCAGCAGTCCAAACCGCCCGCCGGTCGTCTCCGACGCCGCGCCGGACTTCGTCAAAACCGTCACTGCCGCCATGCTGGCGGGCCTCGGCGATGCCCTGCCGGTATCCGCCCTGCCGCCAGACGGTACCTGGCCCGTGGGCACCACCCGCTGGGAAAAACGCAATATCGCCGAAGAGATCCCTATCTGGAAAGAAGATCTCTGCACCCAGTGTAACCACTGCGTTGCCGCCTGCCCGCACTCCGCCATTCGTGCCAAGGTGGTTGCGCCGGACGCGATGGAGAACGCCCCGGCATCTCTGCATTCGCTGGACGTGAAATCGCGCGATATGCGCGGTCAGAAATATGTGCTGCAGGTCGCGCCGGAAGACTGTACCGGCTGTAACCTGTGCGTTGAGGTTTGCCCGGCGAAAGATCGCCAGAACCCCGAGATCAAAGCCATCAATATGATGTCGCGTCTGGAGCACGTTGAAGAAGAGAAAGTGAACTATGACTTCTTCCTCAACCTGCCGGAAATCGATCGCACCGCACTGGAACGCATTGATATCCGTACTTCGCAGTTGATCACTCCGCTGTTTGAGTACTCCGGCGCCTGTTCTGGGTGCGGTGAAACGCCGTATATCAAACTGCTGACGCAGCTGTACGGTGACCGTATGCTGATTGCCAACGCCACCGGCTGTTCGTCTATTTACGGCGGTAACCTGCCCTCTACGCCATATACCACCGACGCGAACGGCCGTGGGCCAGCGTGGGCTAACTCGCTGTTTGAAGATAACGCCGAGTTTGGTTTGGGCTTCCGTTTAACGGTCGATCAGCACCGCCAGCGCGTGATGCGTCTGCTGGACGGCTTCGCCGAGCAGATCCCGGCCGAATTGAACGAGGCGCTGCACGCTGATGCCACGCCGGAAGTACGTCGTGAGCAGGTGGCCGCCTTGCGCAGCGCGCTGAACGGCGTGGAAGGTGCACAAGAGCTACTCACCGACGCCGACGCGCTGGTCGAGAAGTCTATCTGGCTGATTGGCGGCGACGGCTGGGCCTACGATATCGGCTTCGGCGGTCTGGATCATGTGATGAGCCTGACCGAGAACGTCAATATCCTGGTGCTTGATACCCAGTGCTACTCCAACACCGGCGGTCAGGCTTCGAAAGCGACGCCGCTCGGCGCGGTGACCAAGTTTGGCGAACACGGCAAACGTAAAGCCCGGAAAGACTTGGGCGTCAGCATGATGATGTATGGTCATGTCTACGTCGCGCAGATCTCGCTGGGCGCACAGCTTAACCAGACGGTGAAAGCCATTCAGGAAGCGGAGTCCTATCCGGGACCGTCGATTATCATCGCCTACAGCCCTTGCGAAGAGCACGGTTACGATCTGGCGCTCAGCCACGACCAGATGCGCCAGCTGACCGCTACCGGCTTCTGGCCGCTGTTCCGCTTCGACCCACGTCGTGCCGACGAAGGTAAAATCCCGCTGGCGCTGGATTCCCGTCCGCCGTCAGACGCGCTGGCCGAGACGTTAATGAACGAACAGCGTTTCCGCCGTTTGAACAGCCAGCAGCCGGAAGTCGCCGAACAGCTATGGAATGATGCGGCAGAGGATCTGCAGAAACGCTACGACTTCCTCGCCATGATGGCCGGCAAGGCGGAAAAACCGACGCCGCAGGAATAACCGAATTAAGGTCATTCTCAAACCATAAAAAAAGCCCGAATGTAAATTCGGGCTTGTCATTTTAAGATGACGAAGAATATTAAAGACACACGGCAACATAAATACGTTGTGTGACAAAAAGGCATATAACGGCCGTAGCTTACGTCAGCGTTTTTTATTTGTATAATTTTTATTTTATATATATCCCACTAAATCATTCACGATAATTATCACCATTTCATTCGAATCATATTCTTTAGATTTTACTCATGTTGTAACAAATGTTATTTACCATCTCAGATTCGTCTCTATTAGCATGGCTGTGCTTTCTTAGTCAGAAAGTGCGCGTATAAAAAAATACTAAAGGAATATATTCAATGAACAGAAAAGTACTGGCCCTCGTTATTCCTGCCCTGTTAGCCGCAGGCGCAGCTCATGCCGCAGAAGTTTATAATAAAGACGGCAACAAATTAGACATCTATGGCAAGGTAGATGGTCTGCATTATTTCTCCAGCAACTCTGCTAGCGATGGCGATCAGTCGTATTTCCAGGGCGGCTTCAAAGGCGAAACTCAGATCACTGACCAACTCGTAGGCTATGGTCAGTGGGAATACAAAGTGATGGCGAACCAGACCGAAAGCAATACTGGTACCGGCTTCACCCGTCTGGGCTTTGCTGGTCTGAAATTCGGAGACTACGGTTCATTTGACTACGGTCGTAACTATGGCGTGCTTTATGACGTAGAAGGTTGGACCGATATGCTACCAGAGTTTGGTGGTGATTCCTACACCTACGCTGACAACTTCATGACCGGCCGTGCTAACGGTGTTGCAACCTACCGTAACAACGACTTCTTCGGTCTGGTTGATGGTCTGAACTTTGCGCTGCAGTTCCAGGGCAAAAACGAAAGTCAGGGTACTCCTGATGACGTTGGTACTAACAACCGTGGTGCCCTGGCTGATGAGACTAGCATCATTAACGGTGCTGCAAACAAAGCAAGCAATGACAAAGAAGTTCGTTATGACAACGGCGACGGCTTTGGCATGTCTACTTCTTATGATTTCGGTATGGGCTTCAGCGGTTCTGCTGCTTACGCATCTTCTGACCGTACTAACGATCAGATCACTCGTACTACCGCTAAAGGTGACAAAGCTGACGCATGGACCGTTGGTCTGAAATACGACGCGAACAACATCTACCTGGCGACCATGTATGCGGAAACCCGCAACATGACTCCATACGGTGACAGCAATGGTGTTGCAGATAAGACTCAGAACTTTGAAGTAACTGCTCAGTACCAGTTCGACTTTGGTCTGCGTCCAGAAATTTCTTACCTGCAGTCTAAAGGTAAGGATCTGACTGTAACCAGCAATGACGCTCATTTCACTGGTGGTGATAAAGATCTGGTTAAATACATGAGCCTTGGCGCAACCTATTACTTCAACAAAAACATGTCCACCTACGTTGATTATAAAATCAACCTGCTGGATGGCAACGACAGCTTCTACGCTGACAACGGTATCAACACCGATAACGTTGTGGCACTGGGCCTTGTTTACCAGTTCTAATGCAACAAAAAACCCGCTGGTAACAGCGGGTTTTCTCTTTTTACCACACCAGCACAGACTCACTGCACCGCGCTTTCCCCGTGAATCTCACCTTTAAATCCGGTTTTGGCAATTGCCGCTAATAACCGTTGATTATCAAACCCCTCCGGCACCACCACAACCGCCTGGCGCGTTTTCAACGAAGCTTTCGCCTTAATCACACCATCGGTGCTGCGCAGCGCCTGGTTAATGGAAATCACGCACAGCGGGCAGTTCATTTCGCCGACATCAATGGTGACCTGTTTATCAGCCGCCCAGCTCAACGGCGTAAACATCAGCAACGCCAGACACACCCATTTTTTCATTCCATCCACTCCCAGACCCACGGTAAGACATACGGATAGGTAATCAAGGCCAGCACTAACGGCACCGCCAGCCAGTACAACCACACCAGCACCCGACGGCTCACGACGTTAACGCATACCGGTTTCGACGACAGATGCAGACGCCAGAATCCGCGCGCCATCAGCCCCACGGCGACAATAATCATCGGTATTTGCAGCCAGGAAGCCCCCGGAATGCCCACCAGCCCGGCGGCTGAAACCCCAAACACCAGATACAGCAGCGGCCCAATACAGCACAGCGTTGACGCGCCCGCGGCCACGATCGCCGCGAGCAACGTTAACACTCCGCCCTTAATGCTGTTCGACGCTGACATAGTCGTAGCTAAACGCAACTGGGTCGTAGAAGTTCAGCGGATCGCCATCCACTTCGGCGTACGGGTAGCCCAGATTGTTCACATCACCCTGCTCTGCGGCTGGCGACAGCGCGAAATCACGCGCGTGGTTGAATCCCACCCAGTTCATTTCCCAGTTGCCAAACAGATAATCGTTCACCGCGGCGACCGCCGGGTCGCCGTTCTCCTTTTTCTCCGTCAGACGCATTTTGGTCACGTCCGCCGGGTCTGCCGGCATCCAGCCGAAACCGGCTAACCAGAACATCGCGCGGCAGTGTTGACCGCCGCTGATTTTGGCCACGCCTTTATCGTCGGCGCTGCCGAATGCTTTCGTGGAATATTGATTAAGCTTGCGGCTCGCACCTAAACGGATGCCAAACATTTCACGCGCCGGAATGCCGGCCGCGCGGCAGAGTGCGACAAACACCGAGTTAATGTCGGTGCATTTACCGCCGAGCTTGCCGGTTTTCAGGATCTCCCCGACATCGCCCGTACCGCAGCCAATCACCGCGTCATCACGATGCATATGGGTGCTGACCCAATCGTGAATCAAACGCGCCTGCTTCAGCGGCGCTTTTTCGTTGCCGATAATGTTCAGTGCGGTCTCTTTCACCAGCCCATCAACCGGAATATGCGCCGTCGCCTGCAGGAAAGGTTTAATCTCATCGGGGATCACCGCACCTTCGCTCGGCAGTTGCCAGTCGGCCAGACGGTTGTCTTTCAGCACTTCCCAGTCGCGTGTTTCAATGTCCATCTCCACTTTAATATCCAGCGGGCCGCTTGAGGCCGGCCAGGTCACGTACAGCACTTTTGCGCCGTAGCGGTTATTGGCATTCAGTGTGGCGGTTTGGTAGTTGCCGCTGAAGGAGAGATTTAGCAACTGCTGGAAGGCGGTATCTTCCGGTATGGGGATCCACAAATTCACCTTCCCGGAAGAGCCTTCCGGAGCCTTCAGGCTATAGGTTTGGGTCATAATGAAGCGGCGGTATTTGCCGGAAGATGAGACGGCAGGTTGATCCTGCGTTTCTGTTTTCGCAAAAACCGGGCTGACCAGCCCCAGCGTCGAGAGGGCAGCGGCACCTTTGAGGAAGTTACGCCTTTGCATTGTGTATCCTTCATCACCAGAAAAAGCTGGCGCTTAACCCCGCACCTGCGGAGGTTGGCCGCTATTATGCGACCATGTATTCATCACCACAATGAATAAGAGGCCATAAAATCCTACGCGCTCAAAATATGGCAACCTACAGCAAGCGTTATGTTATAACAATGACAAAAACGGTGGACTGCGGATTATTCTGATAACCTCGTTCTTCCGGACCAGATGTCATTATAGTTTCCGGGGTAAATCATGTTCTTTCCAGCGGATATTTGTCGGTAATGTTGGCGATTTCCCCATTAACTGGCCAAACATACCTCGCGCTAATAAGTCTGTGAGTGTGAAATAATATGTTAACTTAATGGCTTGTTATCAATGACGTTAGCTGTAAACTGTTTCGCGAACTCGCCTGTAAATGGGTATTTATATTGCATTAATGCGGCCATTGAAAAATCACGGCCAGTGGGCAATTGATTATAAAAAATAAAATTTCATGTGGTTTTATGTTACAAATGAAAAGAAAATCAACAGAAAAACAAAATAAAGACTCATTTATTACGTCTCGTTACACAATAATCTGTCTGGGTATCCTTGGCTGCCTGGGCGTTTTATTGATCAGGGTTGCCGACCTGCAGTTTTTAAATCATCCAATGCTGGCAAAAGAGGCCGATCAACGATCCCTGAGAACCGTGGTGCTGCCGACAAACCGTGGTACATTAGTCGACCGCGATGGCGAGGCGCTCGCCATGAGCGTTCCATCCCGCGACGTCGTGGTCGATCCGGTAAAAATTGTTGAGGCCAGCCCAAATTTCCACGATGCGAAATGGCAATATCTCGCCTCGGCGTTGAATACCCCTGTCGATCAAATTGCGAGCAAGATTTATCAGAATGCCCACCGTCACTTTCTATTCCTGGGACGCAAAGTTGAGCTTGGGATTGCGAAAGATATCGCCGATCTGCATATAAAAGGTATCAGTGAAGTGTATGACGACAGTCGTTTCTACCCAATGGGGGAAGCAGCGGCGCCTTTAATCGGTATTGTGGGGGCAGATAATAATGGCCTGAACGGCGTAGAACGTGGCTACGATTCTATTTTACAGGGCGAGCCGGGCAAGGAAATTTATCGTAAAGATGCCAATGGCGGTATTATTAACGTTCTTGATTATGACGCGCCGAAACAGCCGCCAACCGTTCAGCTCAGTATTGATAAATTTGACCAATATACGCTGTATAGCAAACTGCGCGACGGCGTGCTGCTGAATAAAGCGGACTCAGGCGCAGCCGTACTGGTCAAAATTGATACCGGTGAGATTCTGGCCATGGCCTCTTATCCCTCGTACAACCCCAACAATTTCGATAACGCAACACAAACGCAAATGCGTGATGTGGCGATTAACGACAGCTTCGAACCGGGTTCTACGGTCAAGCCGTTGGTGATTATCGAGGGGCTGGAGAGAAACATTATTCAGCCAAATACTTTGCTGGATACCACCCCCTATCGCGTCAATGGCCATCTGATTCGCGACGTGGGCCATTGGCCACAGCTGACGCCAACCGGTATTCTGCAAAAATCGAGCGATATCGGTGTTTCTCATATTGCGTTGGCGATGCCGGCACAGGCGCTGGTTGATACCTATCAGGCGTTCGGTCTTGGCAAACCCACCGGCCTGGGGCTTAGCGGGGAAAGCGTAGGCTATTTTCCGCTGCACCGTCGGCAGTGGGCCGATATTGAACGCGCGACCTTCTCCTTCGGCTACGGATTACGCGTCACGCCGCTGCAGATAGCCCGCGAATACGCCACCCTGGGTTCGTTTGGGATCTATCGTCCGCTGTCGATCACCAAAGTGACCCCGCCGGTAATGGGCCAGCAGGTGGCCGATCCGTCGATCGTCAAAACCGTGGTACATATGATGGAAAGCGACGTGCTTCCCGGCGGCAGCGGCGTGCGGGCGGCGGTGCCGGGGTATCGGCTGGCGACCAAAACAGGGACCGCGGAAAAACTGGGCGATAGCGGCAAGTATGACGGCGGATATGTGAACTACACAGCAGGCGTCGCGCCGGTTAGCCACCCGGAGGTCGCACTGGTCGTGGTCGTTAACAACCCCACTGCCGGTACCCACTTCGGCGGTTCAGTCGCCGCGCCGATTTTCGGCAACATCATGGGGCCGGTATTGAAGAATATGAATATCGCGCCGGACGCGCTGATACAGTAAGCGCCAAAATTTGGCTGCGGTGTTTATCGTTCCCGCAGCCATTTTTCATACTGCTCAGGCCACGCAAGAGTTTGGGTTCCTGCCCTGCCCATCCCAAAGCCATGCCCACCGGAAGGATAACGATGCATTTCTACCGATACGCCTGCACGAAGGCAGGCCGTCTGCAAAATTAAGGTATTGTGCGGATCGGACACCGAATCATCTTCCGCCTGGACCAGAAACATCGGTGGAGTTGTGGGCGTCACGTAATGTTGTACTGACCAGGCGGCATCCTGCGCCTGCGTCGCATTCTTACCCACCAATACACGATGCGTTGAACTGTGGCTGTAAGGTTTCTCCAGCGTCACGATGGGATAAATCAGCGCCGCGCCATCGGCTCGCGCCGGTAGGCTGTCCAGCGCATCAAGCGGCGTATAGCTGCGCTCGTCAGCGCGCGTTACCGCCATTCCCAGCAAATGCCCTCCGGCGGAAAAACCCAGCACGCTCACCCGCTTCTCCCGCTGGCGGATGATGCGCAACGCCCGCAGGGCATCCTGTAAAGCAACGCGAGAGCCGTCGTGCCAGCCTTCTCCCGGCAGGCGGTAGCTGAGTATATAAGCGGTATAACCTCGGGCTACCAGCCAGCGCGCGGCGGACCAGCCCTCCTTCGCGATCTCAATGCGAGTATAACCACCGCCCGGTGCGACCAGCACGCCGTGCCCATTCGACTTTACTGGCGTCACAATGGTGAGAAAGGGAACGGCGATATGACGCTGCGCCCCGTGCACGCTCAGTTGCAATGGCCCCGTTGGACCGCCGCCGCCGGGCGGAATACCCGGCCATAGCGGCAGCATCTCTGTCGAGACGTCAGAAGGCGTGGATAAAGACAGCCCCGCCCTCGCCGCCAACAGCGTGGCGCTCAAACCGAGAAGAAATTGACGACGCCGCATAGTGTCACCCTGACGCGAAAAGTGCTTTCAGTTAAGCAGATAAATAAGAGGGAAAAATGAAGGTCGTCGGGCTAAATTCTGAAAAATGCATCGCACTGTATATTTACACAGCATCTGCATTGCATGGGTTCCAGGCGCTGCTATAGGATCGCTGTAATCCCACGTTGTGGGAGAGGCGCAGCGTTGCGGGGGTTTGATCCCCGGCGGCATCTGTTGCTGGAAAGAGAATCTATGGTCACCCCCATTTTTGCAAGACTGTTTTTAATGAAATGTTGGCCTGCTTGAATCTATCCGGCGTCATATTAGGTGAATATTCACCAGCGCCACGATGAGGTCTGCGCCAGATGAACCATGAAAAACCCCGCGGCTTCGATGAGCCTAATCTCTTTAAAAGGTTTTCATCTGGCCGGTGTGCCGTTCATGTCATCAATCTACAGTCTTCGCAAAACCAGGTAGTAACTGTTTTTCTCTATCTTCATTAAGGGCAATAACGTTTAAGCCTGAAAGACTGTGTGCTTAGCCGTTATTGCCCATGCATGCAATTCGAGCAAGTTTATTTGCCAGTGCGCATGCTACTAAGCATGAGTGTTTTTGAGTGAGTTGCTGTTTCACCCATTCCGCAAGCGCCCCCGACTGGTGCTCAATTCGCATGATGAATACTCGGGCGCACTGTACCAACAATCTACGCAAGTGCTTATCTCCACGCTTGCTGATCCCCAATAATGTTGACCGGCCACCAGTGCTGTATTGCCGGGGCACAAGTCCCGTTGCTGCCGCAAAGTCTCTGCCTTTTTTGTATCGCTGGCCATTACCGAGATGAACCATAAGCATGCTGGCAGTTATGGGGCCTACAGAAGGGATTGTCATCAGACGTTGGGTGGTCTCATCTTTTTTAGCAATCGAATCCAGCTCCCCCTCTATTGCTGTGATCTGTTCAACCAGATACAGGTAGTGTTCGTGGAGGCGCATTAATAGTCTGACCAGATAAGGTGGCAACGTATTATCTGCCAGTACTGTTGATAGCCGCCTGATGACAGCAAGGCCTTTTGGCATACTGATCCCAAACTCAAGAAGAAACGCATGCATCTGATTGGTTGTTTTGACTTTATCTCTGACAAGAGAGTCTCTTATACGGTGCAGTGCAAAGACGGCTTGCTGGGATTCTGTTCTGGGAACAACAAATCTCATTGAAGGCCGGGAGGCAGCTTCACAAATAGCTTCAGCATCAACAAAATCATTTTTATTGCTTTTAACAAATGGACGAACAAATTGAGGAGAAATTAATTTAGCTTTGTGCCCAAGTTCAATGATTTTGCGAGCCATGAAATGAGCACCGCCATAGGCCTCCATTACAACAACAGCTGGAGGACAGTTAGACAGAAATTCTATTAATTTAGCTCTGGTAAACTTTTTGCGGATAACTGCATTGCCAGCTTCATCCTGACAGTGGATATGGAAGGAGTGTTTGCCGAGATCGATACCAATAAGAGATATGTTATTCATGATGGTCTTCTCCAGAAAGGAAACACTTCGTCAGCGTACGCCTTTAAGGTGGGGGTGACCATCTCATTAACCCCCCGCACGTTGTTCGATATCATCTGGCAACATAACGGGGGCTAGTCTTAAACCCAAGCAATTCAAGAATAGCCGCTAACTATTGCCATTGCAATCAGGATGGCTCTATGACACTGATGCAGTGGGTGCTTACGTTCTGGCACGATCTGGCCGCTCCGCTCATGGTCGGCGTGCTCACCGGTCTGATCCTTAACTGGTGGCGCAAGCGGAAGTAAGCGCCCTGGCGTCAGGCTGCCAGAATGGCAACATGCGCCCGAACCGGGCCGCAGGGGAAACCTTGCGGCTCTTTTCGTCGCTGGGTATTTTCTCATAAGCTATTCGGGGTATTCCGCTCACAGGATTTGCATTTTTCATCGTTATATAATCAAATATATATCGATTATTTCCCTCCTCGATGAGCAATGCATGTCTACATTACAACGTTTACTCCTGAGCTTGACGCTGGCTTGTGCCAGCCTGACAGCCGCAACGCCTGCGCTAGCCGAGCGTACCGTCACCGATCAACTGGGTCGCAAAGTCACCCTGCCTGATACCGTGAATCGCGTGGTGGTGCTCCAGCACCAAACGCTCAACCTGCTCGTGCAGCTCAACGCCGCCGACGACATTGTCGGCGTGTTAAGCAGTTGGAAAAAGCAGCTCGGCCCTGAATTCGCGCGCTTTATGCCCGGTATTGCCAAACTGCCGATGCCCGGCGATCTGACCCAGGTGAATATGGAAAGCCTGCTGGCGCTGCATCCGCAGGTGGTATTTGTCGCTAACTACGCGCCAGCGGCGATGATTCAGCAGATAACTAACGCCGGGATCCCGGTGGTGGCTATCTCTCTGCGCCAGGACGCGGAGGGAGAGAAAAACAAAATGAACCCCTCAATGGCCAACGAGGAACGGGCTTATAACAACGGGCTCAAGCAAGGTATTCGTCTAATCGGTGACGTGGTGAACCGCCAGGCGCAAGCCGATGTATTGATTGACTACACTTTTTCCGCGCGCGCGAAATTTAACGCGCCAGTCGCAGAGATTCCGCAGACGGAGAAAGTGCGCGTCTATATGGCCAATCCGGACCTGAACACCTACGGTTCCGGCAAATACACCGGCCTGATGATGCAGCATGCCGGGGCGATGAACGTCGCCGCCGCCACGGTAAAAGGCGCACGTCAGGTTTCGCTGGAACAGGTATTGCAGTGGAATCCGCAGGTGATTTTCGTGCAGGACCGTTATCCCGAGGTGGTCAAACAGATCGTCAACGATCCGCAGTGGCAGAGCATTGACGCGGTGAAAAATCATCGCGTGTGGCTGATGCCGGAATACGCGAAAGCCTGGGGCTATCCTATGCCGGAAGCATTGGCGATAGGTGAACTGTGGATGGCGAAAAAACTCTACCCGGAACGCTACCAGGACATTGATGTCGACGCGCAGGCACAGGATTACTACCAACGTTTTTATCGTACCGACTGGCGGCCAAATGCACAGCAGTAGTCACGCCGTCAAGGTACAGGGTGGTCTGATGCTGCTCACCCTGGCCGTGGCGGTGTCTTCTCTCTGCCTGGGTCAATACAAACTGTCGATAGGCCAGGTGCTGACTCAGTTTGCGCAGCCGCACAATACGTTAGCGATCGCCCATCAGATTGTCTGGGAAGTGCGCTTGCCGCGTATTTTGCTCGCCCTGCTGGCAGGCGGCGCGCTTGGCCTGTGCGGTGCCACCTTACAGGGGGTATTCCAGAACCCGCTGGTGGATCCGCACATTATCGGCGTCACCTCCGGCTCCGCGTTTGGCGGGACGCTGGCCATTCTGCTCGGGCTGAGTATGCCGCTGATGATGAGCACCACTTTCTTCTTCGGCCTACTGGCGCTGACGCTGGTGTATCTGCTCGCCGCGCTTCAGGGCCGGGAGAACACGCTGGTACTGATTCTCGCGGGGATCGTGCTCAGCGGTTTCTTCGCCGCGCTGGTCAGCCTGATGCAGTACCTGTCGGATACGGAAGAAGTGCTCCCCAACATCGTCTTCTGGCTGTTGGGGAGTTTCGCGACCGCTAACTGGCACAAAGTACTGCTCCTGGCCCTGCCGGTAGTCGCCGCTTCGCTGGTGCTGTACCGGCTGCGTTGGCGTATCAACCTGCTGTCGCTGGACGACAAAGACGCACAAGCGCTGGGCGTCAGCGTGACCGCGCTACGCCGCGGCGTGCTGCTCTGCTGCGCACTGCTGGTTGCCGCGCAGGTGGCGGTCAGCGGCAGTATTGCGTGGGTGGGGCTGGTGATCCCACATCTGGCGCGGATGCTCTGCGGTGCCGACCATCGCCGTTTGCTCCCCTGTGCCTTCTGGATGGGGGCCTGTTTTATGATTGTGGTCGATGATCTGGCGCGCACGCTGACCGCCGCCGAGATTCCGATTGGTATTATTACCGCGCTGGTTGGCGCGCCGTTATTTGCCGTGATGCTGGTTCGGGCCAGCCGCAAAGGGATGCTGAAATGACGCCGATGCTAACGCTATCCCAACTGGAATATGGCCATCAGTCCCCGCTGTTTACGCCGCTGAACCTGCACTGCCAGCCCGGAGAAATATGGGCGATTCTCGGCGCCAATGGGCGCGGTAAAAGCACTTTGCTCGATACCATTACCGGCGTTTTACCCGCGCTTTCGGGCAGCGTGAAAGCCTCCGGCGGAGTGGGCATCGTGCCGCAGTCATTCCGTCCGGCCTTCGGCTGGCGGGTAAAAGAGGTGGTGTTGATGGGTCGTGCGCGGCATATCGCCCTCTTCGCCCAGCCGCAGAAAGCAGATGAGCGTCAGGTACTTGATGCGCTGGCCCAGCTAAACATCGCTGACCTGGCCGAGACGCTATTCAGCGCCCTCTCCGGCGGCCAACAGCAACTGGTGATGATCGCCCGCGCGCTGGTCGGCGCCAATCAGAATATCCTGTTGGATGAACCCTGTTCAGCGCTGGATCTGGGCAATCAGCAAACGGTATTGCAGTTGATTAGCGATCTGTCTCACACGCAGTCGCGCACGGTGATGTTTACCACGCACGATCCCACTCATGCGCTACAGGTCGCCAGCCACACGCTGCTGCTGATGCCGGGCAACCAGTGGTTGGCCGGGCCAACGTCGGAGGTAGTGCTGGAAGCGAATCTCCAGCAGGCTTACGGCGTGCAGGTCCGTCGACTCGAACTTGAGGGTTATCCGTCTCCGGTGGTAACGCCGCTCTTTAGCATTCGTCGCCAGGCAACATAAACCCGGCGTCGCGCAAACAGCGCTGCCCCTCTTCACCGAGGATAAACTGGCAGAACCGGTGCGCGGCGTCGTGCTCATCGAGCAGCGTCAGGTAGTATTCACAGCTGATGTTCCACGGCGCAGGGATCGTCACGCAGCGGACTTCCGCCTGATTCGCCAGCGCCGCCGCGTAGTGCGCATAGCCGATAAACAGATCTGCGTACCCTTCATCAATGAGCCATCGGCTGGCGATAACGCCGCTCGGTAACGTGAGCGAATTTTTCCCGCCAACCAGCGGCATCGCACGCTGCTTTAGCGCGTTACCCAATCCTGGATGGCTATGTTCAATCCGCTCAAACAGCTGCCACGTATAATCACCAGAAGGATCGCATTGCGGTGTGGAGGTGCCTAAGCGCAGCGTTGTATCCGCCAGCAGCTCCAGCCACGTTTTGCCCATCGTCTGCGGCATATTTCGAACGGTCAACATCAGCGTGTTACGGGCAAACAGATGGAGACCGCGGGCGCGACCGACATCACAAAGCGTCTGCGGATGCTGACGGTTCGCCGAGGCAAACAGCGAGCACCGCGCGCCATTTTCAATCCGTTCACGCAGGAGACCCGCCGGACCAAAAACCAGCGATACCGGGAAACCGGTCCGGGCGGTAAACGCCGCCTGGAGGGGGATAAATGCGCGGCGAAGACTTCCCGCCGCCATCAGTGTCAATGTGGAGTGCATAAGCGCAAGATCATAGCCCGAAAATAAGCGTTATATTATCCGGGCTATTACGCTATTGACCAGCGCTTTAGTAGCGAATTTCCGCCAGCGTCTGCAGTTGCTCCGGCGTCGCCACCGGAAGATGGAAGAAGTCCAGGTAGGCCGGGATCATTTCAAACAGCATATCGGTACCTCGCTGCACCGGGCAGCCGCGGGCCATCGCCGCCTGTAGCAACGGAGTGTATTCCTGCTTCATCACCACTTCACCGACAAACGTCCCAGCATCAAGGCGTTCGACATCCAGCGGTAGCGGATCGCCGGGCGACATACCGAGCGGCGTGGCGTTGACCACCAGCGAATGCCCCGCCGGATCGCCCGCCATCACCGTCAGCGTCAGCTGCGGATAGTGCGCGTGCAAACGATCGGCCAGCGCCCGCGCCGCGCTTTCCTGGGCGTCAACCAACGTTAGCGCACTGACCCCCGCCGACGCGAGCGAGGCGGCAATGGCTGACCCCACGCCGCCGCTGCCCACCACCAGCGCCCGCGCGCCGGTAGTGCGAAACCCCTTGCGCTGGATACCGCGCACAAAGCCGTCGCCATCAAACATATCGCCAGTCAGCGAACCGTCGGCTTCCCGGCGAATCGCGTTACAGGCACCGGCAATCTGCGCTGTCGGGCTGAGACGGTCCACTAACTCGCAGGTCGCGACTTTATGCGGCATGGTCACCAGCGCCCCCGCGATGTTGGTGAGTGAAAACAGCGTGGGGATCAGCGCCGCATAGTCTTCCGGCTTCACGCCCATCGGCACCACTTTGACATCCACGCCCTGGTCGGCAAACCAGGGGTTATAGATCATCGGCGCTTTAAAACTTTCGGTTGGATAACCCAAATGAGCAATTAACCGCGTATGTCCACTAATTTGCATGTGCGTCCTCCTGCTCAGGCAGATCCAGTTCGATACGCTTCACGTCGCCGAGAATAAACAGATACGCCACCACGCCGAGCAGCGCTGCGCCGCCGATGTAGACCAGGGCGTAGAAGAAGCTGCCAAAGGCGGCGACGATAAAACCGATTACCAGCGGCGTGAGGATGCCCGCCAGGTTAGCGCAGAAGTTAAACAACCCGCCGGTCAAACCGCCCAACCCTTTTGGCGCCATGTCGGAAATTAAGGTCCAGCCAAGGCCGACCATCCCCTGCCCGAAGAAGGCAAAGGACATCACCAGGATCACCGCCGTGTCGCTGGTCAGCCAGTTGGCGCTAATAATGCAGCTCGCCATCAGCAGGCCGGCGATAATCGGCAGCTTACGGCCCAGATTCGCGCTGCCGGTTGCTTTGAGTAATTTGTCAGACACCCAGCCGCCAAACATCACGCCGCCCGCCGCTGCCAGGAACGGCAGAATGGCAAAGAAGCCAACCTTCAACCACGGCATATGACGTTCGGTAGCCAGATAGGTCGGGAACCAGGTCAGGAAGAACACCAGAACGGTATTACCTGCGAACTGGCCGATGCTGGCACCAATAATTTGCCGTTTGCGCAACAGCTGACGCACCAGCGGCCAGCTAAAGGCTTTACGCTGCTCGGCACCGGTGGTCATGCCGCCGCCCGCGGTGATGTATTCGCACTCCTGCTGGCTCAGACGGCGGTCTTCGTGCGGTTCGCGATAGTGACGCCACCAGACCAGCGCAAACAGCAGCCCGACCACGCCAACGGTAATAAACAGCGTGCGCCAGCCAAAGCCATCCATAATCCAGAACAGCAGCGGCGCGAAGCAGGCGAGTCCGAGATATTCACCAACGGTATAGACTGCGGTCGCCTTTGCGCGCTCGTGCTGCGGGAACCATGCGCTGACCACCCGGCTATTGACCGGAAAGCATGGCGCTTCGCTGACGCCAAGACCAAAACGGCACAGCAACAGCGTTTTCAGCCCCACGGCGAAACCGTGGAACAGCGTGAACAGTGACCAGAAGCTAAGGGCCAGGAAATAGGTCACCTTATTACCAAAGCGGTCGAGGAACATGCCGCCTGGAATTTGCGCCAGCGCATAGGTCCAGGCAAAGGCGGAAAAGACAATCCCCATCACCGCCGCGCTAATGCCGAGCTCCTGGGTCAGCTGCGGTGCCGCAATGCCCAGAACGGTACGGTCGAGATAGTTAATCATGGTCCCCACTGCCAGCAGCGCCAGAATACCAATGCGCCGCCGGGAGCGAGGTACCGCGTTAACCGCCTCAGCGGTAGCCACACGATTTTGGCCAAGTGAGTTCATAGTGTTTACCTGTCGTTGTCGAGTGCAGATGAAAGTTTATTGTTATGGTCTGTCTGTCAGCGTACCGGGTGGTACATCCCCCGCTAACGGTACTGCATAGCCGCCAGCCGCACGGCAGCGTTCACCGCGCCGTATTGCGCGTAGCCGTGGCGTCTTTCGGTTAATTCAAAGAAGAAGCGTCCTTCGCTGAACGGCCAGGTGTAGCGATGTAAAAACTCGCCGCCCGCCCCGTCGCGATCGTAAAGAATCTGCTGACGCTGTAAGGTTTCCACCTGCGCCGCGTCGCCGAAGCGCGCCTGTAAATCCTCGTAATAGTTGGCCGGTACCGGCAGCGATAGCGAGGCCGCCAGCGGCTGATTTTCCAGGAAAGTAGGCAGATCGCCGCTGGCGAACGCCGCATGCTGTAAACCGGCCCCCTGATAACACGCCACCGAACGGGCAATCTGCGTCGCGCGGCTCTGAGATATGTTCAGCGCCAGGCGCACGTTGCCCTGTGGGCTTTGCACCGCCAGGCTGCGCACCAGGCCGTAAGGATCGGGCATGGTCTGCTCATGTTCCAGCGTGAACCCCAGCACCGCACGGAAAAACATCACCCAGTTGTCGCGGCTGTCAGCCTCCATACCGAGCGCCAAATGGTCGATCCCTAACAGCTGTCCGTCGGTCGCCGCGTCGGTGAGGTTGAAATCCTGCGCGTAGATATCCTTCTGGTCATCCACCAGATAAACCAGACTGCCGTCCGGTGCGCACACCGCAGGGATGGTGCTCTCATTCGGCCCCACCTCCCCCTGCCAGGTCGCGTAACCATAGGCTTTGGCGCGAGCAATAATCGGCGCGCTGGCGCTGACGCGCAAGGCCATGGCGCACAGCGAAACGCCGTGACGTTGATAGAAGTGATCCGCCCAACTGTGCGATTGATAGTTAATAATTACTCGTGCCCCACCGTTACTCCACAGCGCGACCTGCTTGGAACGGTGCTTCCCTGCCAATTGAAAACCCATGCCACTGAGCATGACGCCCAGCTTTTTCGCCTCGGCGGGGCTGGCGGCAAATTCAATAAATTCAATATCGCGAAAAGTGGGAAGATCGGCCGTCTGGAAGAGTTCGGCGTCGCTTTCGCCCAGCGCGCGCTGGGTTTGCTCTTCCAGCCACAGCAGGGAACGGTAGCCATCTTTCGCCGTCGCGCCATTCGGTGAGGCGCGGAAACCGTCGTTAAAAATTTCCAGCGACCATGGCCCACGGTAGCCTAAACGAGTCAATTCACGGGTAAATGCGACCAGCGGTAGCTCACCCTGCCCCGGGAAGCAGCGGAAATGGCGGCTCCACTCCAGCACGTCCATTTTCATCAATGGCGCGTCGGCAAGCTGGAGGAAAGTGATTTTCTCCATCGGCACTTCGTGCAGGCGGCTAAGATCGTCGCCGAGCGCCAGAATATGGAAACTGTCGAGCACGATACCCATCGCCGGGCTATCCACGGCTTTCACCCGCTCCCACGCCTGATACCAGCGGTTTACGTGGGCCCCCCACGCCAGCGCTTCATAACCAATACGAATATTTTCCTGCTCCGCCAGCGTCGCCAGCGCCCGCAGGTCGGCCACCTGCTGATCGAAGTCGGCAGAACTGTCGGCCTGCACGTTGCTGCACAGCAGCAGCGTGTCGCAACCCAGCTCATGCATCAGCGCAAACTTGCGCTTCGCCCGCGCCAGGTTGGCCGCGAACTGGGCGCGCGTGCCGCCCTCAAAATCGCGAAACGGTTGAAACAGCGTGATTTTAAGCCCCAGATCGTCGGCCATGTTACGGACATCCGCCGGTGTACCGGTATAATAGAGCAAATCGTTTTCGAAGATTTCAACGCCCTGATAACCCGCCGCTGCAATCGCGCTCAGTTTTTCAGGCAGGGTTCCGGAAATGGATACGGTAGCAATAGAACGCAACATAGTTTCACCTGGCTCACGCTGTAACAGTTGCATCGAATATGAATCATTTGGTTCAGAGATGCCAGAATTGGTTGCTAAATTGTGATCATTATGTGTATTTTTGTGCCGGTAAAATAAACAGGAGTTGTTATGTCAGCCATTGCTCAAGATGAAGCACAGTCGCTAAAAACACGGATTTTTACCGCCGCCATTGCGGTGTTCGCCGAGCATGGGCTAGCTGGCGCACGCATGGAACAAATTGCCTCTGAGGCGCAGACCACTAAACGGATGGTGGTTTACTACTTCAAAACCAAAGAGCTGCTGTACCAGGCGGTTCTGCAATATGTTTATTCGCGCATTCGCGAAACGGAGCAAAAGCTTGGGCTGGAGAACCTGCCGCCGGTTGAGGCGCTGGTGCAGCTGGTGAAGTGGAGCGTTCGCTATCATGTCGAACATGCGGACTTCATGCGGATTATCTGTATGGAGAATATGCAACGCGGAAAATGGCTGCTGGCTTCAGGCGATTTGAAGCGCCTGAACAAGAGCGCCCTCTCTCTGCTGGAGCAGATTCTGCACCGTGGGCAAGAGTTGGGTATATTCCAGCCTGAACTTGAGGCCCGTGACGTTCATCGGTTGATCAGCAGCTTTAGCTTCTATCAGGTGTCGAACTTCTACAGCTTTAATAGTCTCTACCTTGAAGGTCCGCTTCCGGACATCGATGATGAAGCGCTCATTCGCCATCACAGCGAGCTGGCGGTGAAATCGATTCTGCGCTTCGTTATCGCGTAATTCAAAGGGTTACGGTTGTCCCGAGAGCGCCGTGACCACTTTCTGCATCGCTTCACGCGTCAGCTCTGTGCGCTGGACTTTGTTATTCGCCAGCGCAGTGCGCAGCACCCCGGCAATCACAATATGCTTTGGTTCCTGCCCTAAATCGCGCATTTCCAGCACGACTTTGCCCACTACGCGACACATTTCCTGGTATAAAACGTCGTCTTTCGCCTGATTTCCCATCGTTTACGCTCGCTAATTTCCATTAATAATCAATTCATTATTGGTTGGTTTCGCCCATAAAGCAAATTTGCGCCCGTCGTTATGCGTCGGTAGAGCGATTGTTGCGCATCGTCACTGTTACAATTTCACAAAAAAAACGTTTTTGATTTGTTAATTAGCTAGTTTTATTTTTGAAACAGCGTTTTTATTTTCTTTTTTCGCCATAACATCGTATAATCCGCCGCGTTTCTTTCTTGAATGGTTTCAGCTCATTGGACTACATCAATAAACGATTAAAACATCGCCTTTTTGACTATGCTGAACCTCTAGCACACTTTCCTCTGCACGCTTTTTTTATGTCACCTATCCTTATGGCGTGGCATAGCAACTTTCGTAATACAGGTTTGACTCCGTGGCCGTGCGCGCATGGAGCGAGAATTCAAAATCCCAATCCTTCTCAATCTCAACTTAAAGACTAAGACTGTCATGAAAAAGACCAAAATTGTTTGCACCATCGGGCCGAAAACCGAATCCGAAGAGATGTTAGGCAAAATGCTCGACGCGGGCATGAACGTTATGCGTCTGAACTTCTCCCACGGCGACTATGCTGAACACGGTCAGCGCATCCAGAACCTGCGCAACGTGATGAGCAAAACCGGTAAGAAAGCCGCTATCCTGCTGGATACCAAAGGCCCGGAAATCCGTACTATCAAGCTGGAAGGCGGTAACGACGTTTCCCTGAAAGCTGGCCAGACCTTCACCTTCACCACTGACAAATCTGTTGTCGGTAACAGCGAAATCGTTGCTGTAACCTACGAAGGCTTCACCAAAGATCTGTCTGTTGGTAACACCGTACTGGTTGACGATGGTCTGATCGGTATGGAAGTCACCGCTATCGAAGGTAACAAAGTTATCTGTAAAGTGCTGAACAACGGCGACCTGGGTGAAAACAAAGGCGTTAACCTGCCGGGCGTTTCTATCGCTCTGCCGGCACTGGCTGAGAAAGACAAACAGGACCTGATCTTCGGTTGCGAGCAGGGCGTTGACTTCGTTGCGGCTTCCTTTATCCGTAAACGTTCTGACGTCGTTGAAATCCGCGAGCACCTGAAGGCGCACGGCGGCGAAAACATCCAGATCATCTCCAAAATCGAAAACCAGGAAGGCCTGAACAACTTCGACGAAATCCTCGAAGCGTCTGACGGCATCATGGTTGCTCGTGGCGACATGGGCGTTGAGATCCCGGTTGAAGAAGTTATCTTCGCGCAGAAGATGATCATCGAAAAATGTATCCGTGCTCGTAAAGTGGTTATCACCGCGACCCAGATGCTGGATTCCATGATCAAAAACCCGCGCCCTACCCGCGCGGAAGCTGGCGACGTCGCTAACGCCATCCTCGACGGTACCGACGCAGTGATGCTGTCTGGCGAATCCGCTAAAGGTAAATACCCGCTGGAAGCTGTGACCATCATGGCAACCATCTGCGAACGTACTGACCGCGTGATGACCAGCCGTCTGGAGTTCAACAACGACAGCCGTAAACTGCGCATCACCGAAGCCGTTTGCCGTGGCGCGGTTGAAACTGCGGAAAAACTGGACGCGCCGCTGATCGTGGTTGCTACCCAGGGCGGTAAATCCGCACGCGCTATCCGTAAATACTTCCCGGATGCCACCATCCTGGCGCTGACCACCAATGAAACCACTGCGCGTCAGCTGGTGCTGAGCAAAGGCGTTGTCGCTCAGGTTGTCAAAGAAATCAGCTCTACCGATGATTTCTACCGCATGGGTAAAGAAGTCGCTGTAGAAAGCGGCCTGGCGCAGAAAGGCGACGTGGTTGTCATGGTTTCCGGCGCGCTGGTTCCAAGCGGCACCACCAACACTGCTTCCGTGCACGTACTGTAATAATTCACATACTTATTATAGTTTGCCTAAAAAAGCGCCCTCGGGCGCTTTTTTTATACATTCTGATAACCGAGCTCAATAAAAAATCCAATAGGCTGTCACTATTTAAACTTTGATTATCTAAGATGAATCCGATGGAAGTCCTCTGTTTTCACACACATTTTCCCCGCAAAACCGTAAAGTCGATGCTTCTTTGAGCGAACGATCAAAAATAAGGGAAATCGCATAAAAAAATATTCTCAATATAAAAAAGTTTGTGTAATACTTGTAACGCTACATGGAGATTAACTCAATCTAGAGGGTATTAATAATGAATCGTACTAAACTGGTACTGGGCGCGGTAATCCTGGGTTCTACTCTGCTGGCAGGTTGCTCCAGCAATGCTAAAATCGATCAGCTGTCTTCTGACGTTCAGACTCTGAACGCTAAAGTTGACCAGCTGAGCAACGACGTGAACGCAATGCGTTCCGACGTTCAGGCTGCTAAAGACGACGCAGCTCGCGCTAACCAGCGTCTGGACAACCAGGCTCACTCTTACCGTAAGTAAGAGTTCTGGTAATAAAAATGGCGCACATTGTGCGCCATTTTTTTTGCCTGCGATTTACCCTTCTCTACTGCGTAACGGTTTCTGAAGTCGCAGTACTATTCTGAGCCGACAGCACCGATGCCGCGCCCTTCCCCTCAGAGACAATCACCGGATACCCGGCACGACGCGACAGCGCGCTTTTCACCTGCCCTTCACTCGCCTGTTCAGCAAACTGCTTGAAGCCCGACGACAATGTCATCTTCATAGTTTGCGTATCCTGCGCTTCGTTCTGCGACAGCGGGCGATGCACTTCGAGGTAGCGTACGCCGTTCGGTTCAACCGCGTACTTCACCGGCTCATTAATCACCCGCACCGGCGTGCCGCTGCGCACCTGCGCAAACAGCGCCTTAATATCCGGCGCATTCATACGAATACAGCCCGAGCTGACGCGCAGGCCAACGCTATCCGGCGCGTTGGTACCGTGGATAAGATATTCCCCGTTACCGTAGGCCAGACGCAGCGCATAGAGCCCTAATGGGTTATTTGGCCCGGCAGGCACGACCGGCGGCAATGTGACGCCACGTTCCAGTGAACGCTTGCGGATACCCGCCGTCGGCGTCCAGGTCGGATTTGGGATCTTCTGCCCTACCCGTGTCGTCATTTCCGGGGTTTCCAGCCCCTGCAGGCCAATGCCAATCGGGTAGACCTGTACCTGCTGTTCGCCCGGCGGGAAGTAGTACAGGCGCAGTTCGGCAAGGTTAACCACAATCCCTTCACGCGGCACGTCCGGCAGCAGCATCTGCGATGGAATGGTCACCACGGTGCCCGGACGAGGAACCGGCGCGATCGTATTGTTGGCTTCGAGAATAAGCATCGCCGCCGTATCAAAGCGGCGGGCGATCGCCTGTAGGTTCTTATCCCCTTCCTGAACGGTGTAGGTTTGATTGTGGCCGATTAAACGGCTATTGGCTGGGGGTAATGGGTAGTCGACTGCCCAGGCGCTGGAGATCGCGCTGAGGGCACCTAAAATGCTGAGTGTTAAGAGGGACGCGCGCTTCATATCTGGATTCCTTATTCATATTCACTGACAACATGCCAGAAAGCTGAACCACCAGCGTGGTGAGCGGTCCGCCCACCTTTCGTAACAGAATGAAAGCTGTCTATTTGATATTAGCTAAAACTCGCCGCCTGCGTGCGGATAGCGCGGATCATCGCCTCCAGCCCCTGAGAACGCGACGGCGTCAGATGCTGCGTCAGCGCCATGTGTTCAAACCAGGGACGCACATCAAAAGCCTGTACATCCGCTGCGGTCATCCCATCGTAAAGGATAAATACGACGGCAATCAAGCCCTTAACAATCGCCGCATCGCTATCGCCCTGTAACGTGATGTGCCCCTGCGCATCGCGCCCCATCACGATCCACACCTGGCTCTGACACCCCTGAATGATATGCTCCGGGCTATGCTGCTCGGGGCTCAGCGGTGCCAGGCGCTGGCCCAGTTCGATGATATAGAGATACTTCTCTTCCCAGTTGGCGCAGCGGTTGAAGTTGCGCAACAGTTTATCTTTGTCCGGTAAAGCCGCCATGGTTGCTCCCTGTTATCCCAATAAACGGCGAATGCGTTGCAGGCCCGCCACCAGGCGGTCGACCTCCTCAACGGTGTTATACATCGCCAGCGATGCCCGGCACATCGCGGGCACCTGATAAAATTCCATCAACGGCATCGCACAGTGATGCCCCGTCCGTACGGCGATACCGTAATTATCGAGGAAGCTACCCACATCGTAGGCGTGATGCTTGCCGAGATTAAACGCAATCACCCCCAGCCGGTCCGCTGGGCCATAGAGGCGCAGGTCCGGCACGTTCGCCAGCGCGTCCAGCGCGTAGCGCATCAGCGTCTGCTCGTACTCGCCAATTTGCGTCAGCCCCAGGCCGTTGATGTAATCCAGCGCCGCCCCCATCCCGATAATGCCGCCGGTATTGGGCGTCCCGGCTTCAAAGCGCCACGGCGCTTTTGCCCAGGTGGTGCCTTCGCTCAGGCTGACGGTGGCGATCATCGAACCGCCTCCTTCCCACGGCGGCATCGCCTGCAGGATATCGGTTTTAACGTACAGCGCGCCGATACCCGTCGGGCCGTAGAGCTTATGCCCGGAAAAAGCATAGAAGTCGCAGCCCAGCGCCTGGACGTCAACCGGGTGATGCATCACGGCCTGCGCGCCGTCCACCAGCACCTTCGCGCCATAGCCATGCGCCAGCGCAATCAGTTCAGCCAGCGGGTTTTCCGTACCCAGTACGTTAGACACCTGCGTGACCGCCAACAGCCGCGTGCGGGAATCAAATAACCCAGACGCGGCGTCCATTTGCAACGTTCCGTCCGCATTGAGTGGGATCACCCGTAACTGCGCGCCCGTGCGCGTACAGAGCATCTGCCAGGGCACGATATTCGCGTGGTGCTCCATCGCCGTAATGACAATGTTGTCACCCGCCTGAACGTTGCTGCTCCCCCAGCTATTGGCAACCAGGTTAATCGCCTCCGTGGTACCGCGCACAAACACGATCTCTTCCGCGCTCGCGGCGTTAAGGAAATGCGCCACCTTCTGACGCACCTCTTCCATCCGCTGCGTGGCCTCGGCGCTGAGTGTGTGAATACCGCGGTGCACCGCAGCATAGCCGTTGCGATAAAACGTCGCCTCGGCATGGATAACCTGCTCGGGTTTCTGCGCGCTGGCGGCGGAATCGAGGTAAGCCAGCGGCTGACCGTTCACCTCACGGGAAAGTACCGGGAAATCGCCGCGCACCTGTTGTACGGAAAAGGTCATTGTTTACCTCCTGCCAGACGTTGCCCTATGCGCGCGAGCACATGTTGTTTCAGCGCTTCAAGGGTAATGGCATCGGTCAGCCCGGCGGCGAATGCGTAGAGGATGATGTTTCTGGCTTCCTCCAGCGCAATCCCACGCGAGCGTAGATAAAAGAGCTGCTCGTCATCGATGCGCCCGACGGTCGCACCGTGGCTGCATTTCACGTCATCGGCATAAATCTCCAGCTGCGGTTTAGTATCGACTTCCGCCAGACGCCCCAACAGCAGATTATTGTTGGTCATCTGACCGTCGGTTTTTATGGCGTGCGGCGCGACGGTAATCACGCCATTAAACACCGCGCGTCCCTTATCGTTGACGATAGTTTTATGCAGTTGGCGGCTGTTGCAGTAGCCCTGGTTGTGTTCAAGCCAGGTACGACTGTCGCAGACTTCCGAATTGACCGGCATCGCCAGGCTGTTCAGTCGCAGCGTACTGTTTTCGCCGTTCAGCTGTGCACTGCTGTGATGACGCGTCACCGCCGCGCCCAGTAAAAAACTGTGGCTAAAAGCGGCAGCATCGCGCCCCAGACGCAAATCGTTGTGGGCAAAATGGTAGCTCTGGTCGTTTTCAAACCCCAGCTTCAGATGCTGTAACTGGGCATTGTCAGCCACCTCCATGGTGAGTCTTGAACCGGTAAAATGGCGTAGGGTATTCAGGCTGACATACTGCTCAATGACCGTCGCCTGCGCCCCTTCCGCCAACTGGAGATGGTGACGATAGTGCGCCGTATTCATCTCGTCCGTTTCCAGACCGCGCGTAATGTGCAGCAACAGCAGCGGCTTGTCGGGGCGCTGATTGCGGCGCACTTGAATATGCGTGACGCTGGTAGACAGGCTTTCGGTGAGATGCAGGAAGACCTCAGGATGTACCGCCTCCGGCAGCGACTGACGCTGATTATCCACCGTAACGTCAAATCCGCTGTTGCTGACATCATCGCTAAGACGGGCGTCAAACTGACCGTCCACAAACACCAGCCGATACGCCTCCAGCGCCACCGCGTGGCTATCCCGCTGCGCGTCCGTCAACGCAGGCAGCGCAGGTGCCACGAAGGTGCTGGTCAGCAGCTTGTCCAGCGCGGTGTACTTCCAGTCTTCGTCTTTACGCGTCGGTAAGCCAAGCTGATGCAGCTGCTGGAGATGCGCTAACGCCTGAGGCGATGCCTGACCGCCGCGCGCCTGAAACAGCGCATGCCACTGCTGCAGCGCGCTACTGTTGTTCGCTAAGCCAGCCATAGCCCTGCTCCTCCAGTTGTTTCACCAGCCGGAAATCACCGGATTTCACGATACGTCCCTGGTACAGGACGTGGACGAAATCGGGCTTGATGTGGTCGAGTATGCGCTGATAGTGGGTGACGATAATAAAGGCGCGCTTGCCGTCGCGCAGCGCGTTAACCCCGTCAGAGACGATCTTCAGCGCATCGATATCCAGCCCGGAATCCGTTTCATCCAGAATACACAGCGCGGGCTCCAGCACTGCCATCTGTAAGATATCATTGCGCTTTTTTTCCCCGCCGGAGAAACCCACGTTGACCGAACGGGTTAGCAAATCCGCTGGCATCTTCAGCAGATTGATCTTCTCCTCCATCAGATCCTGAAAGTCAAAGCGATCCAACGGTTCCTGACCTCGATGGGCGCGTACCGCATTAAGAGCGGTTTGCAGGAAAAACTGATTGCTCACGCCGGGGATCTCAACCGGATACTGGAAGGCCATAAAGATCCCTTCTCCCGCGCGTTCCTCTGGCGATAGCGACAGCAGATCGTGCCCTTTAAAGGTCACCGTTCCCCCCGTCACGCTATAATCTTCACGGCCTGCCAGCGTCGCGGAAAGCGTACTTTTCCCGGAGCCATTCGGCCCCATAATGGCGTGTACCTCGCCAGGACGCACGTTCAGGCTGACGCCACGCAGGATCTCTTTATCATCAACGGAGACCTGTAATTCATTGATATTCAACATATCACTTTCCTTAATCCTTAACCGACGCTGTGTTCAAGACTGATAGCCAGCAGTTTTTGCGCTTCCACGGCGAACTCCAGCGGCAGCTCCGAGAAAACATCTTTACAAAATCCGTTGACGATCATTGAGATAGCGTCATCCTCGCTAATTCCGCGCTGCAGGCAGTAGAAAAGCTGGTCTTCGCCAATGCGTGAAGTGGTCGCTTCGTGCTCCAGCTGCGCGCTGTTATTACGGCATTCCACGTACGGGAAGGTATGCGCTCCGCAGTCAGGGCCAATCAGCATCGAATCGCACTGGGTGTAGTTACGGGCGTTAGTTGCCGTCGGCATGATTTTGACCAGACCGCGATAGCTGTTCTGGCTGTGTCCGGCGGAGATCCCCTTCGAAATAATGGTGGATTTGGTGTTTTTACCAATGTGAATCATCTTGGTGCCGGTATCGGCCTGCTGATGGCCGCTGGTCAGCGCCACCGAGAAGAATTCGCCCACCGAGTTATCGCCGCGCAGAATGCAGCTGGGGTATTTCCAGGTGATCGCCGAGCCCGTTTCCGACTGTGTCCACGACATCTTGCTGTTTTCGCCTTCACACAGCGCGCGCTTGGTGACGAAATTCAGGATCCCGCCGCTGTTGTTATCGCCAGGGAACCAGTTCTGCACGGTGGAGTATTTCACCTCCGCGTCTTTATGAATGATCACCTCCACCACCGCCGCGTGCAGCTGGTAGCTGTCTCGTACCGGGGCCGAGCAGCCTTCAATGTAGCTGACATAGCTGCCTTCATCGGCAATCAGAATGGTGCGTTCAAACTGGCCGGTTTTCTCCGCGTTAATGCGAAAATAGGTCGACAGCTCCATCGGGCAGCGCACGCCTTTGGGGATATAAATAAAGGTGCCGTCCGACGCCACCGCGGCGTTGAGCGCGGCGAAGAAGTTGTCATTTTCCGGCACCACCGTGCCGAGATAGCGTTTGACCAGCTCGGGATGATCGTGAATCGCTTCACCAAACGAGCAAAAGATAATGCCCTGCTCCGAGAGCTTTTCCCGGTAGGTCGTGGCAACCGAGACGGAATCAAAAATCGCGTCAACCGCCACCTCTTTGCCCTCGCGGACCGGCACCCCCAGTTGATTAAACGCGGCTTCCACCTCATCGGTTAAAAAGCTGCTGGCCCCCGTTTGTTGCCGTGCCCCGGGTTCAGAGGCGCAGGTATCGTCACAGTTGCCGCAGGACGGCGCGGAGTAATAGCTGTAGTCCTGGTAATTCAGCGAGTCGTATTTCGCTTTTAACCAGTGAGGTTCTTCCATCAAAAGCCAGGCGCGGTAGGCCTTCAGGCGAAATTCCAGCATCCATTCCGGTTCGTTGCGCCTGGCAGAAATCGCCCGCACCACCTCTTCGTTGATGCCTTTCGCCAACTCGTCGGTTTGCAGCTGGGTAAAGAACCCTTCTTTGTAGTTCAGCGGGCCACCGGCCCAGGTCTGGACATCGTCAGTTGCGTCAGTATTACGCGTCATTATGTACCGCCTATACTCCGAAGCTTTCGCCGCAGCCACATTCGTTCTGCGCCTTCGGATTATGATATTTGAACAGCTGATTCAAACCTTCGCGCACATAATCCACCTCTGTGCCGTCAATAAACGGCATTGCGCGTAAAGGCACCCACAGCTTCGCGCCGTCGGATTCAAACAACAGATCGTCTTTATCCGGCTCGCTTACCGCGTCCAGCACGTAGCCAAAGCCCGCGCAGCCGGTCTGCTTCACCCCCAAACGTACGCCCTGAATCGTGGGCTGCTGTTTGACCAGCTCGCGAATATGCGCCGCGGCCGACGGCGTCAGCGTAATGCCGCGCCAGGTCACATCGTTGGGATCGAAGGTTCCTGAATGCAAATCCATAGGTCTACCTCATCAGTGGAGCCACAAAGGGACTAGCACCATGTTAGTGATAATGATTATCACTTCAACCCTCAGCGCATGGGGGTATTCCACGGGTGCCCCTTTTCTCAGGCCTTTTTATAAGCATAGACCCTGTCGACACGAGCGAGTGAGATAGCGATTTTTTTATAATCGATTGAAAAATAATGCATTTATGATGAGTGATAGGCAATGAACGAGGGAGTGCTAAAAATGCATAGCCAATACCTATTTATTTAATCGGTTTTAGCATGCTCAGTGAATCAAGGGGTTATAGGATTATCAATAAGTTATGAAAACGACTGTATAGACATATACAGACTTTTTTATGTCCCAAAACAAGTCCCCGCAATACCTTTTGCCCACATTACGCTCCCGGTTCGCGCTATTGCATTTCGCTGTAACTTCTTAAAGGTTGATTTAGTTCGCCTTCTACGATTTGTTATGAGGCAGAACATTGCGCTTCGTCTGCTTGTCCATCGCGGTAATATCGTGGTCGGTCTGAAGGCAGATGAGTGATGAAGTGGCGCAAGAAACCACACCGGTGGCTGCTGCGCCTGGCGCAGAATCTCCCGTTTGCCTTAGTGGATTGAAATTCACCACAATTGAGCCGCTCTTGCCTACCAAGGAAATGTAGTCGCGCTTATGATCAGCGATTACTTTCATATATTGGCCGTTCATCAAAATAACCAATGGTAAGCATGACCTTATCGCTGCAGATTGAAAACTAATTACTTCCCTGTGAGGATCATCCTTGTGATGTCGCTGCGGGTTAGTGGTTCAGTAATATTTGTACCTTTAAACTCATCAGCACCATCATACTTCTCATGGTTAGCACCATTTATAGTCGTCACAGAATGGTCTGTATGAATGAGCTGATAGTTAGGTTGAATACCCTTGCCGGTAATACCTAGTCTTACAGCTACAACATCCGGTTGGTTTAGTTTTCCCAACAGCTCCGTCTGAAATTCGCCCGATAAAGATGAAACATTTCCATCCCAGTTTTTATTGCTCATGGTATCGCTCCTGTTAACGTATTCAATAAACAAAAGCGGCATTATCACTTATGTGCTTAAATCATTTTGGTACAGAAACGCAAAGTTTGAATTGAAAGCCGCTATTTATACCCTTTTGCGAATGGCACAAACTGGAAGATGTTACCCACCTCACCATGCTATACATCCATCAACAATTACTCATTACGAAAAGAAGCATGACTATGTTGAGAGGTAAAAGAGCCGTTATTACGGGAGGCGGAGGAGGATTTGGGCAGGCATTATGCGTTTGGCTGGCGCAAGAAGGCGTCGAAGTCAATTTTTCCGCTCGGCGGGTTGATGATATCGAAAAAACCTGCAGCATCATCACGGCTCAAGGTGGCAGTGCACAAGGGTATATCTGTGATTTAACCCAACCGATATCCATTTCTCAGTTTTCTTCACAGATCTTAAGCGCCAACTGTCCCATAGACATTTTAATCCTCAATGCTGCTCAATGGTTGCCAGGCACAATGGACGAGCAGTCTGCTACTGAAATATTTAATACCATCAGTTCAGGCCTGACGGGTTCAATTTTGCTCACGCAGGCATTGCTTCCCGGATTAAGGCGCTCAGACAGTGCTGACATTGTGTCAATTATCTCCGCATGTGGCATTCCTCACTTTACTGACTCAATAGCCCACCCTGCTTTTTTTGCTAGCAAACATGGGCTTAGCGGTTTTACAACTAAACTGTCAGAACAATTATCCAGAGAAAATATACGGGTAACCGGGTTGTATCCGCCGGATTTTGAAGTGACGGGGTTAGAAGAGCCTGTTGATAATCAATCCAGAATGGGTGAGCGCCTAATGAATGGACGTTCCGTCTGGGAAACGATTCGTTTTGTACTGACTCAACCACGTAGTTGCCATATCAGTACTATCTACTTTCAAGGGCCAACGCGCGAAGACTTGCGGTGTCAGGAATAATCTAACGACATCCCGCATCCAGCCTACGCCGCTATAAACAATAGACAGGTATATGTTCTTTTTTGTTACTTCATGTCTGAAATGCTAATCCGGTCCGCTATTCATGGCTGCGCGCCAGCACATACAGCGCGTCAACCATGTATTCTCGTTTATGACTTATCCGTTTTTTTCAAAAGCCTGTACCAATGAGAATCAGCCTCGCGACGATAATGACGGTCTGCGCTTACCCGCTCAAAATATTGGCCAAATACTTTCTCGATTACCTGCGGGGTGAGTCGCATGCCCCGTGGCGAAATATCCATCGCCCGTATCAGATGCACGCCGTCAGGTTTCAGTAAGCGGTTCACTTCACGGGCATATTTCATCTGCCCGGGCTCATCAAGGCAATCAAAACAACCAACATCATAAGAAACATCAAATGGCCCTGATATATCTTTCAGATTGGTGACATCCCCGGTGTGGAAATGGGGAGACTCATACCCTTCCCGAACACGATTTCGTGCCTTTTCGATGGCTACTGCCGAAAAGTCAACGGCCGTTATTTTTATTCCTTCCTTAGAAAAATAGTCGGCAAACAACCCCAGACCACATCCTAATTCCAGCGCATTCAGCGGAGCATTTTGCCTGATACAATTTTTTAGTGCTGTCTGTTGCTTACTCAAATCGTCGCTACAGCGAATAATACAGAATCTTGAATCGCATGAATAAGTACGGCGGCGAATACACTGCGTTGTAAATAATTAGGCACCAAACGCGATCGACGCGGCGGCCTACCGCCGCGCCCAAAGCCTAAAAAAGACTAAAACAATTAAGTTCCCTCGCTTATTGCTGTGCCATGGTTTCCTCTGGCGCAGACAATAAGCCCGCCAGCGGCACTACCTCATTCTCCCGCCAACCACGCATCAGAGTATCTCTTCAATCACCCATACGCTGACGCTACCGCCATTACAGGTAAAAGTCGCACTGCCTTCAGCATCGGTCTCAACAACTTCCTCACGGTTGTTCAGAAAATCCTTCCAGCGTTTATGCGCATAGTTGTCTCCCAGCGTCAGCGTTTTTTCCCCCTCATCGCCGTTGGAGAGCACCACCACGCAGCCAGGCATTTCATCGGTGCCGCTACGGCTAAATGCGATGCAGTTTGGGTGATCGAACCACAGCGTCTGAACGCCATGCGCAAACCGCTGACGCGCGAGGATCAGCTCATGCAGCTGTTCAATAACCGGCATATCGATAGCGTAAGTTTCGCCATCACCACCGGTGTCTTCATAATGGGCGCCAAACAGGTCCGGATAAAAAACCGAAGGTACGCCGTTCTCACGTAGCAGGATGAGCGCATAGGCCAGCGGTTTAAACCACGCCTCCACCGGGGCCTCCAACGCCTGCAGCGGCTGGGTGTCATGGTTGGCGACCAGCGTCACCGCATGGAACGGATCGGCCTCTACCAGCGTCGCGGTGAAAATCTGGCTCATGTCATAATCGCGGCCCATGCGGGAGGCTTCGTGGAAGTTCATCTGCAACGGCGCGTCAAACAGCATCGTTTTTCCGTCAACCTGAGCAATATACTGCTGCAATTTATCCACATCATGAGACCAGTATTCCGCCACAATGAACAGAGGTTCAGGCGCCACTGCCTGTATATGTTCAATCCATTGCTTATAGAACCAGGCGGGAATATGTTTAACCGCATCAAGACGAAAACCGTTGCAATGCGTTTGTTCGAGCATCCAGCGCGCCCAGTATTTCAGCTCTTCGGTAACGGCCTGATTACGGAAATCAACGTTCTCGCCCATCAGATAGTCAAAGTTACCCATTTCGTCATCGACCTGGTCATTCCAGCCTTCGCCGGTATAGTCGTTAACGATTTTGAAAATGCCGTCCTCATCAGGGTTTTCAATATGATCGATGCCGCTGAAACATCTGAAATCCCAGATAAACTGCGAATATTTTCCTTCTCGAACGGGGAATGAATAGCGGGTCCACGCCTCACACTCGATGATCTCTTCATCAATCTGGGTCCGATCGTCGGCGTTAACACGCTGTACGCGGATGCGCTCTTTCTCATCCGCCCCCATCTTGTGGTTCAATACCACATCCATCAACACGGCAATATCGTGCTGTTGCAGTGCATCAATCGCCTTGAGTAGCTGGGCTTTATCCCCGTATTTTGTGGCAACCGAACCTTTCTGCTCAAATTCCCCCAGATCAAAAAGATCATAGCTGTCATAGCCAACGGAATAACCACCGGAGGCCCCTTTGCTGGCGGGCGGCAACCAGATCATATTAATGCCAATCTCATGTAGGTTCGGGGCGAGAGCCGCGACCTCCGGCCACAATTCACCGCCAGCGGGGTAATACCAGTGAAAGCATTGCAATAAGGTGGGGTTGCGCATACCTGTTCTCCGTTGAAGGCGACACAAAAACTATAAGAGGGAAATCCACAGGCCGCGAGAGTCTTAGCCTATCGCCCCCACCAGAGAGAATGCTTTCACATGCTGAATGCACGCATATTTTACATAGCCACTCTATGGAGAAACCTGCATTCTGGCTTGATTGCGGCCTTCCTATTGAGAGAGATGGTCAATAAACTGACAACGAGATAGTCGTTTTATCCATAATCCTCATGAAAAAAACGGCACTTTGACGAAGCGCAAAACATCGCGTTTTCGATCGCGCTATTAATTCACACCGCCAATCTAAACCGTCTTGATATGTGAAAGGAGGAGACGATGAAAACCTACGATCGTAACCGTAACGCTATCACGCTCGGCACCCGGGTGATGGTTGCCAACAATGGCGCAACCGGCGTGATTACCGCTATCCATGGTGAAGGTAAAACAGCGGAACAGCTGCGTCGCGAGAGCTGCATAGAGGTTGAAGGCTGTGACGGTACGTTCTGCCCGGTTGATTTGATCCGCCTGGGTTTTAACTGATACGGCAACCGTTTGAGGCCACTCCGGTGGCCTTATTTGTTTCAAACATCGCAGGGAAAACAAAAAACTTATATTGATCAATCACAAAGCCCGCACGACCAAATCAGGCAATAATCACGCTTTGTTGTAACAAAAGTATTTAATCCAATGAATTTCCTCAAGTTATTTTTTATCCTCGTTATTATTCCCTGTCAAAGCTATGCGCTCAATTTCTCATCGACAATATTGAAATTAAACTGCCCTGAGCGCGGGCTGGTTGAAGTGATTCTGCACGTCTATGAGCATACCCAGCAGTCCTGGAAAGGCCATTTTGAAACCGGTGCAGGCCATAAGCGCGTCGGCGATATTGAGATAATCCCCTTCGCCAACGGCGATACGCTGCTGCACCGCATCTCAACCGATACATTCGGTTATGTTTATTACGGTGAAGAACGGGTAAAACATTGTCTCAAGCTGGACGAACGCCCGGTCTACCCGACCTTCGGCTGAGCGCCCATCGACGGTACCTGACGGCAGCGTTGGTCATCGGGCAACCGGCAGATCCGCGTAGCGTGTCGTATAGCTGGGGGACAGCATTTCTCGCTTCATCCTCCATGTCTGTTCCATTCCTTTTCCGGCAAAACCAATACTGCCCAGACCGGAGTGATTAATACTGTCGATGACCTGCATCAGCGCCTGGCTATTGGCTCGCGGAGGCAAAGCGTCAAACAGGTTGAGCTGCGCGACGCCCTGGCTGAAAAAATCACTCAGCATTATCCCGGCTTTCATATAGCGAAAGCCGTCTCGCCAGATACTCTCCAGCGAACTGACGGCAAGGCGGATAATATCGCGAGTATCACAGGTTGGAACGATGAGCCTGCCGCTAGCCTGCGGGGCATAAAATGTCTCATTCTCCGCGTGCGGGCTGGTGCGCATAAACAGGCTTACCACACAGCAGTACTGCCTTTCCGCGCGCAGTTTTTCTGCCGCCCGTTCGGCATAGGCGCATACAACCTGGTGCATCTCGTCATATGTTGTGATGCGATGGCTAAACGAGCGGCTAAAGATGATCTGCTGTTTGGTGGGGGCAAACTCCTCTAACGCCAGGCAGGACTCCCCGCGCAGTTCGCGTACCGTGCGCTCCAGCACCACGTTAAAATGCTGGCGAATAACCCAGGTTGAACTATCCGCAAGCTGTAACGCGCTCTCTATTCCCATCAGCTCCAGTTTCTTACGGGTACGTCTTCCAACGCCCCAGACTTCATGCGCTGGAATTAAGGAGAGCAATTTACGCTGGCGCTCCGTTGCACAGAGATCGACGACACCGTTGGTTTTTCGCCAGGTTTTGGCCGCCAGATTCGCCAGCTTCGCCAGCGTTTTGGTCGGCCCAATGCCCACCCCAACCGCCAACCCGGTATTTCTTCGTACCGCATCACGTATCTGATGACCCAATGCCTCAAACGAGCCATCATCGGGCAATTCAATAAAGGCTTCATCAATGGAATAGATCTCCACGCGGGGAGCAAGATCCATCAATGTCTGCATCACCCGATGGCTGAGATCGGCATACAGCGCGTAGTTAGAACTGAACACGCTCACCCGCTGGCGGGACAATTCATTTTTAATTTTAAAATACGGCGCCCCCATGCTAATACCGAGCGCTTTTGCCTCCGCCGAACGAGAGATAATGCAGCCATCATTGTTAGATACCACCACCACCGGTTTACCCACTAAATCGGGGCGAAATACCGTCTCACAGGAGGCATAGAAATTATTAACATCAACCAACGCGAACATATTTATGCGCTTTTAAACTGAACGTCACCACGCCGAAGATTTGCAGCTCTTCCTCTGCATGAAAGGTAATCGGCTTGTACTTCGGGTTATGCGGCATCAGCACTACCGAGGGCCGGGTTCGCAGCTCTTTAACCGTAAACTCCCCCGCCACTGCCGCAACGACGATATCGCCGTGATCGGCTTTTAACGAGCGATCAACAACCAGAAGATCGCCGTCACCGATGCCCGCGCCGATCATCGAATCACCGCTAACACGCACAAAATAGGTGGCGCTGGGGTGCTTGACCACCAGCCGATTCAGGTCCAGGCTCTCTTCGACATAGTCCTGAGCCGGATTCCCATATGAACTCATTCTGCCCATATCTTGTCAGCCCTAGAGAAAATGTAACTGCTTTGGGTTATCGAAGCAGCACTGGAAGAAGTTTCATACATGCTTGACCACTGATTAACTAAACTGTATTTATATACAGTATTTCAGAGTTTCACTATGGATCAAGGTGTTTTGGGAGAGATACTACAAACACTTTGAAGTTTGGAGGAATTTAAGTTGGCAGGGTTAGAAAAGTTAGAGCTCTTCGTTGATTACTTGTGGGAGTTTCAGGCGGCCTGTTTCAATTCCTAGCGTACAAATGAAGAAACAGAACGATGAGTAATCTGCAATTCAAATGATTAAACATCGCCCTTGAAACAAGCTGATACTCGCATCATCAGAGCAAGATGAGAACGTTCTCGGGTTCCTCCTCATTGATGCTGTGAAAAATATAGAGGATTTTTCTCCCCGCATGTCGCTAGATTTTTGACTGAACCTGCCCCGTCACGCTGTTAAACGCCTGCAAGTAATTACCGTAGGTTTCCATTGCCTTCAGCGCATCTGGCAATGACCCCAGGGTCAGGGTAATGCTGATGGGCTGAGTCACATCGAGACCAAAAAAATCGGTGTCGCTGAAACTGACATTGCGCCGCGCCCCCAGGCACAGATCTATAGCGTCAAGAATGGTGGTTTTGCCACTGTCCCCAGGGCCAATGAGGCAGTTGAGCCCTGGCGAAGGCTGCCAGGTCAGTGAACAAATAGATCGAAAGTTCTGGATTTCAACTTTACAAACTCTGACCACGGTACTCTCCCTCTTTTATTATTTTTGTCAACTCGCCTGTCGTAAAGATAACCACAATGCGCAGCCAGTGCACAGACACGGATAAAAGTAACGCCCCCGAATTTCTCAATCAATGATATATAACCTGTTTTACTGACATATCTGACAGCGAATGGATTTCCTTCAATTTGTTGATGTAACACCATACGAACCACATCTACCGCCACCAAAATATGAGGTGAAACTGTTGCGCACCGATTAACCCTGGTGTACTGGTCAAACTTTTGGTAGCCATGCTTACATTCCATTGCGCAAGCTGATATGTAAGTCTGGGGTATTTCTGACAAGTAACATAAGGAACAAAAATGCAGGGAAGCGGAGAAAAATCTACGCCAGATGTTCTGGACTCTGCCCAGTTGGTACGTATTGAAGCCGTACACCGGGGATTCCTTTATCAGCACTTGTATGCCGTTGGCTGCTTGCTGCTGGCACAGAAAGCCAGCATCGAGGCAGTGACCGTTGAGCTGGATGAGGATATTGAGCTGAACTCCGGGCAGGAGCGCATTTACGTTCAGGTTAAAACCCGCGTGAAGCCCATCATTCCCAGCGATGTGTCTGGCGCACTGGCGCGGTTTGCCGATCTGCGTAACGAACACACTGATGGGCGTCGTCAGGGAAGCGCGTCTTTCGTTATTGTCGCCAACCAGGCGCCAGGCCCGCACCTGCTGAAGATGATTGAGGATAAGACGCTTCCTGCGGATGTCCGTTTTGTCTGGCCTCAGTCAACCGCTGAGCGCCATCCCGCACTTCCCCCTGCCTGGGACACCGTGGCTGACGCGGCGGCATGGTGCATCACGCAAGCAGAGCAACTGAATTTTTCGTTATTGTCGCCAGAATCCCTGATCTGGAAGCTGGCCGGTCAGGTCCAGCTCGCCGCCAGCGGAGCTGACGCCGACGGACAGCATGCATTTTATACGCAGGATCTTCCTGCCCTGTTCGAGCAGCTCATCGTTCAGTTACAGGACTTCCCTGCACCGCCGGCACTCTACCGGCCACAAAGAGATGAGCCCTCTTTTGTGGCGGATGAGCGGGTGCGCATCATTTGCGGCTTGTCCGGTGCAGGTAAAACAGCGTGGGCAGCCCAGGCCGCTCAACACAGCCCCCAGGTGTGTGCGTATTACGATGCCGGCGACCTTCCGGGTCCTGCCCTTGCCAGTACGCTGGTTCGTGAGCTGGCAGCCAGGTTTGCAACTCAGGAGCAAGGTGGCCTGCGAAGAATACTGCTTCCTGGTGCCAGTGGCGTTGACGCGCTGAGAACGTTTGACACCTACTTGCAGCAACGGGGCGACAATCTGCTACTGGTTCTGGATAACGCACATCGTATCCCCGTGGAGAACTTGCGGGATGTTTTGCAAGCCACATCCCGTATCCATTTTGTGCTGCTGTGCCAGCCTGATGACACTGTGCGTCAACTGGAGGCCATGACCGGGCTTCAGCGTGAATCGTTACAGGGATGGGATATCGATACAGTGGCTGCCGCAGTGACCGACCTCGGTGGGCACGCCAGTGCGCTGGGATATGAGCAGCTACGGAGTTATACCGGAGGGTTGCCGCTGTATGTCGAAAGCGCGGCGAGAATTGCCGCAGAGGAATACAAAGGGGATATAGATACGCTGTGCGCTGAACTGCGGCAACAGGAAAACAGCACGGAAACCGCGCAGGAAGTCATTCTCAGCCGCGTCTATCAGGGATTCGAGCCACCGGTCCAGAACGCACTGGCGTTGTTCAGTCTGTCCGATGTGGGACTGAGCCGCGAGGAAGTTTCAGGGTACCTTGCCCGCTCATTGAACATCCCTTCAAGCGGAGCGGCCACACTTATAAAAAAAATGCGGGCCACCGGAACCATTGAAAACTATGGAAACCAGACGTTAAAGGTACATGACGCTGTCAGAGCGCTGGGACTACAGCACCTGACCATGATGAACCCGGATATCGAAAATAACGCGTTACTGGCTTTAAAAGATCTTTTAATTGAGAGTCTTCACCGGACTCGTGACACTTCGCGATTATCTCTTCTGACACAGATATACATCAAGCTTAAGGATGTCATGACACTCATCGCTCTATCTGGTGAAGAGCTGTTTTATGAGATGGGCATTACTGTCGACATTATGGAAAGCCTGAAACAGGCGACAGCTTCGGACTCTCTGGCGCCCTTACAAAAGTTCTGGGCACTCGATGGGCTGGTTTTTTCCGAGCTTAAAGACGGTGTTTCTGAGCAAATTGCGCAATGGCTGGAAGCAATGGAAGTCTTGCTTACAGAACATGAGTTTAGCTACCGGGAACGCACAGCCTACACCATGAAACGGATGCTTTTCTTGTCCGAAAAGGGAGACCTTAGTGAAGTGCAAACGCTGGCTGAAAATGCCCGCCCCAGCCTTCCGGATGAGGAGCATACGCGTATTTTTGACTATAACCATGCCATCGCGCTCTGGAGACTGAGAAAATACAAACAAGCAGAAACACTGTGCCGGAGCGTAGTGGATCGCTATTACGCGTTATTTGGTATTACCCCACAGGATGTCATGGGAAAAAACTCGGATGTGCTGTGGACAATCATCAACCAGCCTGAAAATATTCACGAACACATCAAACATCTGGCCGATGCTCTGGAGTTACTCGCCAGAATTAATGATGCACAGGGAAAAGTGTCACCGTTTGTGCGTATACACGCGATGAAATTTTACAACATGACCGCGGCACCCGAATCTCTGGTCCGGGTAGGACAGGATCTGGCGGACGAATTTGTCGCAAGAAAGGACTATGTCGGTGCCAGAGAGGTGATAGAGCAATACGTCCTGCCCGTCGTCAATGAAGCGGGTCTGGTACAGCGACAAGTTCAGGTCCGAAGCCAGTATGCTGTCATTCTGGCACTCGCCGGGGAACATAGGCAGGCGGAAGCAGAAATGCGCCGACTCGCTCCCTATTTTGAGGGGTTAACAGGGGAGCAGCGCCAGGAGTTTCAGGACCAGTCGAACTATATTGCCCAGCTTGCTTACAAGGCGGCAAAATCCGAAATTGCTCAGCTTTTCGGCGCGGTAGGCAGAAATGAGCCTTGTCCCTGCGGCTCGGGAATAAAGTATAAGAAATGCCATGGTGCCTGAACGCTGGCTTAGCTACGTTGGCCGTGGTTTGGCGTATCTGGTAATCGCCAGGTTGACCTGCCAATTACCAGAAAATAGCCGGAATCTGAATCCAGGGGAACCACATCAGAATGCTGTCCAGGCAGTACAACCGAGCGCTTTTTATTGGTATTGCAGTTGACTCTCTTAAAGCACACCGTCGGGCGTGGAGGCAGTTTATGTCCTGCGAAAGCAGGGTTTATTCACCCAGACGGGATAAATACGATAGCGTGCGTTAAAGCACGCTATCGTAGCGCTGACCTTTAGTTGCAACTACATTGATGCCGCTCTTACCCACCCTTATCGCGCAAGACTGGGAGTCACCTTCAGCGAAACAATGATCTATGAAACCCGGCTTCAGGCTCTGGGATTCAATGATGTGCAGTTACTTAAAGATGTAAAAAAGATCCGCATCGCATTACGTGAACTTGAACGTGAAAAAGAGCTGGAATTACATCATGAACTCAATAAGCTACATGCAACACAGAATGAGCCTGAAAAGTCTGTCGCTACCGCAATCTAATTCGCAAGCTATTACAGGATTGACCAATCACCCTGTCGAGACCATTTTTCATGCGAAAATATTGTTTGTTGCGCTGAACGCCAGGTGACATACGCCCCTAAAAATTTAAGCACTAAACTTTATGACGAATATTCCTGATTTTACTGCAAAAGGGTACCTCCCAAAGGGCAGACACAGCTGTTCGGCGCAACAGTTTATTGATCGCTTCTGCGCGGTTAACGAGAAACGCCAGGCCCTGAAAAAGGCGTTTATCGACATACTGGACTTCGCGAACTCGCGCAACGCCATATGTGTTTTCGTCGGAGGCTCTTATGTCACCAGTAAGGAAGACCCTCACGATCTGGATGTGGTGATTGTACTTCAGTGCAAGGAACACATCCCGTCGAGGTCGGAACGCCTGGTTCTCGAAGGAAAACGCACCGACATAATGTTCTGCTCTGCAGACGATCCCGTCGTTACCGCCTCGTTTATAAAACTGCTGTCTTTCGAAAGATACGGCAGTGGCGTAGGTGTAATACAGATCAACCTTAACCATCCGGATGAACCATGGGTGACTCATCACGAACCGGATGACGATACCTACGAAGTCATCAAAAGAGCCTACTTCAACCGACATCTGGTCGATTTGAACGAAGCTCCAGGCGTTCTGGTCACCATCCACGGGATAATGACGCACGCGGAATGGAACGCGAATCTGATACCTATTGCAAGCAGCCAGGGCTGGGTTGTTGCACCTTATATCTACGGCTATACCACCCCTGACATTTTGCTCAACAAGGGAAAAAGAAAAGAAGCAGTGGATGCTTTCAGGGACTGGATTTTTTCCATCAAGAGAGATTTTTGCCAGAACGGAGAACAGATTTCAGTGATTGCACACTCCTTTGGCACCTATCTGATCGGCGCATACCTCGATGGTTTCAAGGAGTTTGCTCCGGTCAACTTCAACACCCTTATTCTCACCGGCAGCATTCTGAATGAGGGTTATGACTGGGAAAGTTGTGTCGGTTACAAAGTCGCACGGGTCAGAAATGAAATAGCACCTAACGATCAGTGGGTAAGCTGGATGCAGAGAAACCCATCAGAATGGCTTGGCCTCGACCCACTCTTTGGTCAAGCCGGAACAAAAGGTTTTACTTCACCGAGCAAAATTCTCACTCAGCCCACGAACAAAATATTCGATCACAATAATGTCATTAAAAAAGATGTCATCACAACAATGTGGATGCCGTTTCTGAACAGCAATAAACATGCGGCAGATGAAGAAGGGTTTAAGAGATTTATGGCCACATTCAACAAGCAGGAACCCTGAAAGGGCTGCGCCTGTTAAGGCAAAACCTGAACCTGCCCGGCGGGAAGTGCCAGCACCAGGAAACGGCGGATTACTTCGTCTGGCCTAGAGTTCCTGCGTGACTCGTATTGCGTATTTTGAGCTGAGGACCGTATGACTACAGATCAGTTTTATGAAATCTATCGCCAGCTCGTTGCATTACGAACCGATGCAGGCAATTGTCCTTCCGTTATCGCTGAACTGACCCTGCTGTGCCGCGAAACCATCAGGGCCTCATCCGTTGATGAGTGCCTTCGCGCCGCAGACGACTGCCTGCATGAAATCGGTCATTCTGCTCCGCTTTTCGCACTCGCCCTCTCCTGCTGGCTGACCGATAAAGAGTGTATTGGACTGGCAAAAGCCCTCGCGCATGAGGCAAGCGTGTACCACTTTCAGGCAGCAACCCCACAGGCGTACAACCTATCCTCCGTCGATGAGACACGCGCCATACTGGCAGCGTCACGACTCTGCGCCCTGCATGTTTCCCCCGCCGTCTCGCTCGGCTGGGCTTTAAGCCTGGCAACCGCTTACCCTGCCAGCGTCACGGCAATAAATGCGGCCAGCGTACTCCTGCAGCATCACATGGAAGAATATCCGCGGACCACGCAGCGGCTGCTTGCCAGCCCTGAATCGACGTTTACCTCGCTTGAGTTGGCGAAAACCGCGCTGGCGCAGCTGGAACAACAGGAAAACCATCTGAACGGACTACCGGTGCTTCGAGAGCTTGCGATGACGCCTGAGATGCGACTGATGTATGCCAGTCTGAAACGCAGTGAGAATCGGGAGATTCAGCGACACTCAGATGAGCACTCCATTTTTGGTCAGTTTGTCACAAAGCAACATTTCAAATACGCCAACAAAACCGCAGTCGAGTTTTCTGTGGGTGACAATGTCAAAGAAACCACACTGGAAATGACGTCCTTTCAGATTGAAGTTGAATTGCCTATCACCTGGCGCACCGATCCACTTTCCGGTGACCTGACCAGAAACAGACTGTGGAAAGGAGATCTGGAATGAGTATTCAGCTGGTTCTCTCCCATTACCTGGCGGGCCTGCGTGAGCGCAACGAGCTCGATGTTCTGCTGCCAGAACTGCTTAAGGCCATGGGGCACAATGTGCTCAGTCGCCCACAGATTGGCCCCGCCCAGGCGGGTGTTGACGTGCTGTCGACCCAAACGGGTGCCGACGGGGTTGATGAGGTTTTTGTCTTTATCATCAAATTCGGTAACGTCGGACGGGCCGATTTTTACGGTGGGCCGCAGTCTATTGACCCCTCTATCCGGGAGGCCTGCAATGACTTCCTCAGAAACCGTTTACCGGAACCGCTCAAGCCGCTGTGCAAGCGGATTGTCCTGGTCTCCAATGGCGAACTGCTGCAGGAAGCCCAGGCCGGTTTTTCAGCCCTGACGGCAGACATCGCAACACGTCCGCTTTGCAGCCTTGAGTTCTGGGGCACCGATCAACTCACACCGTTGGTAGAGCAGTACCTCTTCGATGAAACATTACTGCTGGCACGGGGAAAATCTGACCTGCGCGCGGCCCTGGCCGGCCTTGAGGAGTCGGGCTCGGCGATAAACCGGTTTATCCGCTTTGTTGATGCCTGTTTTGAAATACAGGCCGGGGAGTCAGAACAGAGTGCGGAGACACGAAAGAAAAAGTTTTTAAGGCGATGTGCCGCCGCGTCGATGGGCTGGGCGGTCCTGCTGGTCTGGGGAAAAAGCGAAGGCAATTTAAAGCCTGGGGTCGTAACCGGCGAATACCTGATACTGCGTATATGGGCCGAGGCTGTAAAACTGGAATTGTACGCCGACCACGCCTTTATCGACCGCTTTGAAACCCTGGTTACGCTGCATATACAGGCTCTGGTGGACTACTTTGGAAAAGTAATGCCCACCCTGGAGTCGCCACGCGCCGTCCTGCGCTGGCGCCCGGATCGCGTCTTCTACCTGGAGCTAATATTTGAGGAGCTGGGTCGCCTGTCTACCCTACTGCTATTGCTCCAACAAAGACTAGGAGAGGAGGCGCTTCGCACGGAGATCCGCAACGCCATCATTCATCTGGTCAATCAGCATTCGGGGGTACTACTTCCCCTTTATGACGGGCACAGCATTGACCTGACCCTGCTCTTCTGCGCCCTGATGGGCGAGTCAGACTGGGACAATACGCGGATTATCGCAGGAGAAGTTGTGGCCCGACTTCACCATGCGCTGAGAACAGAATCTTATCTGCCGGTCGACACCGACTCGCTGGAAGATGCTATTGCCCTCGACAGTAACAAGGCTAAGAGCCGGGATTTCTTCCAGACCTCAACGCTGGTGCCAGCACTCGCGACGGTGACGTCACTGCTCGGTGATGAAGAAGCCCTCCAGGCACTGCGTGATAAGCTCCTGCCTCTGATGAAGGGGGTAACGCTTGAGCGCTGGTTCCCTACCGCATCACTTGAAACACTCAGCGGCTCGGCTCAAGGGATCCACAGCGTCGGCATTTCCAGAGCATTGTCTGGCCTCAGGCCTTCAGCAAGGGAGGAAGCCGAGGCGTCAATTAAAACCTTCGATGGTGCCGCTGCCCCCTCAGACTTCAGGTGGTCCGGTAACTGGCAAGTCCTGATCGCGTTGTCAGCTCGACTGTACCGACATCCCTTACCCACCTGGTTTATCGGTGAGTATTGCCCTCCTGAACATCCGGCGCAGTAATTAATGCCAATAAGGCAAACTTGTAGAGTTTGAGATTGCTACCCTTAACATCACGACCAGATGATGCTGATACGGCGAACGCCACCTCTTGTGGTATCACTTTTATCAACTGGCTTCGGCAAGCTATCCGGGAAAATGAAATAGCGTTCAACAATGCAGGCGCCCTGATGTACACACTGACTGACACCGTGTTTCTGGTCAGCCCTGGTATTTCCCAGCGTTACGCTCAGGAGTACTCACGGCTCTCCACGACATCACCAGGCTCCCCACAAAGGGAATGGCAGCAGGTACAAAAAGAATTCGAGAGGTTGCAAATCCATCGCAAGCGTCCTGATGGGCTGAACATATGGACATGCATGATTTCAGGCGCAAAGCAACCGAGACGGCTGAATGGCTACTTGCTAAATGAACCAGAAATTCTTCTGGATACGCACATTTCCAGCTATTCGCAAATATCCCTTATTGATGCTCCCTGATAGCGAATGCCAGTTCCGGAAACAAGAGTAATCAGCTCTTGTTGGGCAAGATCGGGGAACATTAAAAGCACTGATATTCAGCTCTCTCATCTCCCCGAAAACTCACAGCAGAGACCACCAAAATCCAACTAGAAAATAGCTATCGGGTAGGCTATTGTTGATGCGCCCCCGATAGGGGTACAAATGGGGGTACCACCCACTACAACCCAAAGTGTCCTCCCCCTCAGGGCCCCATAAAACCTAGTGTTTGGGCCTTGTTGAGGCATCAACGTATGATCAACGTTTGATGTCAGACTGAAGTGCTTTACTGAATTTTGGACTGACCTTATGCCAGTAGACAAAATCTGTCCTCACGATGAGGCCTCTCGAAGGCCTCCGGGCTGACGCCGCCGAGGTGACTGTGGCACTGGGACTGGTTGTAGAACACTTCAATGTAATCGAAGATATCGGCCCGGGCCAGATCCCGGGTTTTGTATATTCTCTTCCTGATGCGTTCTTTTTCAGTGAACTGAAGAACGATTCGGCCAGGGCATTATCCCAGCAGTTGCCACGCCGGCTCATACTGGGTGCCAGGTTATTGGCCTGACAGAACCGTTGCCAGTCATCGCTACCGTACTGGCTGCCCTGGTCCGAGTGCACGATGACCTCGCTGTCCGGTTTACGTCGCCAAAAACAGGTGCTTGTCCATTCCGGCCAAGCTAGTCAGTACACATTATTAGATTCCCTTTACCATTTATAACTTCATCTGCCTTTTTCTTATTCTCTGATACTTGTCAACATAAAAATCAATATATCTCACTCTATAAAATCAACTAACATAATGAATTATTGACTTTTTTTGAAATCAAGGTGTCGATTGACAACAAATATCAGATGGGAAAACTGCCGGGCTGGGAAAACCGCAGGGAATCCGCTCCAGGAATAAGGGCAGTTCGAGGGGGCGTTCTGATTTATATAAATAAGTGGCGAACATCTTTATACACCATAATACTGTTTATATATACAGTATTATGCAACGAATGTAGAGATCAAGGGGCTTCTCGTCCCTTGTGGTCAAACCGTTGAAGACGCAATAGATTTAATACAGGGCTATCCATGTCAGCAGGCAAGTCGCACCAGTCCTGCAAAACATGCTGGCATTCGTCGCCGTAATCCGTACCATACACGCCACACATTCGCTGATTCGCCGTCAGCGCGGGACAGCTCTTTTATCGTAAATCAAATGGACTGGAAGACGCTGTAGTGGCCTGAGTTTCCATTTAGATTTTTGAGTAACTATTAAATGCAAGAAAATCAAGAAATTAGTAAAAAAGAACAATACAATCTGAACAAATTACAGAAGCGTCTGCGTCGTAACGTGGGCGAAGCCATCGCTGACTTCAACATGATTGAAGACGGCGATCGCATTATGGTTTGCCTCTCCGGCGGTAAAGACAGCTACACCATGCTGGAAATTCTGCGCAATCTGCAGCAGAGCGCGCCAATCAGCTTCAGCCTGGTGGCGGTCAACCTCGACCAGAAACAACCGGGCTTCCCGGAGCATATTCTGCCGGAGTATCTGGAAAAGCTGGGCGTTGAGTACAAAATCGTCGAAGAGAATACCTACGGTATCGTCAAAGAGAAGATCCCGGAAGGGAAAACTACCTGCTCGCTCTGCTCTCGCCTGCGTCGCGGGATCCTCTACCGCACGGCGACTGAGCTGGGCGCGACAAAGATCGCTCTCGGTCATCACCGTGACGACATTCTGCAAACGCTGTTCCTGAATATGTTCTACGGCGGAAAAATGAAAGGTATGCCGCCGAAGCTGATGAGCGACGACGGCAAGCATATTGTGATCCGCCCGCTGGCCTACTGCCGCGAAAAAGATATCGAGCGTTTCTCCGAAGCCAAAGCGTTCCCGATCATTCCATGTAATCTGTGCGGTTCGCAGCCGAACCTGCAGCGTCAGGTTATTGGCGATATGCTGCGCGACTGGGATAAACGCTATCCGGGCCGCATCGAGACCATGTTCAGCGCCATGCAGAACGTGGTGCCTTCGCATCTGTGTGATACCAACCTGTTTGATTTTAAAGGATTGACTCACGGCAGCGAAGTGATTGAAGGTGGCGACCTGGCATTTGACCGGGAAGAGCTGCCGCTACAGCCGGTGGGCTGGCAGCCGGAAGAAGAAGACGGTCAGTTGGATGAGCTGCGTCTGAACGTGGTTGAAGTGAAGTAAGTCATTTGGCGTCTCAGGCTGCGGCCTGAGACGCTTTTCAGGATGCTATTTCAGCAGACGTACACGGCACGCCTTGCCTTTGATTTTCCCTTTCTGCAGCAATTTCCAGGCCTGATGGGCCACCCCTTCACGTACGGCAACGTAGACATGCGCCGGGTGGACATCAATTTTACCGATATCTGCACCGACCAGCCCGACATCGCCGGTTAACGCGCCCAGCACATCGCCCGCACGCATTTTGGCCTTTTTACCCCCGTCGATACACAGGGTCATCATTTCCGGCACCAGCGGCGTAATCCGCGTTTTAGCCGGTTCCGGCATCCAGTTCAGCTTCAGCTGCAGCATTTCAGCCAGAATATTGGCGCGCTGCGCCTCTTCCGGCGCGCAGAAGCTTACCGCCAGCCCACTGTTGCCCGCACGTGCGGTGCGGCCAATACGGTGTACGTGCACCTCCGGATCCCACGCCAGTTCGTAGTTCACCACCATCGCCAGCGATTTAATATCCAGCCCGCGCGCCGCCACGTCGGTCGCCACCAGAATACGTGCGCTGCCGTTGGCAAAACGTACCAGAGTCTGATCGCGATCGCGCTGTTCGAGGTCGCCGTGCAACGCAATAGTGCTCTGCCCCGCCGCGTTCAGCTCTTCAAACACCGCCTGACAATCTTTTTTGGTATTACAGAACACCACACAAGAGGATGGCTGATGCTGGCTCAGCAGCTGCTGTAACAGCGCGATTTTGCCGTGACGGGGTACGTCAAAAAACTGCTGCTCAACCGAGGGGAGCGCGTCAACGCTATCAATTTCGATCGTTTCCGGTGAACGCTGCACGCGGCCGCTGATGGCGGCAATCGCCTGCGGCCAGGTCGCGGAGAACAGCAGCGTCTGGCGGGACGCTGGCGCAAAGCGAATCACTTCGTCGATAGCGTCGCTAAAGCCCATATCCAGCATGCGGTCCGCTTCATCCATCACCAGCGTTTGCAAAGCATCCAGCGAGACGGTGCCCTTTTGCAGGTGATCCAGCAGGCGGCCCGGCGTCGCGACGATAATATGCGGCGCATGCTGCAACGAGTCGCGCTGCGCGCCAAAAGGCTGGCCGCCGCAGAGCGTCAGCACCTTAATATTCGGCAGATAGCGCGCCAGGCGGCGAATCTCACCGGCGACCTGCTCGGCCAGTTCACGCGTCGGGCACAGTACCAGCGACTGGGTCTGGAACAGGCTGGCATCGACATGCTGAAGCAGACCAAGACCGAACGCTGCCGTTTTGCCGCTGCCGGTTTTTGCCTGCACGCGCACGTCCTTTCCGGCCAGAATCGCCGGCAGCGACGCGGCCTGAACCGGCGTCATGGAGAGATAGCCCAGATCGTTCAGATTATCGAGCTGGGCGGCAGGAAGGGCATTCAGGGTGGCAAAAGCGGTCACAGTATTTTCTCGCGTATTAGGGGCTAAGGTTCAGCAGGCGCGTATCCTCGCAGATCTCGACGCGGGATGCGACAAATTAATCGGCGGGTACCATCAGGGTAGCGGAAAAAAGACAAAAAAAAGCCGACTATTCTAAGCCGGCGTCGTACGAATCAATTGTGCTATGCAGTAATTCAAAAAAAGGAAGTAAGACAATATGGAGCGCAACGCCCATCGCTTGACGTTGCATTCACCTGCGGGATCGATATTGCCTCGATTGGCACGCTGTTTTATTGACCTTGCTCAAATTAAGTGGCGTTACCCTCTCCAAAAGGGGTAAAAAAGGTGATTTTTTACAACCAGTTACTACGGTGTAACCACCACGTAACACCACCGATGAGCAGTACCAGCATAATACAGAAAAGGGAAAAGCCCAGATGCGAGCCGCCGCCGGGGATACCGCCAAGGTTGACGCCAAACAGCCCAGTCAGGAAGGTGCTGGGTAAAAAGACCATCGCCATCAACGACATGGTATAGGTTCGCCGGGAAAGCGACTCCTGCATCATCTGCGCAATTTCATCCGTCATCACCGCCGTGCGCGCGATACAGCCGTCAATCTCATCCAGCCCACGTCCCAGACGGTCGGCAATGTCCTGCATACGGCGACGCTGGTCGTCGGTCATCCACGACAGACGCTCGCTGGCCAGACGGGCGTAAACGTCGCGCTGCGGCGCCATATAGCGGCGCATGACGATAAGCTGCTTACGTAACAGCGCCAGAAAACCTCGCGGCGGCACCTCTTGTTCCAGCAGATTATCTTCGAGGTCGATGATTTTGTCGTGCAACTGCTCGATAAACTCGCTGGCGTGATCGGTTAACGCATCGCAGATATCCACCAGCCAGGAGCCGCAATCCGTCGGGCCGCTGCCCTCCTGAAGGTCGCTCACCACATCATCCAGCGCCAGCACTTTCCTCTGACGGGTCGAAACAATCATGCGCTCATCAATATAAAGGCGCATCGCCACCAGCTGGTCCGGGCGTTCATCGGTGCTACCGTTAATGCAACGCAGGGTGATCAGCGTCCCCTCGCCCAAACGGCTGACCCGCGGACGCAGGCTTTCACCGGCAAGCGCATCGCGCACCAGATTGGGCAACAGCGGCGTCGTCGCCAGCCACTGTGCACTGTCGGGGTGGGTATAGTTCAGGTGCAGCCAGCACGGATTCTCTTTACTGACGCTGTCCGCGTCGGTTAATGGCTTCACGCCGCCCTGGCCATCCAGTAGCCACGCAAATACCGCGTCTGGTACGTTAAGGTCCGATCCTTTTATGGCTTCCACATCGCCTCCGCTTAGCGCTCTTTATCCTGATAGTCTAGCCATCTCCTTTTGTTAAGCAATATACGGTGGTGCCATGACGCTGAAATTGTTCATAAAAACAGCTACACATGAATGACAGGCATAAAAAAACCCGGTATCGCTACCGGGTTGATATAAAGCAAGCAGGATTAAAACGATTGCCAGAAATTCTGCTCGTTGCTACCCGTCGCGACAACAGGCTGTAGCGGCAGGCCACCGGCAGCCTGGCGCGGCGATGCGGTATGTTGTTCGTCGCCCACGCGGAAATTCTGCGTGCGGGACTGCAATTCAATCACCTGACGCTTAAGAATATCGGACGATCTCGCCAGCTCTTCAACCACCGTGATATTGCTTTGCGTCACCGTTTCCAGCTCATTCAACGCCAGCGTAATCTGATCGATCCCTTTTTCCTGCTCGGAAGTCGACACGGCAATCTGTTCCATCAGACCGTTTAGCTCGCCCGAGCCAGCGACGATCTCCTGCATGTTTTTCTCCGCTTCGGCGACGATACTGGCCCCCTGCGTAACGTTGTCGCTGGTGACGCTAATTAAGGTCTTAATATTTTTGGCCGCTTCCGCGCTACGGTGAGCCAGATTACGCACTTCACCGGCCACAACCGAGAACCCCTTGCCATGATCGCCTGCCCTCGCCGCTTCCACCGCCGCATTCAGCGCCAGAATATTCGTCTGGAAGGCAATGCCGTCAATCATGGCAATAATTTCCGTCATCTGCCGGGCACAGTCGGTAATCGACTGCATATTGGTCGCCACTTCGCCCATCAGCGCGCCGCCTTTACGGGCACACTGCGTCGCCTCACTAGCGCGTTCGCTCGCCAGACGCGTGTGTTCCGCATTATTTTTGGTGCTGGCGGCAATCTGTTCCATGCTTGCTGCGGTCTCCATCAGGGTGGCCGACTGCTGCTCGGTTTTCACCGACAGTTCGCCGCTGCGGGTTGCCAACTGATCGGATAGCGACATGGCGGTGTCCGAAGAGGCGCGAATTTCTGCGACCAGCGTTGAAATATTATTCGATAAACTATTGATTCCCGGAATTAAGCGCCCGGCACAGTTATTGCCGAAAACAGGAATGCGCACCGACAGGTTGCCATCATTAACTTCATCAATGCTGCGCTTAACCGCATTAATCGGCGTCACCAGATATTTGGTCATGTAGAGCCACAAAAGCCCCAACGCCGCTACCCATACAATATTAATTGTTAATAGCAAGAATATATTTTTTGATAGTATTAAACAGATCACATCGGCAATAACAAAAACCGTCAAAATAAATACCAGGATAAACGTTCGGACGCTAATGTTTTTAAACATAACCTACCCTCAACGCTGGTTGTATAATTTGGTTATATCACCAGAAGGTGTATTTTCCAGACCATTTTAACTATTTTCATCACTTTAACCGTTCGCGGTGTCAGTTTGCCTTTATACAGAACAAAATGATGACTAAAGATAAATTCACCGCGCAATGCTATTTAAGCATGGCTTAACTCTATAGAAACAAAGAACAATATAATGAACGGCGCTTATTTATTAACTGGTATTTCATTATCATTAAGCCATGCTTAATATATTAGATAAGATGCCCAATCAGATAAAAAAAGATAACTCTTTCGCTATTTTACTGGTTTAAATTCGGAATTTACTGATAGATTAAATAGAACCCACTCTATGAAAAGGTATGGTTTGCATGACGCTAGACGCTTCGTGGGACCCGATACTGGTCGGTATTTCATTCCTGGTGGCATTCATCGCATCTTTCGTTGCGCTTGATAGTGCTGCAAAAATTGCTGCTTCAAATAAGAAGGCGGCTATCTTCTGGCGTATTACCGGCGGCGCTACGCTGGGCATTGGCATCTGGTCGATGCATTTTATCGGCATGCTGGCCATGAAGATGCCCATGCCAATGAGCTATCACCTGGCGCTGACGGTCATTTCACTGCTGGCGGCGATTATCGCGTCTTCACTGGCGATTAATATCGCCGTCGCGGGAAATACGCTGTCGCTTAAACGCTTGTGCATTGCCACCGCCCTACTCAGCAGCGGCGTCGTCGTCATGCACTATGTTGGTATGGCTGCGCTGATGTCGCATGACGATATCATCTGGAGCGTGCCGCTGATTATCGCCTCCGTGGTGATCGCTATCGTTGCCTCCTGCGTCGGCTTGTGGTTAGCCTTTAGCCTGCGTCTGAACAGTAAAGGGGTATTGCTGACGCGCGTTGGCGCGGCGTTTGCCATGGGGATTGCGATTGCCGCGATGCACTATACCGGCATGAGCGCCGCCACTTTTACCGGCGGTGGGCATATCATGGCCAATCATGCGGCCATGGTGAGCGAAGAAGGCCTTTCGATATGGGTTTCCGCCACCACGCTACTGCTGCTGGGGCTGATGCTCATGATCTCCATGGTTGATTCTCAGGTGCGCACGACGCGGCTCACCGAAAACCTCCAGCGTCTGAACCAACAGCTTGAGCTGCAGGCACGCTACGACGGGCTTACCGGCCTCGCTAACCGTAGCCAGATTGACATGCGCCTGCTGGCTTGCCTCCATCAGGCTCGACTGGCAGGCAGCACTTTCGCGCTGGTGTTGATGGATCTCGACCGCTTTAAGCTGGTCAACGACGCCTGGGGCCATCACGTCGGCGACAACCTGCTGGTTTCCGTCGCCAACCGCATGAGCGCCTGCCTGATGCCGAAAATGACCCTCGCCCGCATCGGCGGCGACGAGTTTATTCTGCTGGCGCCCGACTGCACCGAGGCGGAAATCGCCGATATCTGCACGCGGATGGTCGAAAGCATCCGGCGGCCGTTTTACCATTCCGGGCAAATACTGCAAATCTCGCTGAGCGTTGGCATCAGCCTCTACCCCGATCACGGCGAAACGCCGCAGGATCTAAAGCTCGCCGCCGATACCGCGATGTATCACGTGAAACATAGCGGGCGAAACGGATGGGTGTTCTACAACGAGTCGATGCTCGATAGCACCTGGCAGGGCGCGCATTTCTTACAGGATCTCACCCAGGCGCTGGAGCACAATCAGTTTGAACTGTGGTACCAGCCGAAATACCACGTCAAAGAAAAACGGATTTACGGCTTTGAAGCATTGCTGCGCTGGCGGCATCCGAAAAAAGGCATTTTACTGCCGGAAGTCTTCCTTTCTACGCTACAGAATACGGGGCTGATTGTTTCAGTGGGTAACTGGGTGCTGGAGCAGGCCTGCATTCAGATGCATAAGTGGAGCCTTTCCGGGCACGATGACTGGACGCTTTCGCTGAATATTTCACCGGTCCAGTTTGAGCAGCAAAACTTCTATGAGCTGGTCTGCGACGCGCTGGTTCGCCATCGCATTTCACCAACGCGCTTAACCATCGAACTTGCCGAAACCACGGCGCTGCACGGTTTCGATCGCAGCGTGCAGATTTTTAATGATTTCTGCCGCATTGGTATCACTATTTCCATTGATAACTTTGGCGTCGGCTACTCCAATATGCTGGCGCTACAGGATCTCCCCGCCGGAGAATTGAAGATTGATAAAAGCTTTATGAAAGATATGCGGGAGAACAGTAAACACATCAAAATCGTCTCGACGATTATCACCATCGCCCATTCCATGAATATGGATGTAGTGGCGGAAGGCGTAGAAACCCAGGAGCAGCAGCGTATCCTCACCGGGCTGGGCTGCGACGCACTGCAGGGGTTCTGGTTCTCCGACCCGGTACCGGCGGAGGATATTGAAGTGATGCTGAGTAATCTCCCGCTCAGCGGCGACCCTAACGCGCCAGCCGCGCTGCGCCGCGATATCTCATCATCAACGGGGAAAAAGAGACAGGCGTGAAAATCGGCGATCCCCAGTCCGGAGCATCAGCGGGGATCGCGATCCCCGCGTTCGAGATAGGCAACAGTGAAGGTCTGGTAGTCGCTGGCGTCGACCTGCTCTTCTACGCCATGGCATTGCAGGCGGTTGGTCGGTTCGCGTAGCGTATGGCGCTCAAACTTTTCGACGAGCGTGCACTCTTCAAGCCAGCGTTTTCCCAGGGCGACCTCATCGCTCTTGATCCCCGGCATCAGCACCAGCACCACCAGCAGGGCAAAGGCCGCCGCAGCGGAAAGCCATGTCGTGAACAGCACGGCAATCGGTACGTTAAGCTTTGAAAAAAGATAACTTGCCAGCAGCAAAAGCAGAAAAATGCCGAGCAGCACTTTGCCAAATATCATGACATCAGACATATAAATCATCGCTGTTTGCCCGAGCATAAAAAGGTGAAACGCGGCCTATCCGCAGAGGATATCGCACGCATGATATCGTCCGCCAATTATAGCACTCCCGCCATCTCCGCAAGCGTCTTAGCAGAACGATACTCCATGCTGGCAGTGCCCCTACCACGTTAATCATTACTGATATCCGTGATGCAGCGCGCGGTTTGCGGTTCGCTATCCCCTTGTTGCCAGGCTATATCTTAGACATCTTTACTCAAAGAGGATGGGCTATGGCAGGCAAAAAGATATTGATGCTGGTTGGCGATTACGCGGAAGATTATGAAACCATGGTGCCTTTTCAGGCGCTACAGATGATTGGTCATCAGGTGGATGCCGTTTGTCCCGACAAGCCGAAAGGCGACTATATTATGACGGCGATTCATGACTTTGACGGTGCCCAGACCTACAGCGAGAAACCCGGTCATCGCTTCGTGCTCAACGCCGATTTTGCCAGCGTCAATGAGGCGGATTACGACGCGCTGCTGATCCCCGGCGGACGCGCGCCAGAATACCTGCGTCTATACGAAGCGGTCATTAAGCTGGTTCAGGACTTCGATGTGGCGAACAAACCCATTGCCGCGGTTTGCCATGGCCCGCAGTTGCTGGCCGCCGCGGGGGTTTTGCAAGGGCGGACCTGCAGCGCCTACCCGGCCTGTGCGCCGGAAGTGCGGCTGAGCGGCGGCGAATATGCCGATATTGGTATCGATGAAGCGTATGTGGACGGCAACCTCGTGACCGCGCCGGCATGGCCTGCACATCCGCAATGGCTGGCGAAGTTCGCTGAACTGTTGCGATAGAACGGCTATCGGACTCAAAAACAGGCGCTTTTTAGCGCCTGTTTTCATGGGATAAACCCGATTCAGTCATGGATTTTAACGCCAAGACAGCCGCGAACAAATTCCGGATTAAAATGTTTCACCGCTTCCCCCACATAGCCTGCATCCAGCGCGCTGATTTTAGCCATTTCAGCATCGGTCAGGGAAAAATCCCAGATGGCAAAGTTCTCTGCAATACGCTTTTGTTGGGTGGATTTCGGGATAACCGTGACGCCACGCTGCACGTTCCAGCGCAAGACAACCTGCGCAATGGTTTTTTGATGGGCATCGGCAATGCCTTGCAGCATTTCATCGTCATACGGTTTATGTCTTCCGCCGCCTAACGGCGCCCAGGCTTCAGGCTGAACGTTATAGCGCTTCATGGTTTCCAGCGCGGCAGGCTGCGCGAAGTAAGGATGCAATTCCACCTGGTTGACCATCGGCTTGATTCTGACGGTTTCACAGAAGTTGGTTAATACATGCGCATAGAAATTCGACACGCCGATGGCTTTCAGTTTACCGGCATCATAAGCCTCTTCCAGCGCGCGCCACGCGCTGAAATAATCCCCCATCGCCTGATGCAGTAAATAGAGGTCAAAATGGGCTAGCCCTGACTTTTTCAGCGACGCGTCAATACCGGCTTTCGCCGCGTCGTAGCTGGCCATGTCCTGCACCCACAGCTTGGAGGTAATGAATAGTTCCTCGCGGGTACACAGCCCTTCAGCGATGGCTTCACGAACGGCCTCCCCTACGGCGTCTTCGTTGCCATAGACGGCAGCGGTATCGATAAGGCGATAACCCGTGCGAATAGCGCTTAACACCGACTGCTTACATTCTTCTTTATCGGTAACCTTAAATACGCCAAACCCCACCATCGGCATTTTTAGATTGTTACTTAATACTGAATATTCCACGGTAATGCCTCTATCAGGTTAAAACATGATTTTAGGGCAGAAACATTAAGACGATTAGTCCACAATCCCAGAAGTGACCTATGCAATAAATTCATTAATACCAGTAAGCTTCTTTTCTGACGTATCCAACCGCTTAGTGGTTAATCTGCTATCGTCAGTGGAAATACTAAAACCACCTGGTTTTAACGTATTTTTGGCGATGAGTTCGATGAATGGTTGTTAGCACAGGGTCGTGACACTATTTATGACAAGCTATTGATGGCAAACCGGTGTAATTGTCAGCAACCGGGGCCACACTCTTGCCCAGGGGCCCTGGTGATTCATATCTGGAATCGAGATCTCGCTGGCACACCTGATACCGGTGTAATGAACAAAGCGCCTCGCAACCTCTGGTGAAATGATACGATCTTTTTCTCCGTTGAAATGCACCTGCGGTAACCGTTTCAGTTGCAAAGCCTTATCAATAGGATTGAGCGACTCAGGCATCGCGGACACATTGTGCTGCTGATTGACATAGGCAATATCAAGATACCCCGCGACGGTGCGTAGGGACTGGATGTCATCACGTTGTTCCGCCAACAGGGCTGCGACAGCCCCTCCCCCCGAGTAACCAATCAATGCCAATTTGCTGATATGAGTAGCTGCTTTTACCTGATCCAACGCCTGAGAGATAGAATTGATGACCTCCGGGGAAAAACGCTTATCAGTCCAGTAAGTAACCTGACAATTAGGATTGCGTGTAAGCGAGGTAAACTGGCATGGACGCGCGAGATATAACACATTCGGGGCCGGATCCACTGCCGCGAGAGTAAGGCCCACAGGATTATCCGGTGTTGGGTCTGGAGATGCCTGTGTGCGGGATAACCATGCTTTGCCATCGCCCTCAATGTAAACATGCAGAGCCTGTTTTTCATCGTTTATCCGGCTGAATACCGTGTAAGTAAACAACGGAGTTGTAATAGTGTGCCTGACTAGTCCGCCAGAAAAGGCAATCTGATCTGCATCATCGATGGGAGAGGATATGCATCCGGAAAGTAATACTGTCAAAACCGCCAGGATAGCACGACGGAGGGCAGCTTCATTCATTATCATATGAGACGTTCTCTTAACTCATTAGCCTTCATGCAGACGGCACCCATTCCAGTATAAGCGGGGATCAGTCAGGTTCCTGGTCGCTTATCATTTCCTCCTTCTTTAGGCGCAATACATCGTCCAGAATGTCTTCACGTCATATCTCTCCCCTGCGTTACCACCTGAAAAATCTGCCATTGCACTTGTTTTTTGTACCACCTATTCTGAAGGTGAAAGAATCGTCAATCATATATCGAAAATCACCGATGATGTTTACAAGGCCGTTTGTGCTGCCCTTGCGGAACAGAGGGTTCAGCGCGTTACGCTGCTCCATTGAACCCAGTGAAAATCTTGCGCTTTTGTCAGAGGAATATTTTGAATAATACACCCCCTCTTTATCCGCAACAGTTGACGGTTCTTCAGGCCCTGGAATTGGCGAACGCTCACTGGAATGCTGGTCAGGCTGCACCTGCAGAACAACTGTGTCGGCAGGTGCTTCAGGTCGCGCCATTACAGCCCGATGCCCTCAATCTGTTGGGGCTCATGATGTATGCTTACGGCAAAACGGAACTCGCCCTCGATTATATCCGTAAAGCCAGCCAGTCGCCGGAAGCACCGGCAACCGTGTTCAGCAACCTGGCTGAACTTTGTCGCCAGCAGGGTTTGCTGCAGGACGCTGAGCAAGCCGCCCGGCGAGCAACGGAGCAAGAGCCGGAACTTGTTGCCGCATGGAACAACCTTGGAATAATTCTGCAGGAAACCGGAAATTTCAGTGCCAGCCTTGAGTGCCTGCTATACGTTGCTTCTCAGCAACCAGATAATGCAGAGGTGTACAACAATCTGGCCAATACTTATAAGCATCTGGGAGATCTCCCACGTGCTCAGGAAAGTTACCAACGCGCCCTGACCCTGCGTCCCGATTACGCCGAGGTGCATAGCAATCTCGCTGTACTTTTACACAGCCAGGGCTGCGTTGATGAGGCAGCAGCATCCGCCCGACGGGCGATAGATATCAACCCGCATCTGGCTGACGCGTATCTGAATCTGGCGGACATTGAGCTGTCGCGGAGGCACTATTCCGATGCATTGCACTGGGTCAACGTGTTGCTGGAATTTTCGCCGCAGCACGTCGGGGCACTCACCGCACTGGCCCAAATCATGATCGTCCATGAGCAGTATGAAGAGGCTATAACCGTAGCACGCAAGACTCTGACTCTTGCTCCGCATCATGCAAATGCGCATAAGATCCTCGGTAACGCTTTGCAGGCGCTTGGGCTGTATGAAGACGCAGAGCGAGCTTATTGCCAGGCTGCGTCATTGCCAGGAACGACCGCCGAGGAAGCCCTGATTGCACGAGCGGTTTTACTGATGGAAATCGGTGACAACGAGAGGGCCACGGAGGGGTTTGAACAGGCATTAAAACGTTTCCCTGATTCGCTGCGGATAATCGCTGCGCGCAGTGACAATAAAGTCTATTGTGCAGGCGATCCCGACATTATGGTCATGGAAAAGGCATTACTAAACCCGCCAGCGCCTCCGCTTCCCGTAAAAATGAGGCTGCATTTTTCGCTCGGCAAAGCCTATCTGGACATCGGTGATTCCGGTCGTGCATTCTTCCATTTAAATCAGGGCAATGCTTTTAAACGTTCCTCTTTCAGTTACGATGCGGCCCAGAGCAGCTCCTTGATGAACAAGATTGCGGCAGTTTTCACTCCGGCACTGATGCAACGGTTCCACAGCGCAGGCACCGCAACCGACCGGCTGGTCTTCGTCGTCGGCATGCCCTGCTCAGGAACGACGCTGATTGAGCAACTTCTGACCTCATATCCGGACGTTTACAGTGCAGGAAAACTGCGCACATTGCATCGGACAGTAGCACGTCACGGGCGCTTCCCCGATGATGTGCTGCACTGGGAACATACTGATTTTGCTCGTATCGGCGCAGATTACCTTGAACAGATGAGTCAGCTGGCGCCGAATGCACTACGGGTGATCGATAATCTGCCAGGAAACTTCCTCTATGCCGGCTTGATACCGCTCCTGCTGCCCGGTGCTCGCATCATCCATTGTCGCCGCGATCCTGTCGATACTTGCTTATCCTGTTACAGCAAATTATTTTCCAGCGAGATGTTATTCGCTTATCAACTGGATGAACTGGGCAGCTTCTACCTGGCGTATCAGCAGTTGATGGCGCATTTTCGCCAGCTACTGCCACCGCAATGCTTTATCGAAGTCGACTACGAAGCGGTAGTCGGGGATCCCGAAGGTCAGGCACAACGTCTGGTTGAGTTCATTGACCTCCCCAGCAACAACACCGGCCTTCACATCCAGGAGACTGGCCGTATTGTGCACACGGCACGTCGTCAGCCAATATACACCTCTTCCAGGGGACGCTGGCAGCAACACATGGCATACCTGGGTCCTTTGCTCGACGTACTGGGAATGGAGCAGAAATGAACCCCGAGCCAACCGCACTCCACACGATTTTCCTGCAGGTTAACGAGCTTGTGAAAGCCGAACGCTGGGCCGAGGCTGAGGTGGTGCTGCGCCAGGCGCTTGCCTCGGGTAGTGGACCGCTCTTCTTATGGCGTCAGCTCTATATAGCGTTTCGTCAGCAGGGGCAATTTACCGAGGCAACCCGGGTGCTGGAGATGATCGTGCAGGCCGCCCCCGGCGACATGAATGCTCGCTTTGACCTGTCCGAGATGCTGTTGCTGCAGGGTGAATTCACCCGCGGCTGGCGCGAATACCGTTTTCGTTACAAGCTCGACAACACCCGCATGTTTGAGCGCCATATGCAAAAACCACGCTGGGAAGGACAATCAATCAAAGGAAAGACACTGCTTATACATGATGAGCAAGGCTACGGTGATACCTTCCAGTTTCTGAGACTGGTGCAACAGGCACAAGCACGCAGCGGTGCCCATGTTGTGCTGGAGGTGAATCAGGAAGCGTACAACTTAGCGCGTGGCGTCAGTGGTTTTAACCAGCTGATTGTCCAGGGAACGCTGCCACCGCCTTTCGATTTTCACTGTGAACTAATGAGCCTGCCAGCGGCAATCGGCTTACAACTATCCGATCTCCCGGGAAGCGTGCCCTATCTGTTCGCCGACCCCGGGCGGGTGGAAAAATGGCGCGCTCGGCTGGCCGACCTGCCGCGACCATTAGTGGGATTAGTCTGGGCTGGCAGCCCCACCCATACCAACGACAAACGCCGTTCGCTGGCGTTGTCTGACCTCGCACCGCTGGCCCAGGAGGGCATCACTTTTCTGGCGCTTCAGAAAGGGCCTGCGGCAAAGCAGGCTCACGCGCCACCAGCAGGCATGTCACTGCTGTCACTGAGCGATGAGATCGGCGATTTTGATGATACGGCGGCCATACTCAGCATGATCGACACTCTGGTTTCTGTGGACTCTTCCCCGGTTCACCTTGCCGGAGCACTTGGCCGTCCGGCCTGGGTACTGTTACCGTTTCTGAATGACTGGCGCTGGCTACAGTACGGTGACAGCTCTCCCTGGTATCCCGGGATGCGATTATTTCGTCAGCCCGCGCCAGGGCAATGGCATATCGCCCTGCAAAACGTGGCCACCGCCTTAAAAAGCTTGAAAAATGCAACGGCGATACGCCGCCAGGCTCCCCAGTAAGATACGAAGAAGGCCAGTGCACCGAACCGGACAACTATCACGCTTTCGCTCGGTTGTGTTTCCTGCCAGGGAAGAGATTTGGGCTGTCGGCATGCCAGCCTTCTGGCTGCCATAAGTTTTCATTGAAATTATTTGACATTATCGCAACAGTTATCTAACACAAAAAGTAAAACGCTGCTATAAGTTTAATCTTATAAATCCAACGAAATGCAGAGTTAGCAATGTCAAAACCTGTTACGTGTCCTGTTTCACTCAACAGACGCAAGGCGCTGGGCCTTTCCATAGGATCAGCTATCGCATTGCTGTCCTCCACAGACGTCTATGCATCCTGTTTACCAATTCCCGGATACGGTGATATAGGGGGACAGTGGGACTGTCTTATCTGGAGTGACGGTAGCCTTATACTAAACAATGTATACACAGCTATTAGTTCAACAGGTACAACAGCGTTGACCGCAATAGACCGAGCGACAACCTTGACCAACAACGGATTAATCATGGGGATATCCGCTTCGGCTCTGGAGAACCTGAGCAGTACCCTGACCGTTGAGAATAACGGAACGATCGCCGGTGACGTTGTCGGGATTGACAATCAGGGAACGATCGTTTCGCTGAACAACAATGCCGGCGCGACTATTTACGGTAGCACGGCGGGAATTCAGAATAGCGGCCTCATTATGTCGCTCGACAATGCCAATATCATCTCCGGTGGAGCCGGCATTCTCAATGGTGGCATGATTAGCACGCTGACTAACACGGGAACCATCGCCGGAACAATCAATGGTATTCAGAACCGGGGGAATATCACCAGCTTATCCAACAGCGGAACGATTTCAGGCTCAAGCTACGGTATTCTGGCCGATAATGACGGACAGATTGCCTCACTGGAAAATACCCGTACAGGAACCATCGCGGGAGCCGCCGGGATTCAAATTAGTAATCAGATCGCTCCCGGCACAATAAAAATCGACACCTTAACTAATGCTGGCCAGATTGCAGGGACGAGCGTCGGCATTGCCCTCAACCTTAACGGCACCATTGGTAGTCTTAACAATAGCGGTACCATCACCGGTAATATTGCCGGCATCATTAATGCTGGTGGTACTCTCGATATGCTGATCAACAGCGGCACCATTGCCAGCAACTCTTATGCTATTTACAATGCCCCATTCTCGCTGGCGACATCTACTAATACCACAGGCATACTCGGGCCAATTACCAACAGTGGCCTGATCGCAGGCACCATTGCCAATTTAACAAGCAACAGCTTAACCATCAACGGTGGCAGCGGTACGACCTTCGGCACGCTGACCGGTGCAGGCGGCAGTATCGGCAGCGCTGACATCGGGGTTATCGACAACACTGCCTCCAGTGTGTATTTCGCTTCCGGCAATTTGCTGCTCAATGACAATATCGACGTCGGCAGCAATATCGTGCAAAACACGGGAGCAACGCTGCAGGTCAACAATGTCCTCCACGTCACCGGCAACTACACCCAGACAGCGGGTGCCAGTCTGCTGTTCGGCGTGGCCAGCGGAGCCACAACGCAGGGCCTGAACAGCACCGATTCCGGCTATGGCCGCCTGGTGGTCTCGGGTGCGGCTGAGATAGCTGCTGGTTCATCAGTTGGTCTCAGCAGCCTCGGTTATAATTTTGCCGCCGGCCAGCGTTATGTGGTCATCTCGGCAGCCACGACTGGTACCAATTATAACGCGGGGGCACTCAACTATTCTGCAACAGGCTACACCGGGGTGATTACGGGTGCATCCGTGATTGATGGCGCGAATAACAACCTGGTCCTGACGCTGGCTTCCCCCTCCACCAGTGGCAACAGTGGCCGCACCATCCGGGCCACCACCCCTAATGCCATTTCGTCGCTGGGGGGGCTGCAACGCTATTCCGGTACATCCAATGCCGCGCTGTTGAACCTGTATAATGCCTCTCTCGCCATCAGCTCGGTATCTGAAGCTAACAGAGTCGGCGAACAGCTTTTGCCTCATCAGAATATCAGCGCAGCTTCAGCGGCCAGCTCCGCCACCTCTGACATGATCAATGTCATAGGCAACCGTATCACTACCGTTGATGCTGTCAGCATCGCTCAGTCCAGCCACGGGGAGAGCGGTATTTCTGCTGGCGATGACGTCACACAGCAGGCTCTCTGGAGTCAGGTTTTTGGCGGGCGAACACGGCAGGATATGACAGATGACATCTCAGGTTACCGTGCTGACTACACGGGCGTCGTCATCGGTTATGATCACGCCATCAGCGATAACTGGCTCCTGGGCGGGGCCATCAGCTATTCCTATGCCAGCGTTGACGGTACCGATAATGTTAAGGGCTCAGGCTCCAACGTGAAGTCTTATGGCCTGACCGCCTATGCGGGTTATGTGGCACCGACGTGGTATTCCAATCTGTATGCGGCCGTCCTCGAACAGCGCTATAACACACAACGGCAAGTCAGCTTCACGGGCTATAACGGAACGGCTGACGGTGATTTCGATGGTCAGCAATATGCCCTAAAGGTGGAGTTTGGCTACCCGATCGCCCTTTCCCGGACGGTGGCCCTGACCCCTGTCGCCAACGCCAGCTATAGCTATCTGTACCAGAATGGCTATACCGAGAGCGGCGGCAACGGTGCCGCATTGAAGGTAGATTCGGCTCATACTGATTCAATAAAGTCCGGCCTTGGGGCTAAACTTGAAATCACACTGCCCACTCGCTGGGGAGACGTGGTTCCTTATGCTCAGGCATTGTGGAGCCATGAGTACAACAACGACAAAATGGCGGTTTCCGCCGCTTATGCTGGTGCGATAGATGAAACCAGTTTTATCTCTCGAGGGAGTAGCCCGGAGAAAGATGCCGCCGACATCAGCGTGGGTGCAACACTGCGGGGCTTCGGAAATACCAGTCTGACCGCTTTCTATGATTTGGGCGTGTCCCCGAATTACACAAATCAGTCGGTCAGTCTGCGTATCAGACACTTATTCTGACAATTAACGAGGGCCGGTATCGACCCAACGAAAGTCCTCAGAAACGATGGGGCAATCATTGGGCGAATGCCCTCCGTTTGGCCAGAATACGCCTGCGTCGTCATGCCTGAATTGGCTTTGTGCAATCCTGTCCATTCCGGTTTTTTTAAGTGGATGATTTGGCAACAATCGTTTCATGGTAATAAATTGTTTGTAATAGGGTACAGACAATTAACGTCATTCCCGTTCGCAAACCGAAAGCACAATTTTCCCCTGAACATGCCCGGCAGCCGCACGCTCATGCGCTTGTTGTGCGTGCGCAAGGGGGAACGTGCTGTCAATGGCAACACGGATGACTCCCGAGTCCAGCAAATCAGCAAGCTGACTGAGCTGCGCACCACTGGAGCGGACCTGGGTGGCCGAGACGGTAACGCCTCGTTGACGGGCCTCTTCTGCCCCTGAAAAGCCGAGAGGGAAAATCGGAAACAACGCCCCGCCGCGTCTTAGGGTGCGCAGGAAACGGTCCGCGGAAGGGCCCCCCACCGCATCGATAACCAGATCGGCATTGCGCACCCTATCTTCAGCTGGCTGCTTCGTGTAATCAATAAACTCATCCGCCCCCAGGTTAAACAGGAATGCTTCATGCTTACCGGATCCCACCGCAATGACGTATGCCCCCTGCCATTTCGCCAGCTGCACAGCAAAATGACCGACGCCGCCTGCCGCACCGTTGATCAGGATCGTTTTCCCTGCCAGCGGCACCGGTTCATGTCGGTGCGCCTGAAGCGGATTTTGTACCTCATGCCCTTGTTCAATCATAAACTGCCATGCCGTCAGCAACGACATGGGCACAGCGGCAGCATGAATAGCGTCAAGGCTCCGCGGTTTATGGGCGATCTCCGTAGCCGGCACGCTGACATATTCGGCATAGGCGCGGCTACCGCCCGCCGCGCCATCGGGAAAGCGCACCATGGAATACACTTCGTCCCCCACAGCAAAATCCCTGACGTTTTCGCCCAGCGCGGTAATCACCCCGGCAATATCTGTTCCCAGAATCAGAGGGAAAGCGACTTTGGGCTGCCATTCTGGCGGCAGCATTTTGTAACCGTCGCGTAAATAGCTGTCAGGAGGATTAAGACCGACCGCATGGACACGGACAAGCACCTCATGGGGCTGCGGTTGAGGAACCGGAACATCTTCATAGCGAAGAACCTCCGGCCCACCAAACGCGTACTGCTGCACGGCCTTCATCACTTTAATCGACATGGCTTTCTCTTCGCGTGAGAATACGTTATCTTTAACGGAGCACTGTTCCGAATATATGGAGCACCGCTCCGCTTGTCAAGGAGGCCTCATGCGAGCCGATGCGAGAAAAAACTACGACCACCTGATTACCGTCGCGCGCGACGTCTTCATTGAGCAAGGCGCCGACGCGTCATTGCGCGATATTGCCCGCAGAGCCGGGGTTGGCCTCGGTACGCTCTACCGCCACTTCCCGAACCGCGAAGCGTTGCTTGAAGTCCTGTTGCGTTCAAGTTTTGATGCGCTGAGTGACAGGGCCGAAGCCCTTCTGACCTCGGCTGACGCCAGAGAAGCCTTGATGTTGTGGTTACAGGAGACGATTGCGTTCACCTATGAACATCGTGGCATTATTGCGCCGATGATGAGCGCCATCGAAGATCCCGATTCCGCGCTGCACACGTCTTGCGTTACGCTACGCGCTGCGGGAAGCGCACTCCTTGCACGCGCTCAGGCCGCTGGCAAAGCGCGAGCCGATCTGAGTGGCGCGGAGTTATTTGATCTTATTGCTGCACTCGCCTGGCTTCGCGGGCACCCCTCGCACGCCCCGCGCGCCGAAAGGATTTTCAGCGTGATTGCAGCAGCGATTCTGAGGTAGTGGATGTCGCCATGCGTTTATCTCTCCCTGGCGGGGCGCCAAACATACGGGCATATTCGCGGGTAAACTGTGAAACGCTGGCATAACCCACCGTATACGCCGCCTTTGCGATCCCCACGCCATCACCAAGCATCAGACGACGGGCGTGAATCAGGCGCAGCTGCTTCTGAAATTGCAGGGGCGAAATCGTGGTAACCGCGCGAAAATGCTGATGAAACACGGACACGCTCATGCCCGCCACGCCGGCCAGCTCCTCAACGCTTATCGTGCGTGCAAACTCCTTACGCAATATCGCTACCGCACGGCTAATTCGCCCGGAATGGCTATCCACCGCGCCAAGGGCGCGAATCGCAGGACCATGCACGCTACGCAGTAGCCAATAATGCAGCTCTCGCCGCAGACCGTCCCCCAAAATGGGCAATACCTCCGGTTGCTCAAATAACCTTACCAGCCGGTAGACAGCGTCGGTCACGTCAGCATTTATCGGCTCGATGCCAACATAAGGCGTATTCCCCTGCTCCGCTGGCACTGCATCCTGCAGCTCACGCAGAATGGTGGTGTCCAGTTCCAGCACCAGAGAATAGTAAGGATGACGCAGACTGGCCTGGGTAATCTGACTGAGGGTTGGGACATCGGCGGCAATCACCATCGCCTCGCCGGGGCCATATTCAAAACTTTCGCTCCCGGTAGCAACACGTTTGCGCCCCTGCAGCAGCATGGCGATCAGCGGTCTATTGATTGCCGCCTGCAATTCGCCAGGATGCAAAGCCCGGATAATCGTCACACCCGGAACTGGCGTTACGGCAACGCCATTATGATCGACGTGAATGTCGGCATAGCGGCGGCAGAGATCGAACAGAGCATCGTGCATAAGAACTCTTTCAGGCAAGTTTTCAAACCATAGTATGCGGTAATTTGCACCCGCGCGAATCAGGAAAAGAGGAATAGGCAAAAGATAGCAACAATCAGGCAATGTGGGCAGACGCGTCTCTCTTATGGTAAAGGCTCCACCCAATCGAGGATACATCATGAGTAAAATTGCTCTCATCACCGGTGCCAACCGTGGCCTTGGCCGTAACACCGCCCTCTCCATCGCGCGTCAGGGCGGCGATATCATCATCGCCTACAGAAAAAACGCCGACGAAGCTGAAGCGGTTGCCGCGGAGATCCAAGCGCTGGGTCGTAAAGCTATCGCGCTTCAGCTTGATATGGCGCAGAAGGCAACGTTTCCGGCATTTGCCGAAACGTTGCGGCGACAGCTTGCCGAGGTCTGGCAACGCGACACGTTCGATCATTTGATCAATAACGCCGGCCACGGCGAGTTTGCCGGGATTGCCGAAACCACCGAAGACCAGTTCGACGGGCTGTTCGATGTCCATGTCAAAGGGGTATTTTTTCTGATCCAGACGCTGTTGCCGCTGCTTGCAGACGGTGGACGCATCATCAACTTTTCCTCCGGGCTAACCCGGGTATCGTACCCCGGCTTTTCCGCCTACGCCGCGGCAAAAGCGGCGGTGGAAATGCTCAGCGTTTATCTGGCGCGTGAATTGGGTTCGCGCGGCATCACGGTCAATACCATCGCGCCAGGCGCGATTGAAACCGACTTTGGCGGTGGCCTGGTTCGCGATAACGCTGATGTCAACGCACAGTTCGCCGCCATGACCGCACTAGGGAGGGTCGGTGTCCTAGACGACATAGGGCCAATGGTCGCCAGCCTGCTGGGCGACGGCAACCGATGGGTGACGGGGCAACGCATTGAAGTGTCAGGCGGGCAAACTATCTGACCAGGAAAACGTGCTGCGGCGGTCATATTGAAGAGAATCTGGCACGGAAAACCGTGCCAGCGCTGGAGGTACCGCAAGTTGCCTGACATTATCAGGCAACCTACGCATTAATGTTTGGTTATGTACTCGTGCTGTAACACCATATCTGATAATGGTTTTGTCTTATCTGCATAAACTAATACCGGCATTTTTGCCGCAGGCAAAAAAGCTTTCTGTTTGGTGATCTCGTTCATTACTCCCCCATCAGAGATAGCGGATAAGCCAGTCCTAAGAATGAGATATCTACTTCACTTTATCTAATTTTATTAAGAATATGCTCATATGCGCATACCGCCCGAGACTTCAATACGCTGTGCGTTGACCCAACGATGGTCTTCCGAAAGCAACGAGGCAATCATCGGGCCGATGTCATCAGGCTGCCCGGGACGTCCGAGCGCCGTCATGGCGGAGATGGCTTTAGCGACCTCAGGATTATCGCGTACTACCCCACCGCTGAAATCGGTGGCAATCGCGCCCGGTGCAACGCAGTTCACCGCAATACCGCGGCTGCCCAGCTCAAATGCCATGTATTTCGTCATGGTTTCAACGGCAGATTTCATAATCGCGTAAGGTGCGCGATTCGCCATAACGATACGGGTAAGCCCGGATGAAATATTGACGATCCGCCCCCCATCAACCATCAACGGCACCAGTTTTTGCGTAAGGAAAAAGACGCCTTTCACATGGATGTTGTACAGCGCATCCAATTCCGCCTCAGTGGCATTTAGAAACCCCATCCCGCTGGAGTTACCTGCGTTATTGACAAGATAATGAAATTTATCGGCACCCAACTCCCTGAGCGCAACCTTAAATTGCTCAAGAAAAGCGTCGAAAGTGACCGTTTCCTCCGTACTGAGTTGCAGCGGAATCGCCGTTGCGCCGAGAGATTTAACCCGTTCGACAACCTTGTTGGCTTCGGCGTGATTCGCTTTATAGGTAAAGATAGTGTTGACGCCCCGGCGAGCCAGCGCTTCTACCGTAGAACGGCCCAAACCACGACTCCCACCGGTAACAAGTGCGATTGTTGCGTTATTGCTCATAATAATCTTCAGCGTCTTTGGGTTAAAACAACGGTGATACAGCAATCCCCTCCCCCCTGTGCTGCTACGCTATTTCTGTGGAAATAACGAAGGAGGCATGATGAAAATTCTGAATATACTGACCCGTCAATGCATCATGATTAGTCGTTTTGACGAAACGGTTTCCTTTTATGAAACCCTGATTGCCCAGGAGGCAAGACTGCGCTTCGACTATCCCGAATACGACCTCAAACTGGCCCAGGTGGGTTCGGTGCTTTTAATCGGCGGAACCGATAAGAGCCTGGCGCCTTTTCGCGCCACCCAGGCCACTTTTCTGGTCAACGACATTGCCGCCTGGGAGAAACACCTGCCCTCTACCGGCGCGACGATTATCAATACGGTGAAGCGCGTCCCCACCGGCTGGAACATGCTGGTTCGCCACCCGGACGGCATGATTGCCGAATACGTTGAGCATCAAAGCAAAAATCCAGCGGATGAGATCTTCTGATGTTTACGCTTCTGGCAGCGCATTCATTTAGCGCGTCGCCGCAAAGCAGGTTTCGCCGCCCGCCACAGCGGCGACCGCAGAGCCTTACTGCTGATGGCGCCTGGCTGGGTAAAGACAGATATGGGCGGCAGCAATGCGCTTCTGACCATTGATGAAAGCATTCCTGCTCTTGTCAATATCATGGAAAACTACTCTGGACGTTCAGGCCTGTATTATCTGGATGACCAGGGAAGAACCGTCCCCTGGTAATGAATTATTTGTGAAGGACGGCATGATGGCCGTTCGATTCACCGCCGCCTGACAGGGATTTTCTTACCTGCTCATCAATTTTCCGGCGGCTCTCTTCATTGACCGGGTTAAAAACGATCATATTCAGATCCTGTCGGCCCTCTACCATAAACGTCGAAAATTCAAGATCGATCGCTCCAGCTTGCGGGTGATAAATGCGTTTTGCCCCTTCACCGTGGCTGGTGACGTCGTTGCTGCGCCACCAGGCGTCAAATTCAGGGCTTCGTTGCGAAAGCTCCGTCACCAGACTGTCGATCTCCGCAGATTGCCCTGCCCGCGCGACGTCGGCTCGAAAAGCGTTAACCACCAGCCGCGCCATCGCCTGCCAGTCACTCTGCGCGCGGCGTACATCAGGATCGGTAAACATTCGGCGTAGAACATTACGTTCCTCCCGCGGCAGTTGCCCGTAATCCGTTAATACGCATGCAGCGGGGTGATTCCAGGCAATCACATCCCAGGTCACAGTTTTGACGATCGCCGGGATGGTGAGCGTATCCAAAACCCGCTGTAAACGCGGCGTAACATCGGCAGAAATGGTGAATTTCGCGTCGGGTGGATGGCCAAACGCCAAAATAAACAGGTGTTCGCGTTCGAGGGAAGTCAGACGCAGCCCGCTGGCAATACGATTAAGCACTTCCCGCGACGGTGCGCCGCCGCGCCCCTGTTCAAGCCAGGTGTACCAGGTCGGGCTGATACAGGCGAGTTGTGCGACCTCTTCGCGGCGCAATCCGGACGTACGCCGTCTGCCGGCAACAAAGCCAAACGCGGTGGGATCGAGGCGCAAACGTAGCGCCCGCAGGAAATCGCCCAGTGACTGCATTGCCGTTTGCATCGCCGTTATCCTGTTAACGTTTATACCCTGATAATGTCTCTACTTTTACCGTATGACTATAGCGTTACTCTGTTGCGGAACCCTAATCTGGAGGTACGCTATGCGAGTATTTCTTACCGGAGCCAGCGGATTTATTGGTTCCCGCATCCTGACAGAACTGCTGACAGCCGGACACCAGGTGATCGGCCTTGCCCGCTCGGAGAACAGCGCACAGGCGCTCAAAAAAGCGGGGGCCGATGTTCATCGCGGTACGCTGGAAGCGCCAGCGTCGATAGTGACGGCAGTACAGCACGCCGATGCCGTCATTCATACCGCGTTTGACCATGATTTTCACCGTTTCGTCGAAAGTTGTGAAAAAGACCAACGGGTTATCCACGCCATCGGCCAGGCGCTAAAAGGCAGCGTTCGGCCATTTATCATCACCTCCGGCACCGGTATCGGCGATGACGGCGACACGGCCCTGGCGCGGGAAGATCAATTTAAACCGGACAACATGAATCCCCGGGTTGCCTCCGAAATTGAGGGTAACGCCCTGCTCGCCGAGGGCACTAATCTGCGGGTCGTACGTCTGCCGCAGGTCCATGACACCACCCGTCAGGGGCTTATCACTTATTACATTCAACACGCCGTGGAAAAAGGCGCAGTTGCCTGCATCGGTGAGGGCGACAACCGCTGGTCGGCGGCCCACGTCAGCGACGTCGCAAGATTGTACCGACTGGTGCTGGAGCATGGTGAAAACGGTAAACGCTACCATGGCGTTGCAGAAGAAGGCGTCCCTCTCCGCCAGATTGCGGAAGTGGTTGCCGGTAAGCTCAGGCTACCGCTGATATCAATCTCGCCTTCAGAGGCACAAGTACATTTTGGCTGGTTTGCGATGTTTGCCGCCATGAATCTACGCGCATCATCAGCCTGGACGCGTCAACAGGATGTTCTGGTCATCAACGCTGGCATCGGCATCTTCGGCGATGCGCTGGAGCAGGATAGCGATGCCATCGATCGTTTATTCCGCATCAATATCCACGCTCCCTACCATGCTGCGGTAGAAGCGGCGCGGAATATGCCGGAGGGTGGGCGTATTATTGTTATTGGCTCAGTGAATGGCGATCGCATGCCGCTCCCGGGAATGGCCTCTTATGCTGTCAGCAAATCAGCTCTGCAGGGCCTTGCCCGCGGCTTAGCGCGTGACTTTGGTCCACGAGGGATTACCGTCAACGTTGTGCAACCCGGTCCTATCGATACCGATGCCAACCCGGAAAGCGGCCCGATGAAAGAACTGATGCACAGTTTTATGGCCATCAAACGTCATGGAAGACCTGAAGAGGTGGCGGGCATGGTAGCATGGCTGGCAGGCCCGGAAGCGTCATTTGTGACAGGCGCCATGCACACCATCGACGGTGCGTTTGGCGCATAAAGGAAGGGGCCATACACTTCGGCGGTATCAAAGAAGGTGACGCCACGTTCAACCGCGGCGTGAATACGTTCGGTAGCCTGACGCCTATCTGTCGCCGGGCTTTAGCCCATGCAACCAACCCCAAGCGCGGACACTTCGACTCCTGATTGACCCAGGTAACGTTTTTGCATTGATTAATTGCCTCTTTTATCGCGTCTTAAACGTCCAGTTTGCGACCGGCCAACCATTCAACTCTGGCAGGATCGCGGTGTGAGAAGAAAGCACTTGTTGCGGTATCGATAGCGGTAATCTGCAACATATCTTCATCACTCAGTTCGAAATCGAGAATGTTGATGTTCTCTTCCATGCGTTCTTTTCGCACTGTTTTTGCCAGCGAAACAATGCCTCGCTGGAAAATCCACCGCAGCACAACCTGCCCCACGCTTTTACCGTACTTCTGGCCAATCGCCGTTAATATGGGATGCTCAAACAGACCATTTTTACCTTCTGCAAAAGGTGCCCAAGCTTCCGGCTGAATACCCCGGCTTTGCATCCACGGCACGGGATGCAGCTGTTGGTTGAAGGGGTTAACTTCAATCTGATTTACCGCCGGGGCAACGTGGTTGAAGGCAATGAGATCGGCCAGTCGGTCAGGATGGAAGTTGCTGACGCCAATGGCGCGAATTTTGCCTGCCTGTTGCAATTCTTCCATGGCACGCCACGCCCCATGGACATCACCATAAGGCTGGTGAATCAGGTACAGGTCAACATAATCAAGTTGCAGCCGATTCAGGGAGCGTTCGAACTGTGCTTTAGCGCCTTCGTAATGAGTATCCTGAAGCCATAGTTTGGTCGTTACAAAGAGCTCTTCACGGGCGATGCCGGTCTGTTTCAGTGCATTCCCGACCTGGGTTTCATTCTGGTAAGACGCGGCGGTATCAATCAGACGGTATCCCGTATCGATGGCATCGATAACGGCTCTTTCACATTCGGCGGCATCCGTCATCTGAAACACACCAAAGCCCAGCAGGGGCATTTCAATACCGTTGTTCAGTTTTACAGTTTGCATCACGTTATCCTTTGGCTGTTGTTCAGAAAAAGCATAACGCGAAGTGAGTTATTTTATCAGGTAGGGTAATCGACTAGGGCCTATTACAAAAATTCATTAATTACACCGCTATGTCAGGTAACCAGATGTCGCTTAACCCATACAACTGCACTATAAAACCAGCATTTTGCTTTTCAGCGCATGACGTTGGATAGCTATGAGTATCCTGACGTCCCCTGAATATGTGCCAGGCTGATTTCCTCTGCTGATAACACAACGTCCTGCCTGTTGGCTAAGCGTTCAATTGCAAGGTCGATAAAGCGGCGAACCCTGAGCGGTTGAGCGACGCGACTCCCGTAATATAAAAACAAGCCATGAATATCGGCGATAGCCTCAGTCAACACGGGAACAAGCTGGCCCGTCCGAATATATTGCGCCGCCGTCGGCCCAGCCAGTTGCGCAATAACCTCTCCCATCAATACAGCATGTAACTCCAGCATCTCATCATTGGTCGACATGGCAGGGTTAACATGATGATCCTGCACATTGTCCCCGGACTTCACTGTCCAGGGGATCAGGCGCCCGGTTGCGGCATGACGAAACACGCTACACCGGTGGGCACTGAGATCGTGCAACGTTTTCGGTACGCCATATTTACGCAAATAGGCTGGCGAAGCACAAATGATCAACTGTAGGGGGAACAAGCGACGGGCAATCAGCCCTTCCTGCGGCGAAACGCTGATACGAAAACCGACATCCACTCGCTTCTCAACCCAGTTAGTTATCCCGTCATCAAGTTGCACATCGGGCTGAACCTCCGGGTAGAGCCGGCTGTATTCAATCAGCACGGGCTTAATAACCTGCTGAACAACTGAACGGGGGCCGACGATACGTAGCGGTCCGGCAAACTCCTCGCGCGTCTGTTGTACCGTCGCCAGCGCCTGTTGCAGCCCCATTAATGCCGGTTTTGCCGCTTCAAAGAAACGTTGTCCCTCCTCCGTTAATGACATATTTCGCGTGGTACGGTGGAACAACCTCACCCCCAGATGCGTTTCCAGTTGTTTTAAGGCCTTGCTCGCCGCCTGGGGTGATATCTGCTGAGCATCTGCGGCTTTACTCAGGCTTCCCAGCTCAACCGTACGGACAAACGTCGTCATAGAGCGCAATTCATTAATCATGGTCGCCTCCACTTATTTACATCATTTAGTTGTAACTGATTCATCCAGTTACCGTCTAGTTGGTTGTAAATCATTTTCTTATAGTAGTGGCACTTCGCAAATATCGGGACCTAATTTCAGAGAGGCAGTGAGATGGATAACTTCAGTTTTTATAATCCGACCCGTATTGAGTTCGGCTCAGACAAAGAAAAGCTTATTGGCCAGATTCTGGCTGAACATAACGTCAAAAATGTCCTGCTGGCTTATGGCAGCGAGCGCATCAAACACGATGGCTTGTTTGCGACGATTAGCCAGAGCCTGACGCAGCATGGGATCCGCTATGTTGAGTTTGGCGGCATTGTTAGTAACCCGTTACTCTCTAAGGTCCGGGAAGGTATTCAGGCGACGCGAGAACATCAGGTTGATGCGGTGTTGAGCGTGGGCGGCGGCTCGGTGCTTGATAGCGCCAAATCCATTGCGGCAGGTACCCTGTATGAGGAGGATGTCTGGGATCTGTTTATTGGTAAAGGGCAGATCAATGCGGCGTTACCGGTGTTTTCGATTATGACGCTTGCAGCAACCGGCAGCGAAATGAACAGCGGCGCCGTTATCACCAATGACGTGACCCGGGAGAAGTTTGCTCTTCAATCTGTACATACATTTCCGAAGGTCTCTGTCGTCAATCCGGCGCTGATGCAGACTGTTTCCCGTGATTATCTGGTCTATTCCGCCGCCGACATTATCGCCCATTCGATTGAAGGCTATTTCACCGCAGCGGTACAACCAAAAATTCAGTCGCGTCTGGTTGAGTCAGTGATTGCCACCGTACTGGAGACAACAGAAATGTTGTTAAAAGATCCGGGAGATTACGACGCCCGCGCCGAATTTGCCTGGGCATCCACGCTGGCGCTAAATGGGCTGACGTATGCCGGGACATCAGGCTTTAGCTACCCTAACCACATGATTGAACACTCGCTTTCCGCGGTGTTTAACGTCCCGCACGGGGCGGGATTGTCGGTAGTCATGCCTGCATGGATGAAGTGGTATCACAGCCAAAATCCGGCGCAGTTTGCGCGCTTTGCCCAGACGCTATTTGGTAAAGGAACCGCAGAAGAAGGCATTGCCGCGCTTGAAGCATGGTTCGATAAAATTGGCACACCAACCCGTCTGTCGCAGTTAGGCATTACAGAGGCCGATATGCCAGCCATACTGGAAAACCTGAAAGGAAATACCCGCTGGTTTGGCCTGGCGGATACCTATACTCAGGAAACGCTGACTACCATTCTTAAACTGGCGTTATAACACTAAACCGCAAAGGTGTGTGCCGGCGAAAGAGCACGGCGCACATTCGCCCATGACATTGAGGTATTTTGCATGAAAGAAGTCATTGTTGTTATTGGCAGTGGGGCCATTGCCCAGGCGATTGCGCGAAGAGTCGGCGTGGGTAAGCATATTTTGCTGGCAGATATCAAATCCGAAAATACCCAGCAAGCTGAAAACACCCTGACCCGCGCCGGTTTCACGGTCAGTACCGCAATTGTCGATGTCGCTTGCCGAAAATCCATACAGGATTTAGTCGAAATAGCGACCCGACATGGCGAAATTAAAGGGGTAATCAACACGGCAGGCTTATCCCCTTCACAGGCCAAAGCACAGGATATTCTGCGTGTGGATCTGTATGGCACTGCGGTGGTATTTGAAGAGTTCGGAAAAGTCATTGCACCGGGTGGCTCCGCCGTGGTGATTGGCTCTCAGTCCAGCCACCGCCTGAATATTGATGCGCTTTCACAGGCACAGGCTGATGCGCTGGCAACCCTGTCGCCGGAGGCATTGCTGGAACTGCCGCTGGTTAAAGAAATTGATGACAGCCTGTACGCCTATCAAATCTCTAAACGCGGGAATGCGCTGCGGGTGATGGCCGAGGCCGTAAAATGGGGAAAACGCGGGGCTCGCATCAACTGTATCAGCTCGGGGATTATTTTCACCCCTCTGGCCTACGATGAACTGACAAGCGCTGAACGTGGCGATTTTTACCGAAACATGCTTGAAAAGTCACCTGCCGGGCGCGGCGGAACGCCGGATGAGATTGGCGCGTTAGCCGAGTTTCTGTTCGGGCCAGCGGGAACGTACATCAGCGGCAGCGATATTCTGATTGATGGTGGCGTGACGGCCTCTTATAAGTACGGAGAACTCCGCCCCTGAATCGTTTTTGTTTACATAAAAAACTTCATTCTGAGTGGCCGAACGAGACATCACGGGATGTCTCGTTCGGCCATCAACTGTCGCGACCGTCCGCTTATTCTTAGTAGTAATTTTTTCATCGCTGTTTCAATTCTTTGTTCCCCTGCCCGCCACTCCGCCAGACGCTTTCCCTGTTTTGACGCCTCCAGAACCATACCCCCCGATAGTCAGACGATTATTGATTCGGTAATCGTACCGAAATGTCACCGAACCCGCTGGCGTAACCAAAAGATACAGACCATCACGGCCTGCAATCTTGTCGTTTTTCTCTCTGTCTTTCAGATACTTAAGCTTAGCATCAGTCAGCATGACGGTATCCTCTGCTCAAATCTACCGTCATTTCAGGGAAGGTGTGACGGTAAAATCCGCAATTTACCGCAACCGCTTTTCGTTGAATACGTCAAAAATACTGTCAGAAAAGTGATGCTTTCTGCTGTGGCGTGGCGAGAGATGGTCAGAAGGAGAAACTGGCGCTGCAATCCGCGCCAGCTATGGGTTTAGCAATGGTTGCCTGATGTTAGCAAGAGATCAGTACGCATTAGTGCTTCACAATATACATCGTATGCGTATACGCCACGTCTTCCGGATTGGTGATCGGGTATCCTTTCACCCACGGCTTGATTAAGCGGCCGTTGGTATACTGGTAGATGGGCGCAATCGGTGCTTTTTCGGCGAGGATTTTTTCCGCGGCGTTGTAGTCGGCGTTACGCGCCTCGGCGGTGTTTTCCAGGCTCGCCTGACGGATCACTTTGTCATAGGCAGGATCGTTAAAGCGCGCAATGTTGCCGCTGTTAGTCGAGGTCAGCAGCGACAGGAAAGTAGACGGTTCATTGTAATCGCCCACCCACGAAGCGCGAATCACATCGAAGTTGCCGGTATTGCGGCTATCGATATAGGTTTTCCACTCCTGGTTTTGCAGCTTCACGTCGACGCCCAGATTTTTCTTCCACATCGACGCCACGGCGATAGCAATCTTCTGGTGCACTTCCTGGGTGTTGTACAGCAGCGTCAGCTTCAGCGGACGATTCGGGCCATAGCCTGCCGCTTGCAGCAACATTTTCGCCTGCGCGTTCAGCTCCGCCTGGCTGCTCTCTTCCAGCGCCGACGGTTGTGGTTTAAAGCCTGCGGTCACATCCGGCGTAAAGCGCCACGCCGGCTTTTCCCCCGTCCCCAGCACCTTCTCAGCGATGATACGACGATCGATGCTCATACTGAGCGCCAGACGCACGCGCGCATCAGCGGTTGGGCCTTTTTGGGTGTTAAAGGCGTAGTAATAGGTGCCCAGCTGCGCAGGCGTGAAGACCTGGCCCGGCAGCTCTTTTTTGAGCTTCTGGTACTGGTTTTTCGCGAACGATTCCGTGATATCGATATCTCCGGCCTGATAGCGTTTGGTGGCCGCAGATTCCTGGTTAATCGGCATAAAGGTGACCTTCTGAATCACCGTTTTCGCGTTATCCCAGTAGTACTTGTTCGGCACCGCCACCAGCTTTTCATTCACGACGCGGTCGGCCAGAACATAGGCGCCGTTACCCACCAGTTTCCCCGGACGCGTCCAGTTTTTATCACTTTCGACAACGGTTTTATTCACCGGATAAAGCGAGAAGTTAGCCGTTAGATTCACGAACCACGGCAGCGGCTTATCGAGCTGGACCCGCAGCGTATGCGCGTCCACGGCTGTTACGCCCAGAGTTTCGGGCTTGGCTTTGCCATCAATAATATCCTGCGCATTCGTGATGCCCGCTAACGCCGCAAACCAGGCAAACGGCGAGGTGGTTTTCGGGTCAACCAGACGCTGCCAGCTGTAGACGAAATCCTGCGCCGTCACCGGCGTGCCGTCCGACCATTTGGCGTCGTTGCGAAGGGTAAACGTCCAGATTTTCTGATCGTTGGTCTGCCAGCGGGTGGCAACGCCCGGAATGATATTGCCGTTGGCATCCTGATTCACCAGGCCTTCAAACAGATCGCGAATCACCTGAATTTCCGGCAGCCCCACCGCCTTCGCGGGATCTAATGAAGCGGGTTCATCTTTGATGTGGCGAACCAGCTCTTGCTGCTTTGCCAGCACCGTTCCGGCGGGAACGTCGGCCGCGACGGCGAGAGAACTCAGACCTGAAAGCAAGACGGCGCAACAGGTCAAGGTGAACGGTAACTTCATGTCATCCCCTTAAAATAGGTCAATCCACACAACTCGATGAAAATATTATTTGTTTCACTCACGTTAATTGCAAACAGCATGTCACATAAACTTGATATATCCCCAGCAATATCCATAAGGGAAACTATTTGATTCGCGGCGATTTTTGCACAACACTGCTCATTATCCTCTTTGTGTATCAGGACTCACCTATGTCAGCTACCCGCCCCCGCGCCCAGCGCGGCGCTTTCCCGCCCGGGACACAGCACTACGGTCGTTCACTGTTAGACGCGCCGCTTATCTGGTTTCCCGCGCCGCTGGCCGGTCCGCAGAGCGGCTTAATCATTGCCGGTACGCACGGAGATGAAAACGCCTCGGTGGTCACCCTCTCCTGCGCGCTGCGCACGCTGGCACCGGAACTACGGCGTCATCACGTAATACTGGCTGTAAACCCGGATGGCTGCCAACTGGGGCTGCGCGCGAACGCCAACGGCGTGGATCTTAATCGCAACTTTCCCTCGGCCAACTGGAAAGCCGGTGAAACGGTCTATCGCTGGAACAGCGCGGCCGAGCAGCGCGATGTGGTATTGCTGACCGGTAGCCGGCCCGGTTCTGAACCGGAAAGCCGCGCGCTGTGTCAGCTCATTCATCAGATAACCCCGGCATGGGTGGTGTCGTTCCATGACCCGCTGGCTTGTATTGAAGACGCCCGCGACAGCGAGCTAGGACAATGGCTGGCGGACGCGTTCACGCTACCGCTGGTCAGCAGCGTCGGCTACGAAACGCCCGGCTCGTTCGGCAGTTGGTGCAACGATATCGGCCTGCACTGCATTACCGCCGAGTTTCCGGCAATCTCATCGGACGAGGCCAGCGAGCGCTACCTGTCAGCGATGACAGGGTTGCTGCACTGGCAGTCGGCGCATCACAAATGAAGCGCTCCACAGGTAAAGCGTAAAGCTGGCTGCGCGTCAGCGGCCAGCCACGTTGGACCGTCGAGATCGGCAAAACGCACCTGCGGCGCCAACGGTAGCGCGGCGGCAATGGCGCGAGAAGTACACAGCATACAACCCAGCATCAACGCGAACCCTTGCGCTTTGGCTTCCGCAGCCAGCGCCAGCGCCTCGCTAAGTCCGCCGGTTTTATCCAGCTTGATATTGACCATATCATAGCGTCCGCGTAGCACCGGCAGGTCTTCACGGGTATGACAACTTTCATCCGCGCAGATTGGCAACGGATGAATAAAGTTATCCAGAGCCTCATCTTCGCCCACCGGTAACGGCTGCTCGAGCATCGCCACGTTGAGATCGGCCAATAGCTGACAGCGTGCGGCCAGGCCGTCGCTACGCCAGGATTCGTTCGCATCGACTATCAGCGTGGCCTCCGGTGCCGCTTCACGAATCGCCACCATCCGCTCGCAAATAAAGTGGTTATCAAGCTTCACCTTTAGCAGCCGGGCACCGCTTTCAAACAATGCCCGCGCACTGGCTGCCATCTGTTCCGGCGTGCCGATGACGACCGTTTGCGCCGTCGTGATCGTCTCCGGCAGCGTCACACCCAATTGAGTGACAACGTCACTTCCAGTGAGCGCGGTTTCCAGATTCCAGAGCGCACAGTCGACCGCATTGCGTGCCGCCCCTGCCGGTAGCAGATGATTGAGCTGCGCGCGCGTGATGCCGTGTTCAAGCTGCTCGCCAATCGCCATAATCTGCGCCATCACCGAAGAGATGCTCTCTCCATAGCGTGGATAAGGCGTGCACTCGCCAATGCCTTTGATGCCATCTTGCTCCAGCTCGACCACCACGACCTTTGCTTCGCTGCGGCTACCGCGCGCAATGACAAACGGCGTATGCAGCGGCCAGGCCTCTTCAAACACTCGCAGCTTTCTCATTCTGGCTCCTTTCATTCAGGCATAAATAGGGTTTGCCGTGTTAACGCCTGTTGTCATACACTAGGGTCGACGTTAACTATATGTAAACAGGAAGATAATCATGTCGCAAACCGTACATTTCCAGGGCAATCCCGTTGCTGTTCAAGGTTCTATCCCACAGGCGGGCGATAAAGCTCAACCGTTTACGCTGGTGGCAAAAGATCTGTCGGACGTCACCCTCGGCCAGTTCGCCGGCAAACGTAAAGTTCTGAACATTTTCCCGAGCATCGATACCGGCGTTTGCGCGGCATCCGTGCGTAAATTCAACCAGTTGGCGGGTGAACTGGCGAATACCGTCGTTCTGTGCGTATCCGCTGACCTGCCGTTCGCCCAGTCTCGCTTCTGCGGCGCAGAAGGCCTGAGCAACGTGGTGACTCTGTCCACCCTGCGTGCGCCGGAATTCCTGCAGACCTACGGCGTCGGCATTGCTGATGGAGCGCTGAAAGGCCTGGCGGCGCGTGCCGTCGTCGTTATCGATGAAAACGACAACGTCGTGTACAGCGAGCTGGTGAACGAAATCACCAACGAGCCGGATTATGATGCGGCACTGGCAGCACTGAAAGCGTAATACCGTTGTCCTGACCCACGCTGTGGTCAGGACAATTTCTTATCCCTCAGCCTCTTAGACTATATGATTTGCGGTATTGAAGGGGTGTTTTTGCCATATATTTTCGAAAACTGGTGATAAACCAGGCATATTCCGTAAATCCCGACTGTTCCCCCACTTCCCTGACCGACAGCGTAGTATGCACCAGCAGCTCACAAGCGTGGCGAATTCGCCGCATGATCAAATATTCCTGTAACGTGCCCCCCGTCTCCCGACGAAAACGACGCGATGCATGCCCTTCCGAGCAACCTGACGCTGCGGCTAGCGCCTCCAGCGAGCAGTGCCCCTGAAAGTGCCCTTCAATCCAACGGATAATGCTGGCAGAAAAGGCGTTCTGATCTGAAAGCAGCGCATTTTCCAGCTCCTGTTCCGGAAGTAAGCTAATCAGCTGCATCAGTAGCAGCGCACTGTCGTTGATGGTGACCTGGTTAGCGCTGGTCAGCCGTTCAAAACGCTCGAACAGCATCTCGATCATCGGCTGAATGGCCGAAACATCGAAAATGCGAATCTTCTCGCCATAACGGCTAAGCTGGCGCAGCAGTATTTGTAGCCGGGGAAAGTCGCGGAAGAAAGGTTCCAGCAGCGTTCCATTGAAATGCAGCGTGGTACGGTGATACTGATTGCGCGCTCCCTGCTCAACATGAACTTTATGCACCCTTCCCGGCGGGAACACAAAGAGCCGCCCCGGTTTTACCGTGAACTGCTGATGTTCCGCCACGGCAATGCCCACCCCCTGGGTAATAAATAGCATCTCGGGGCATTCATGAAAATGATAATAATCTGCCGGTGTATTCCTCATGCGATTAAAATAGATTGCCGTTTCATCAATCTCGAGGGTTTCCAGCAAGGTGACATCTTTCCCATAGCCGCGTGGTGTTGCCATAGAGCCTCTGTTCAAACAAATGGTATTTATTCCGTGATACGTAGATACCTGTAATGACAGGTGGCAATATTGTCGTTAACTCCGATAAATCAAACCCTGCGACAAATCACATTCAATAAATTGAAACAGTTATCTAAAAAATGAAGGGGCAATATTTAACCACGACCAATATTCTCCCTTCCCGGTTAAAGGCATAAAAAATAAGACGGCATTATTTAAAGATTGAATGTAACCCCAAGCCTGACTCGAGAGTCTGGCTTGCCGGTCTCACCATTATAATTACTTTGCTCATCGAGATAATCATATTCAAAATAGGGGCTAAAGTAGTTATTCCAGCGATATTTAATGGTTAGCGCATTTTCGGTTGCCCAGCGTTTACCGTTATTGTATTGCAGATCGGGATCCTGATGCATGTAGGCCGTACCTTGCCACATCAGATTCCAGTCCGGGTTAATTTTATAGCTGAGGAACAGATCGATACGGTGCTCGTTGTCATGTACCGTGTCACCTGTATTATCTTCAATATCGTAATTATGATGGTCCAGACGGTAGCGGATACCGCTCGACAGGTCATTCGTTACTTTATAATTCAGACGAATATAGGGACGAAGCTGGGTACCACTATTGCTCCAGTGAATAGCACCGCCCGGCACCAACGCGAAACGATCGTTAATATGCCAGGTATAGTTCGTTTCCATTTCATTATAAGATGTGGTCATATCGTCTACGGACGGCGAACCGTTATTATTGTCCGTCTCCATGCTAGCCCACCAGCCATTCTGCCAACTATCGCTGACTTTAAATCGGGATTCATAGCTGTGATTACCAATATTATAACCGCCGCGAACATCGAACTGTACCGCACGTGCAGTAGAAGAAAGCGCCAGCAACATACATGCCGCCAGCAGCGTATTTTTCCCTAAAAAAGACATAGACAATACTCCAGTGAAGGATTTAATAAATATGTTTATATTAATAATGTTTTTTTGATTGCCCCGTCAGGGGCAATTAAATTAGCCGTAACAAACCTGCCAACTCACAGTCAATTGTGTTTGACCAGACAATTCACTTCGCCCGACGATCTCCTGCGCCAGCGGGCCGGTCGGGCTGCATAATGTCGTACATCGCCGTTCGGTATCGGTATAGCCTTGCAGCGTTACCGGCAGATGCGCGTCGTACACGGCAGCCAGCAGCTCGACTCCCCTTGCGCGCCCCGGCGGGCAGGTGAAGGTATCCTCGCGGGTCATGCTTCCCGGCGCGATAAGGTAGCGTGTCCGGCAGCTGAAATCGGGGTCGCGCTGCGGTTCTTGCACCGTATCCCCTTCTTCGAAGACGACATCCAACGCATCGCACTCAAAGACTATCTCCCAACCTTCAGCGGTTTTCTGGTGGCGGCAATCGCGAAACCAGACCAGTGGTCGCAGTACCCGCCCGTGTTGGTCATATATTCCCGGCACCCACAGCGGCGCATCGCCTTGCGCCACACCGGTCAACAACCCGGCGCTAAAGGGGATCGGGAAATAAGGCGACGCCGCATGATAAGGCCTGTCGCCGTTTATCAGCGGCAGCGTGAAGGTGCGTTGGCCGTCATGCCACAGGTACAGCCTGCGCGTGTAGCCCTCATCACGGAATGCGGTAAAGGCGAACGCAGGCGATAGCGGACCAGCGGCACACGCTTCAGGAACGGGCAGATGGGTCCATGCTTGCTGTACATTGAGATGCTGCACACAAAGGCTAATATTCTCGCCGACCAACCGATGTTCAGCGCGATATGCATCCGTCTGCCGCCCCTTAAACCACAGATTCACGCTTTGCTCGTCGTCGTCATACCAGAAATTAAGAAAGCGATCGGTACAGGCCTGCGAAAATGCGCTCGCCGCGGCCTGCTCTTGCGAATTCAGCAAACCTAAGCGTGCGCTGACTGCCAGAATTTCATTAAAGGCGCTGTCACCATAAGCGCCAATCGAGCGCCCCCACTGGAAACCACTGCCGTCATTGTTGAGCATGGACAGCACCAACGTCACCGCCTGTCGCAATGAGTCCTTAAGCCAGTCGGCAACTTCTAATCCGGTTTCGAGGTGACGTTGGCAAATTTCCGCTACCAGTAACACGCTGTAGCGGTCGAAACGCCCATGTCCGTTAGTCTCATCCGCACAACCGTTCTGCGCGTGGGCACGATAATGCGCAAGCAATCGCTGCAGAATTTCCTGCGATGCCCGCTCGCTCTCCCAGCCCAATAAAAAACGCAAACGTGCAACGCTAAACGTCACGCCATAGAAGTTAGTGGGAAAACGCGGATTCAATTGCCACGTCCCCTCGTCAACCATCTCTTGCCAGTTCAACTTGTTGCGCAGTGTCATCAGCTGTTCAGCGCTCAGCACACGTTCCAGTTTTTCGTGTTGTTTTAGCTTCAGCAGCGCCTGAAGAAAATAGTATTTTCCCCAATTATCGCAAGGCAAGGCAACCAGCACCGGCCATACGCCTCGCCATGCGTCGGCGGGTTCCATTCCCCTTTCAAGTAATAAACTTAATGTCAGCGCAAATTTACCGCTTACATAAGGATCGCCATCCAGCGTTAATGTGTGCCCAAAACTCTTCTGCTTATTCAGGGTTCTATTGACGGTGGTGTTTATCACCTGGTACAGCTGGCTAATAATGTGTTCTCTTTTCATTTTCAACTCATGAGTGTTCGGTATTCAATGTAAATCGGGCTGAGGATTGATTGTTTTTCAACAACACTGCAGAAATAATCGTAAACAGCAGCACCGTCCCTCCCATCAATAGATAGGTATCAGCAAAACCAATTTTTTCATACAAATAGCCGCTTAAAGGCGAAAGCAGTACCGTACCAATATAGTTAACGCTCTGGTAGCCTAATAAATACATTGTGCCGTTTACTTTTTTATCAAAATTTAGCTCCAGGTATTTAAATATCGACACCAGCAAGAATGACATTTCAATTCCCCAGGAGAGTTTAATAATGCCAATCGCCAGTGCACTCGTGACCAACCCGGAACCGATAAAGCGTGCCGCCACCACAAAACCGGTAATCAGCATCCCGGCCTTCGGCCCCAGTCGGTTGACAATCCCCGGCGCAATCATCATAAACAGGAATTCGCAGCCAAGGCTCGCCGCCCCCAGATAGCCATACATCTGGTGCCCGGCCTCTTTGCTGGGAAAAAAGGTAATGAAGAAACGCGGATACTGCTGCTCAGCGACGAACAGCACCCATACTACGCCGCAGACATAGAGGACAAACGTCCAGAATTTACGCTGTTGAAACAGTGCAGTAATGTCTTTTAACGTGGTTTTTTCTTTGGCGATAATACGGCTTTTCACTTCATCGCTGACCTCAATCTTCAAGGTCATGACGATAACCAGAATCATCAGCGCGCCAACGGAACTGATACCGAAGTTAATCATCGGGTTAATGTTGAAAATGTAGCCCGTACTTGCCGCCGAGAAAACGGAGCCGATCGCCCCCCACATCCGGATCTGCCCGAATTCAAGGTCAAAAAGACGCCCAAAACGATCAAGATAGGATTCTGCCGCAGCACAGCCTGCATAATATCCCATGCTCAAAAATACCGCGCCCGCTACGATACCGAGATACAGGACATGCTGTAACAGTGGTTTGTAGATATAAAAGAAGAACGGAAATACGGTAATCGAAATCAGAGAGATAAAGAACAATAAATCTTTGCGTAGCCCGAGCCTGTCAATTAAAAAGCCATATACTGGTTTAATCAACACGGCACAAAAACCGTTAACCGCAAAAACAATACCAATCGCGACACCATCTAAACCTATTTTTTCTGACAACCAGAATGAATAGGTATCCAGCGTGGCTTTCCATGAAAAGAAGTACACTAATATAAACAGGCTCAGCGTAATATAAATTTTCCGCCTTGCTTTTACTGCACCGTCGCACGTATTCATACACCCCCCTATTTTGGAGTGCCAACAGTATTCGGGAGACTTGTTCTAAAACGGCATTGAGATCACAAAAAAAATCATTCTGCGCAAATCGATGCGTTAATTGACGTAGGAAACGGTGAAAGTTTTGGAATTATGATGCAAATTTTTCTTTTCTGATGCGGGACAATTTATCCCGGCAGCACGGCGCTGCCGGGACAATGTGGGAAAAGGGTTACTCTTCCCCCTTCTTATTGCTCAGGCCATATTCCCGCAATTTGTTCGCAATCGCCGTGTGCGATACACCCAGCCGTTTGGCCAGCTTACGGGTGCTCGGATAGCTGCGGTAAAGCTGAGTCAGCACCGAGCGTTCAAAACGACGGGTAATATCGTCCAGCGAGCCTTCCATCGCCTCTTCGCCGACCGCGGCGCTTGAAACGTCATGATCCGGCAACAGCACGTCCTGCGGACGCAGCTCGTAACCTTCCAGTTGGGTCAGCGCGCGGTAGACCGCGTTCTTCAGTTGGCGAACGTTTCCCGGCCAGCCGTAGCGGGTGAGCACGGTGTTAAGGTCAGTAGACAGCTTCGGCCGCGAAATCCCTTGTTCATCGGCAAAGCGCGCAACGAACAGTTCGGTCAGCGGCATGATGTCCTGCGGGCGATCGCGCAGCGGCGGCAGGTTCAGCGTCAGGACGTTAAGGCGATAGTAGAGATCCTCGCGGAACAGCCCTTTCTGCACCAGCTCCACCAGATTTTTCTGCGTCGCGCAGATAACGCGCACGTCAACGTGCACTTCGTGATCTTCGCCAACGCGGCGGAAAGTGCCGTCGTTAAGGAAGCGCAGCAGTTTGGTCTGCATACGCGGCGACATTTCACCAATTTCATCCAGCAGCACCGACCCGCCGTTAGCCTGTTCGAAGAAGCCCTTCTTACCGTCGGCGGCGTCGCCAAACAGCTCGCTCTCCACCGCATCTTCCGGAATGGAGCCGCAGTTCAGCGCCAGATACGGCTTCGCCGCACGCGGGCTCGCCAGATGGCAGGCATGCGCCAGCAGATCCTTACCGGTGCCCGTTTCGCCGACGATCAGCAGCGGCGCGGTCAGCAGCGCCAGCTTGCGCGCCTGATCCACCACCTGACGCATGCGCGGGCTCACGGCGACAATCTGGCTGAACGCGCTGACATCCTGCGTGGTCATGGTTTGCAGCTGACGCCCCATGCGCAGCGTGGAGCGGAGCATCACTACCGCACCGGCCAGAATACGCGCATCATTCTCACCGTTGAGATAGACCGGCGTGGCCTCCAGCAGGAAGTTTTGCCCGTGGATCACCACATGTTCAGCATGTGACTCCACCGTATCGCTCTCCAGCCAGCGCTGGAAGTTGAAGCCGCTTATCAGTTGCGCCACGTTATGGTTGCGCATGCGCTCCTGGCTAAGACCAAACAGCTGGCAGCTTGCCGGGTTAGCGCGTTCAATTTTGCTGCGCGTATCCAAAGAGAGCACCGGCTCCGGCATCGCTTCCAGCAGCGCGCTCAGCGCCAGATGTTCGCGCTCGGAGGGCATCCACGGTACGGTGCGGACGTCGGTGACGCCAGCAATACGGCGGATCTCCGCCATCAGGCTGCTGAAGCTGGCGAAATCCAGCTCCGCGAAATTCAGGTAGATTCGGCCAACAGGGTCGATATCGATACCGCGCAGGTCAATGCCGCGCAGCACCAATAAATCGAGCAGTTCACGTGTCAGACCGAGACGGTCTTCACAAAAGACTTCAAGACGCATGGGAGTGTTCACCCTTAAGAGCCAAAGACGCATGAATAATAAGACAGTTCTCGGCTGGCGGGAAGATAACTGTCAACAATTATTGACAGTATGGCGGAAAAATGGCCGTGGTGCCGTAAAGTTATGCGTTCAATTAATAAACCGCCCTTAACGGCCCCTCGTCCGTTCGCGGAGAGGGGGCCGATTGTGCCAGGGTGTTAAAGCGTTACCACATCCGGTGTTCGCCGCGTTCCAGCGCAGTACGGTCAAAGAAGCGCTGGATCACCCCTCCGGCCATAAACGCCGCGCGGTCGGACATGTGTGCAATCACATCCGCATCGTGGCTGACCAGCAGATAGGTCATGCCGTGTGCCTGCTTCAGGCGATTGAGCAAATTGAGGATCTCGGCCTGCACCGACATATCCAGCGCCGACGTGGGTTCATCGAGCAGCAGGATTTTTGGCCGCAGCAGCAGCGCGCGGGCAATTGCCACGCGTTGGCGCTGGCCACCGGAGAGCTGGTGCGGATAACGCTGCGCCGCATCGGCGGGCAGTCCCACCTGTTCCAGTGCGGTACGCACGCGCATGTCGATCTCCGCCTCGCCGTGAATGCGCAGCGGTTCGGCCAGCGTACGCCACAGCGTATGGTTCGGGTGCAAAGACGCATACGGGTCCTGGAAAACCATCTGCACGTTGCGGCGTCGTTCACCCTGGAAACGTGCTCCCGGCGCAATGCGCTGACCAAACAGCGCGACGTTGCCGCGCCATTCGCGCTGTAGTCCGGCAATGACGCGCAAAATCGTCGATTTACCGCAGCCCGACTCACCAATCAGGCTAAAGGTCTCTCCCGCATCGACGTGAAAACTGGCGGCAGATACCGCGGTTTTGTCACCGAAGGTCACCTGCAGCGCCTCAAGATTAACGATCGTCATGCGCCGCCTCCTCAAAATTCTGCGTGCGGTCCAGCGTCGGCAGCATCTGCCCGTAAGTTTGCGCATTCGGGCGGCAGGTCCACAGCGTGCGGGTATAAGGATGCGTCGCCTGTGGCAGCTCACGGGCCGCCATCTCATCAACACCGTTGCCCTGATACATCACCAGCACGCGATGACAGTGCTGGGCCACCAGCGGAAGATCGTGACTAATCAGCAGCATCGCCATATTCCGCTGCTCGCACTGGGTCACCAGCAGCTCCAGGATCTGGTTACGCAGCCGCGCGTCCAGCGCCGAGGTCGGCTCATCGGCAATCAGGACCTGCGGGTCGTTGATCAGCGCAATCGCGATCATCACCCGTTGGCCCATGCCGCCGGACAGCTCGCCCGGATAGCGGCTCAGTACCCGTACGTCCAGTCCCATCGCCAGCACCGCGGCTTCAATTTTCTCCTGTCGTTCACGGCGGCTCAGTCTCTGATGCAGCGTTAACGCTTCTTCCAACTGCGCATAAACCGTTTTCACCGGATTCAGCGCATAGCGAGGGTCTTGCAACACCATCGCGATATCGTTACCGCGCAGCGCTTGCCAGCCTTTAGCATTCAGTGACAGCACATCGCGCCCAAGTACGTTGAGGCGCTTAGCGCTTACGATGCCGGGTTTGCGCACCAGCCCCATCAGCGCACGTGCGGTCATCGATTTACCGGAGCCGGACTCCCCCACCAGCGCCAGCCGCTCGTTGCCGAGGGTGAAGCGCATCTGGTTGACGACGCGTGCGCCGGGATAATCAATATTCAGCCCTTCTACGGAGAGTCGTGGCTCAGTCATGTTGCGGCTCCAGTACGTCTCGTAAACCATCACCCAGCAGGTTAAACGCCAGGCTGGCGATCAGAATCGCGGCCCCCGGCGCGGCGGCTATCCACCACTGGTCAAATATCACCTGCATGCCATCGGCAATCATCGCGCCCCACTCCGCCATCGGCGGACGCGCGCCCAGACCGAGGAAACCTAACCCAGCGGCGGCCAGAATGATCCCCGCCAGATCCAGCGCCAGCCGCACGATCGCCGACGGCAGACACAGCGGCAGAATATGGCCCACCAGCAACCGCAGACCGCGAATGCCCATCATCTCAGCGGCGGCCAGATAATCGCTGTGCCGCAGACGCTGAATCTCACTGCGCGCCTGACGCGCGTAGGCGGGCCAGGTGGTGAGCGCCAGCGCCAGCGCGCCGTTGACGAGCCCTGGCCCAAGCATTGCCACGAAGGCAAAGGCCAGAATCAATCGCGGCATCGACATCACCACGTCGGTAAAGCGCATCAGAATGCGCTCCAGCCAGCCGCCGTAATAGCCAGAGAGAATCCCCATCAGCAGCCCCACCGGCAGCGTAATCACCGTGACCAGCGCCACCAGCCCCAGCGCCGGGCGGGTACCGTAAATCAGCCTTGAGAGCAGGTCGCGTCCGTAGCTGTCGGTGCCCAGCCAATGCTGGGATGAAGGCATTTGCAGGCGCAGCGCGGCATCCTGCCAGTTCGGATCGATAGGCGCGAGCCACGGCGCGAAAAGCGCTACCAGCAGCAGTAAAGCGATAACGATCAGCCCGCAGAATGCCGCAGGTGAACGCAACAGACGGCGTAAAAATAGCGAAGCTGGCATCAGCGAACCCTCGGGTCGGTTAGCCGCACCAGAACATCGGTGAGGTTATTAATCAACACAAAACAAACGCCGATCAGCAGCGTTCCTCCCATAATCGCCGCCGTATCGCCCGCAAACAGCGCCGTCGTCAGATAGCGGCCAATGCCCGGCCAGGAGAACACCGTTTCGGTCAGCACGGCGCCTTCCAGCATCGAGGTATAGGCCAGCGCAATCACCGTCAGCAGCGTACCGCGAATGTTCGGCAGCACGTGGCGAAGCAGAATGCTCATCTCGCCCGCACCTTTTGCGCGCGCCAGCAGAATGTACTCTTTGTTCATCTCGCTCAGGCAGGCGGAACGCGTGAGGCGCGTGATGCTCGCGAGCGAATAGTAGGCCAGCAGCAAAACGGGCAGCACCAGGTGGCTGAAGGCATTGCGAAACGCGTCTTTGTCGCCGGAAAGCCAGGTATCAATCAGCGCGAAGCCGGTTTTCGCTTCGATAGTGAACTGGTAGATATCATCCAGACGACCGGGGCCGGAGCTCCACTGCAGCTTCGCGTAGAACAGCGCCAGCATCAGCAGCCCAAGCCAGAAAATCGGCACCGAGTTGCCCAGCAGCGTCAGCGTACGCACGGCTAAATCCCACGGAGAACCGGCATAGCGGGCGCAGAGCACGCCGGCAATTACGCCAAAGAACGCGCCGATAATCAGCGCCAGCGTCGCCAGTTCCAGCGTTGCCGGAAACGCCACCAGCAAATCGTGCAGTACCGGCTGACCGGTGGCGCTGGCGGTACCGAGATCGCCGTGGGCCAGATTAACAAGATAGTGCCAGAACTGTACGGGCAGTGAGCGGTCAAGGCCAAGCTGGTGACGCACCTGATCGTAAGTCGATTGGCTGGCGTGATCGCCAACAATTTGCAGCACCCGGTCAACGGGAGAGAGCGCAGAGAGCGCGAAAGTGACCAGCAGTAGCCCCAGCAGGGTAAGCGCCAGCGTGAGCAGACCTTGCAATAGCGCCGACAGAAAACGCCGGGTGCGTTGCGCGGTGGGATTCGGTAAAGCGGCGGGCATGTGAATTCCGTATATCAACGAGAAAAAACGACAATGGCCCGAACGGTTTACGCCGCCGGGCCATGTTTATCAGACGGTCTATTTCGTCACGCGGTCGTACCAAACCATATCGGCGTTAAGCCCCTGCTGATAGCCTTTCACGTTATCGCGAACCACAATCTGGGTTTTGCCCTGGTCGATAAACACGTACGGCGAGTTACGTTGCAGTTCTTCCTGCATTTTTTTGTACAGGTCGAGGCGCTTTGCCGCATCCGGCTCGGCCACCGCCGCCAGCGTCGCTTTATTCAGCTCAGGGATTTTCCAGCCGTTCAGTCCGGCTACGGTGCTGGACTTACCGTCGTTATAGGCGAAGGCGCTGGCGTTAGAGTGGGCATCGAAGTAATCCGGGATCCACAGGCGAATCGCCGCCTGATGCTGTTTCGCCCGCACCCGAGCGTAAACCTGGCTGCCGGCGGCAGGCAGCAGATCGACCTTCACCCCACCCTGCGCAAAGCTCGCCTGCATGGACTGCGCGATGGTGATAAACGGCGGTTTATTTTCCACATCGAGGGTAAAGTGCGCATCTTTAATGCCCGCTTTAGCCAGAATCTCTTTCGCTTTCGCCGGGTCAAATTTGAACGGCGTGTTATCCAGCGCGCCCGGGAAACCGACCGGCAGGAAGCTCTGATGCACGAAGTACTGGCCTTTCAGCAAATCTTTAGTGATGCCGTTATAGTCCACCAGCCAGCGGGCCGCTTCCCAGAACGCTGGGTTGGCCAGCAGCGGGTTAGCGCTGTTGCCGGTGTTGAACACCAGGTAATTTTGTTCAGCGGAAGGAATACTCAGCACCTGCAGGCCCGGCTTGCCCTGCAGAGCGTCAATCTGGTCAGCGCCCAGATCGCGCGCCACGTCGGCGTCGCCCTGCTGGATCAGCAGACGACGGGAAGCCGGGTCAGGCACGTTTTTGATGATCACGCTTTTCAGCTTCGGCGCGCCGGTTGGCGACGTTGCGTTCGCTTCAAGGACGATCGCCTGATGCGGTTGATAGACACGCATTTTGAACGCGCCGCTGCCCGCCGAGTGCATTTTCAGCCACTCGTTGCCGAAGTCGCCGCCTTTGACGTTGGCGGCTACCAGCTTCTCATCCACAATCGAGGCAATCGGCGTGGACAGAATATTCAGCGCCACCGCCGGGCTGACGTCGGCGGTCCAACTGAGCTGCAGGGTATGGTCATCCACTTTTTTCAGATGGCTGGCGATGTTGTCCGGCTGCCAGCCGAGGACGTTGAGAATAAATGCCGGTGATTTGTTCAGCGTCACGGCACGGATGTAAGAGAAAATCACATCTTCGGGACGTAACGGGTTGCCGGAGGCAAATTTCGCGTCGTTTTTCAGCTTGATAGTCAGCGTTTTCGCCGCCGCATCGGCCTGCCAGCTTTCCGCCAGAATCGGCGTGATTTTTGCCGGATCGTTGCGGTCTGGCTGCACCAGCCGCTGGTACAGGCTCGGCACCGTCTGGATACTGGAAAGCTCGTTGGCTTCCGCCGGGTCGAGACTGACAATATCATCCAGCCCCTGAGCCACCACCAGCGTATTCGGCGGCGTGGCGGCATAAGCGGAGGCTGACAGCGCGGTCAGCACAAATAACGGCAGCAGTTTTCTGGTCATCGGACTTCCTGAGAGTGATCATGCAGTTGACGGTATCCGCTAAGTTAGCCCCGCATGTCACTTTCAGTAAAGTTAAGTATAAATATACTCTATGCTATTTTGTTATAAGGTTATTTATCTTCGCTTATTGCTCGGGCGTCGCCGCGTTTTTCCCCTTCTGCAGCGTGGTCTTCAACTGCCCCACCAGCTCGCGGCGGAAATCGCCAAGACGCGGTTTGTCGTCATCGATCCACGGCAGCGGACGGCAAAGTTCCATCGCCTTGATACCTAAGCGTGCGGTCAACAGCCCGGCGCCGATACCCTGCGCCGCTCGGGTGGACAGACGCGCCGCCAGATCCTGCGACATCCAGTCCATACCAATCTCACGCACCAGTTCGCTGGCGCCAGCAAAGGCGATGTTAATCAGCACCAGGCGGAACAGGCGCAGGCGGCTGTAGTAGCCCAACTCAATGCCGTACAGGTTGGCGATGCGATTGATCAGGCGCAGGTTGCGCCAGGCGATAAAGCCCATATCCACCAGCGCCAGCGGGCTGACGGCGATCATCAGCGTCGATTCCGCCGCCGAGCGGCTGATTTCACGACGTGCCTGAGCATCCAGCACCGGCTGCACCAGATGCACGTAGAGGCTTACCACCTCGCGATCGCTCTGAGTTTCGTGGATCGCCGCGTACCAGCGTTGAAGCGCCGGATGCGACTGATCCAGCCCGGCCTGACGCGCCAGCCCTTCACAAAACGCGCGCGCCTTGCCGACCCCGTGGCTGTGCATCAGGGTCCGCGCTTCATCGCGCTCCTGTGCGCGCTGGCGTAACCGCCACAGCCTGCGCCATTCTGTCGCGACCGAACCCACGCCTGCGCCGACAATAAGCGCACCGGCGACGCAGCCGCCCAGCGCGGCCCAGTCCTGAGTTTGCCAGGCGTTGACCGTCCACTGCACGCCCTGCGCCACGACGCTGGCGCCAAACAGCGTCAAACCGGCGGTGACCATTTTGCGCCACAGGCTACGTTTTGGCCGCAGCGCCGCTTCCACGGTGGCTTCGGCCTGCCCTTCTTGTTCACCGTCAACGTCGAGCGCTACCGGGGCAAATTTTTCCGCCGCATCCCCCTCAAACGCCTGTGCGGTTTTAAACTGTTCCGGCTTCACTTCGTCGAGCGGCCCGTCAAAATCGATTCGCGGTTTAAATGAGTCGGTCATCGCAGCTTATCTCCAATTAAAAACTCCAGCGCGGCATCCAGGCGGATATGCGGCAGCGGCTGGTCAACGTCCATCGTCTGCGGGCGGAAAGCCTCAAACTGGAAGCCCTGTTTATCCCAGAACGCCTGCCCCGGCAGACGCGCTGGCACCTCGCCGGGATAAACGGTCAGCGGCTGGCCGTCGCTCAGCCGGTGTCCGCGCAGCGCCGGGATCTTCTCTCCGTTCACCTCAATCAGCCCGCTTTGCGTTGCCTGTACCGACGCCAGCCCCAGACAGTCCATGGTGATGCCTTCAAAGGCGGCGTTCTGCCAGGCGTCCTGAATCAGCTGTTGCAGCAGCGACACCATATTGCCGTGCTGGTCCACGGTGACGTGATCCGCCTTGGTGGCGGCAAACAGCAGCTTATCAATGACCGGCGAAAACAGGCGGCGGAACAGCGTGCGCTGACCGTAGTGGAAACTGTGCATCAGCTGCGTTAGCGCCAGGCGCATATCGTTAAACGCCTGCGGCCCGCTGTTCAGCGGCTGCAGGCAGTCCACCAGCACAATCTGGCGGTCAAAGCGCAGGAAATGATCTTTATAGAAGCCTTTTACGACCTTTTCGCAATAGTAGTTAAAGCGTTCGCGCAGCATCCCGGCGTTGCTGTGTTTATCGGCTTGCGCCAGTTTTGCCTCTCCGACGCCGTCAACGTCCGGCCACGGGAAAAATTGCAGCGCGGGCGCGCCGGCCATATCGCCGGGCAGCACGAACCGTCCAGGCTGGATGAAGTGCAGACCTTGCTGCTTACATTGATGCAGATAATCGGTCCAGGCCTGGGCGATTTCCGCCAGCCGGTTTTCATCGGCCGGAGCCAGCGGATCCAGCCCGGCGCACAGCTGACGCCATTTGGCCGACCACTCACCGCGCTGACCATTCAGCAGACCGGTCATCTGCCGCGACCAGGTCAGGTAGTCCTGATTGAGCATCGGCAGGTCAAGCAGCCACTCGCCGGGATAATCGACAATCTCCAGGTATAGCGTGGAAGTTTCTTTAAAGTGGCGCAGCAGCGAGTCATGCGATTTGTAGCGCAGCGCCAGGCGAATTTCGCTCACGCCACGCGTCGGTGTTGGCCACGACGGTGGCTGTCCGTACAGCTGAGCCAGCCCTTCATCGTAGGTAAAACGGGGAATGCCGAGGTCGCGCTGAGGAATACGTTTCACCCCCAGCAGGCGTTCTTCGCGCACCGCGCTTAACAGCGGCAGCCGCGCGCCGGTATGTACGTTCAGCAGTTGATTCACCAGGCCGGTGATAAAAGCGGTCTTGCCGCTACGGCTCAGGCCGGTAACGGCAAGGCGAAGATGCCGGTCAACGCCACGGTTGACCAGCGCATTGAATTCATTTTTGAGTCGCTTCATTGCTTATCAGACACTCCTGTCAACGCCGATAGCGCTATTTTGCCATGGGGAAATAGCGTTTGGCGAGGCGCGACAGCAGCGGTTCCAGCGCCACCGCCAGAAACATCTTCAGCGGACGGCGGGCAACGGACTTCACCGCCCACCCGGCAACGCCTGCCGGGCCATAGCGCAGTGCGGTCAGCAGGGCAAGCTTGCCGACGATTTTCAAACCGGGCTTCACCTTCTGGCCTGCCCGCTGCCATTTATTGCTCATTATTCACCTCTGTATCAGAGCTGACGGAAACGGCTGCGCAACGTAAAGGTATCGGACGTCACATAGCGTTCCATCTCGCGTAACCGCTGTTCACCGGCGGCTAATTCAGCATCCACCGCATCCAGCAAATCGCGGCTGGAGGGCTGATGCGGGTTGTTCATCACCCCTTCCGGCATCGGATCGAGGGCGAAGGTTAAAATCACGTAGGCGACAACGACAAAGAAAAAGAGTCCAAATAGCATCGCCAGCACGGTAATAATACGAATCAGCTTCACCGGCACGTCGAGGTACTCGGCAATACCGGCGCAGACCCCTTTCACCATGCCCCGCTGCGGGATTCGCCACAGCTTTTTGTTAAAATCCAGCGCCATTATTTGTCCCTCCAGTTTGGATGTTCAGCATCCAGAATGGCTTCCAGCGCCTGAATACGCTCGCGCATCCGCTTTGCGTCATCGGTTAACTGCATCAGCCGCTGCTGCTCGCCCTGGGACAACTCGCCAGAGCGGGAGCGATTGCTGTAGTGCAGCCACAGCCAAATCGGCAATACAAACAGGACAAATAACGTCAGGGGAATGCCGAGGAAAAGCGCGCTCATAGAAACTCCTTATATAGTATGAGCAGCGGCACGGTCAGTGCCGCCGGGATCATTATTGGGTGTCCTGCTTCATTTTGGCTTTCAGCGCGGCCAACTGCTCGCTGATTTCGTCATCGGCCTTCAGTTCGGCGAACTGCTGATCCAGCGACGGTTGTTTGCCAAAACGGTGGCTTTCCGCTTCGGCTTCCATATGGTCGATACGGCGTTCAAAGGATTCAAAGCGAGCCATCGCTTCATCCAGTTTACCGCTGTCCAGCTGACGGCGCACATCGCGGGACGAATTCGCCGCCTGATGACGCAGCGCCAGAGACTGCTGACGGGCGCGAGTTTCGCTGAGCTTATTCTCCAGCTCGCCAATCTCTTTTTTCATCCGCGCCAGGGTTTCATCCACCAGCGTCACTTCATGTTCCAGGGTGGCGATCACGTCGGTCAGCTTCTGTTTTTCAATCAGCGCCGCGCGTGCCAGATCTTCTTTATCTTTACGTAGCGCCAGCTCGGCTTTCTCCTGCCACTCTTCCTGCTGCGCCAGCGCGCGTTCGACGCGGCGAGTCAGATCTTTCTTTTCCGCCAGCGCACGGGCGGAAGTGGAGCGCACTTCCACCAGCGTGTCTTCCATTTCCTGGATCATCAAACGGACCAGCTTCTGCGGATCTTCCGCTTTTTCCAGCAGCGAGTTGATGTTGGCGTTCACGATGTCGGCAAAACGAGAAAAAATACCCATTGTTCAATCCTCATAGTTCTGTGTTTCGGGCTTAGCCCTGTGCAATGACTATTACAACTTCCGTGCCAACTTTTTATCTTGTTGATTATAAACGATGTGATTGAATTTTGCGCCGCAAACGCCTACAGTGAAATGGCGAATTACACCAACAAGTGGCGAATTTCATCATGGCAGATTACAAAGATACCCTTCTCGGCGAGGCCAACCGTTTTATTGAGGTACTGGAACAGGTTTCCCGCCTCGCGCCGCTCAATAAGCCGGTGTTGATTATCGGTGAACGCGGCACGGGTAAGGAGCTTATCGCCAACCGTCTGCACTACCTCTCCTCCTGCTGGCAGGGGCCGTTTATCTCGCTGAACTGCGCGGCATTGAACGAAAATCTGCTCGACTCTGAACTGTTCGGCCACGAAGCCGGGGCCTTTACCGGCGCGCAAAAGCGCCACCCCGGCCGTTTTGAACGCGCCGATGGCGGCACGCTGTTTCTTGATGAGCTAGCCACCGCGCCGATGCTGGTGCAGGAAAAGCTGCTGCGGGTGATTGAGTACGGCGAGCTGGAGCGCGTCGGCGGCAGCCAGCCGCTGCAGGTTAACGTCCGCCTGGTGTGCGCCACCAATGCCGATCTGCCTCAGTTAGTGGAAGAAGGCACTTTCCGCGCCGACCTGCTCGACCGTCTGGCCTTTGATGTGGTGCTACTACCGCCGCTGCGCGAACGCCAGAGCGACATCATGTTGATGGCCGAACATTTCGCTATCCAGATGTGTCGCGAGCTGAAGCTACCGCTGTTCCCCGGTTTTACCGACCGCGCCCGCGACACGCTGTTGCACTACCGCTGGCCGGGGAATATTCGCGAGCTGAAAAACGTGGTTGAGCGTTCGGTTTATCGCCACGGTTCCATCGACGAACCGCTGGATGACATTATTATCGATCCGTTCCGCCGCCAGCCGACCATCGCCGGCGAACCCGCAACGGAAATCACGGGCCCGGCGTTACCGTTGAACTTACGTCAGTTCCAGCTTGAACAAGAAAAAGACCTGTTGCAGCAGAGTCTGCAACAGGCCCGGTTTAACCAGAAAAACGCCGCCGAACTGCTGGGGTTAACCTATCACCAACTACGGGCATTGTTGAAAAAGCACGCGCTGTAAACTTGCACGACCGTCTGGTGCTTTCGTCCTGAAAGCACCACTCCTGGCTAATCCATTGTCTGATTTCAGACACACGGTATTCATTAACCTTTCGTGATAACTGCCTTACCATTTTATCCCCGTAAATCGCAAAGAAAGGCAAATGGAGTGAGCGAATTATCAATTCAGGAAACACATGAACAGAGCCTTGAGGTTACACGGCAAGTTCTACAGTCTTTTGGATGGTTCGGGATTTCTGTTGGCGTGCTAAGTGATGCGGAAAAAAGAACGCTGCAAAATGGGATTGAAACGAGCGTACTGAACTGGCCCTGGGCAATGGCGCAATATGCCGGAAGTGCCGATGAGGGGATTTTAGATATCACGTTAAAAGTCTCTGACCACGCCGAACCCGATGGTTTGCATGCTGTAATCATTTGTAGATTTGACCCGCGCCGCGACGAATTTGCTATCTGCATGTTAGAAAACCTCATCAGCAACCAGACGACAGTATTGACGGGCAACGTATTAACTATCGCTCTCGTGTACGCAACAACCTTTTGTGACATGAGAGAGATAGAAGATGTCGGGATTCAAGACCCATCAGATGAAGCAAAACCACGCTACCGCTCATATGGCTTTGCCGAAGACTTCACCCGGTTAAATCGAATGTCCTCCACGGTAGTGGACGTCAAACAGCGAATAAAAAGTAAGATTCAGGCGATGGAGAACACCTTTGATGAATAATCCTGACTCCCGGCACTGTTTGTTATGTAATCAGCATTGGTGTAAAATTATAGGCAGCGGCCACGTGCCAGCGAGGAGGCGATATGACCAAACAACATAAGAAAATCGATAAAAACAAAGCGATGACCGCCGCCAAAAAATCGCTGGATTTCTGGACGGCAATTGATGGTAGCAAACTTGCTACACTCGGCCATCGCGAAAAAGAGATGGATATTATCGGGCCGACAAAGAAAGTTAAATTCGTAAATTACGGATAACGCGCTCGTTTTTTAAAAACAATTAAGGCTCCAGATGGAGCCTTAATTGTTTTTAAAATCAGTGACAGAAAGTCGAAGCATCAGTTTTTAAGGCGACGCGGCAGCATCAGCGCGCTAACCGCAATGGCCCCCAGACACAACATGCAGTTAAACCACAGCGCGTATTGTGCCGCTTTTGCCATGCCGTAGGGTAAAAACAGCGCGTAGAGTGATGCCGTCATCGCCAGGCCAAACGCGCCGCCCAGCGAGCTGCCCATTTTGTAAATCCCGGAGGCGACGCCCACCCTATTTTCCGGCGCGCTGGTGACGGCGGTGTCGGTGGAGGGTGTGGCGTAGCACCCCAGCCCCAGGCCAAACAGAACGTTGCTGAAAAAGACGGTGACGATATAGGTCCAGGTGTCGAGGAAGGTACAGGAGATCAGGAAAATCCCCACCATCGCGATCGCCGGGCCGCCCATCATTGGCAACCTTGCCCCATAGCGTTGCAGCAGTTTTTCCCCCACCCGAATCATCAGCAGCACGGTCACCAGATAGCCGAGCGTCATCATGCCCGTCTGGAACGGACTCAGGTGCCGCCCCTGCTGGAGCCAGATGCTGGTGATCATCATCGTGCCAATCGCGCCGTTCAACATCAGGTTCGACAGCACCGCCGCACTATAAGCGCGATTTTTAAACAGCGCGAAATCGATCAGCGCCGCCTCTTTTTTACGCATTCCGCTGCGCACAAAAAAGATCATCGCCACAATGGCGCCTGTCAGCATCGTCAGAGACAGGCCGCTGGTCCATCCCCAGTGGTGACCTTTGGAGATAAACAGATTGAACAGTACCAGCGCCGCCACGAGGCTCAACAGCCCGCTGAGATCCATTTTATGCTGCACGGCGGTGGCGCTGCGGCTCTCCGGCGTGCCGCGAATCAGCAAAAATGCCGCCAACGCCGCCGCGATGGAAAAGACGAAGATCCAGCGCCAGCCCAGGCCAGTGGTGATCGCGCCGCCAACGAACGAGCACAGACCGCTGCCGCCCCACGAACCGATCACCCAGAAGCTGATCGCCCGCTGCCGCGCGCGCCCCTCGTACCACGTTTTAATCAGCGCCAGCGTCGCCGGCATGATGCAGGCGGCAGACAATCCCTGAATTATCCGCCCGGTCAGGAACAACAGCGGCCCCTGAGACACCACCAGCAGCGCGCTACCGACCATGCTTAACGCCAGGCCAATCAGCGTTAAACGTACCCGGCCAAATTTGTCGGCCAGCCCTCCGCTGGCAACCACAAAGCAGCCGCTGAAGAGTGCGCTGAGGCTCACCGCGAGGGTGAGCGTCTCCAGCGAAATATCGATACTGTTTTTCACTACCGGAACCACGTTAATCACCGACTGGGCAAACAGCCAGAAGGTCAACACGCTTAACACAATCCCCGTCAGCAGCCGGTCGGTGCCGACATACTGCGTTTCACTCAACGTCACGGTACTCATGGCTCGCCCTCATGTTGCGCGCGTCACTTATCCACGCAGATAGTGTTCCGTCAGGCCGCACCACAGCGCCGCCCCCGTCAGCAGGATGTTGTCGTTAAAGTCATAACCCGGGTTGTGAACCATGCAGCGGTCCGGCTCATCGCCTGCCCCAATGGTGAAATAAGCGCCGTTAGGGTTCTGCTCGAGCATAAACGCGAAGTCTTCACTGCCCATAAACGGATTCACCGTGCCAATAGACTCCGCGCCGAACAGCGACGTCGCAACATCGCGCACCATCTGGTTTGCCTGAGGATCGTTTTTGAGTACCGGGCTGCCGTTGACGTGGGTGAGCGTGGCGGTGGCGTTGAAGCTTTCCGCCTGCGCCACGGCGATGTCGTGAATGCGTTGCAGCACGGTTTTGCGGACCTGCTCGTTCAGCGTACGCACCGTCAACTTCATCAGCACCTTGTCGTTGATGATGTTTGGTGCGTGGCCCGCCTGAATGCTGCCAACCGTCACCACCACCGGGTCGAACGGGCTGATGTTGCGTGAGACGATGGTTTGCAGCGCCAGGGTGATGTGGCAGGCAACCACGGTGGCATCGACGGTATGCTCCGGTACCGCGCCATGGCCGCCCACGCCCTGCACCTCAATATGCAACGTGTCCGATGAGGCCATCATCGCGCCATCACGCAGGCCAATTTTGCCCAGCTTCTGCCCCGGCATATTGTGTAAACCAAAAATGTGGTCGCAGGGAAATTTATTAAACAGGCCGTCTTCCAGCATCACCCACCCACCGTACAGCAGCTCTTCCGCCGGCTGGAATATCAGGTGCAGCGTACCGTTAAACTGACGGGTACGCGCCAGGTACTCCGCGGCATACAGCAGCGTGGTGGTGTGACCGTCGTGTCCGCAGCCGTGGAAACAGCCATCCGTTTCGCTGGCCCACGCTTTGCCGCTGCGTTCCTGCATCGGCAGCGCATCCATGTCGGCGCGCAGCCCCAGCGTTTTGTCGCCGTTACCCACTTTAAGCGTCCCCACCACGCCGGTGCCCGCCAGCCCATAGTCCACTTCATAGCCCCAGCTGCTTAACAGCTTCGCCACTTCGGCGCTGGTTTTGTGCTCCTGAAAACCAATCTCCGGCTGCTGATGGAAACGGTGGCGTAACGCGATAAATTCGGCTTCCTGACTCTGCAATGCCTCAAAGATAGGATGTGTCATTTTTGTTATCCCTTTATTGCTCCACAGTGATAACGTCGAGTTTATGACGGCAAAGCGACCACAAAAGGCGCTTTTTTGTTTTATATTGACGAAAAATGTAATGACTATTTTTCATACGGTTTAGTTATGACAAAAAAGAGACCGTTATTTTTTGTCTTCGCTGGAGGGCGGAATGGTAGCGCAGCAAATCAGTGATTTTTCCGTGATGGTGCAGGACATCCGTCAGCAGACGCACGACGAACAGCAGGTGTTAACGCTGATTTGGCTGCTTCAAGGCGAGGTGGTGCTGGAGAGTACCGGCGACATACGTACGCTGCAAACCGGTGCGCTGGCCATCGTCAATCCCAACCAACGCTGGCGTATGCGCAGCGGGCAGGACAATGCGGTCATGACGTTGACGATAGCCAGCAGCTGGCTGACACGCCTCGACGCGCATTTTTTTGCCTTTGATTATCAAGTACCACACTCCACGATGGAGCACGAGGGGCGGCTGCGCAGCCTGATGCGTCAGCTACTGGTCACCCATCTGATCAACCATGAAAACCCCTCCCGACTGGAGGCCAACCGTTGGCTTAGCGAAATTGCGCTTCTGTTGGCTACCCATTTTCAACAACCACGCAAAACGGGCGCGCCGCGCAACAACGAATCAACCTGGAGCCACCGCATCCGCCAGGTGGTAACACGGATTGAATCACAGTACAGCCAGCGCCTATCGCTTGCTGAAATCGCCCGCACCGAGCGCGTCTCGGAAGCCTGGCTTTCACGCCTGTTTCACAAAGAGGTCGGCGTCAGCTTTATGCAGTACATCACCGCACTGCGTCTGGAAAAAGCCGGCGAACAGCTGCTGACAAGCACACTCCCCGTGCAGCGCATCGCCCAGCAGCAGGGGTTTGCCAGCGCACGAGTGATGAGCGATCTGTTTAAGCGCCGCCACGGCATGACGCCGCGCCAGTATCGTCAGCGGTCGACCACCGTGGTCCGTAACCGCACGCGCGAAAATCCGCCTGACCGCGTGCAACCGGTGGCTGCCGAGACGCTCTATGCCCTGCTCAACCATACCGACAAGCAGGCCTGGGAAAGCCCGCCGCCGCTCCAGCCGCCCCTCCAGGCGCGAGAGATTGCCCTGGACGCGCTCCTATTGCGCCACGTGCCGTTGCGTCCTACCCAGATCATTATTACGCTGCGCGAACTTGACGATCTGCTGCGTGAAGATGTCCGTCAGTCGCTGGTCACGCTCCATACACAGATCCCCATTCACGGCATTGATATCCATGAACCCTTTCTGAGCAGCCGTTTGTTCAGTGAAGGCTGGGACGACCCACAAATGGTCGGCTACGCCTGCTGGTACCATTTGCAGCAGGTCTTTACTTTCCTGGCCCGGATGGGCTGGCAGGTTCTGCTCCACACCAGCCTGACGACGCGCCCCGATCTGCTGCGCCAGTTTTTACGTCTCGCCGCGCAGCACTTCCCGTCGTCAACGCTGGCGAGCTGGCAGTTCGTCTGGCACTGGTCGCCGCAGGCGAGCGCCGAGGTCTGGGCGCAGCAAAAAGCGGCTATCCGTCAATGGTCGCCGGACTCGCAGCTGGGCATCTGCCACCGCTTTACCGTCACCGATGACGATACCGTCGACGACGCGATCCTCACCTCTCCTCTGCTGAAAGAGGCCGACTTTCTCGCCTGTTCGGCCAATGCCAACGAACGCTTCCACCAGCAGCCATTCGAACGCACTCGGCTAGCCGCCGCGGAAAACTACCCGGTCCATAAAGTGCGCCAGATTCAGCTCGCCCTGCGCCAGCATCAGCTCGCATTGCCGCTCTGGTTGCTGTCGTGGAATACGCTAACCGGCTCAACCCGGCGAACCAATGGTGAATTCTTCCGCGGCGCGCTGCTGATGAATAACCTGCTGGGGCTGGCCGATCGGGTGCATTTTACCGGCTTCTGGCTCAACTCCAGCCAACAGGGTGAGGCACGAAGCAATGGCACCTTCGATACGTCCAGCCTGGCGCTCTTCTACCATCACGGATTGCCCCGCCCCATCTATTGGGTGCTGTGGCTGTGGCGACGTTTACAGGGCGACGTGTTGGTCAACGACAAAAACGTGCTATTGCTGCACCAGCGCGGGCGCTATCAGCTGCTGCTACGCAACCCGGTGGTGTTTAATCCGTGGCTATCCAGCGAAGAGACCTTTATCCAGCGGTTTCGTCAGCAATACCCGGTGCAGCTTCAGGGGCTGAGCGGTAAGTGGAAAATCAAACGCCACCTGTTCGATCAGCACCATGGCGCGCTTTTCCCGCGGCTGGAGGCGATAGAAAGCAGCAGCGGCCCGGACGAGGAGAGCTGGACATGGCTGGCGCACACAACCCGGCCCGCGCTCAGCGTGCGCGAGGAAACGCTGGAAGAGCGCTGGCAGGTGGTTGAGGCGCTGGAGAGCAATGCGCTGGTGTTATACGAGTTAACCCCACTGATTTGATGACTTTTAAAGCAGTTGCACGCAGACATTTGTACCTGGTAGCCGTAAGTGCGATACACTTTGCAGATCAATCGAAAAAACAATGAAACTATGCGCCTGAATTTGTCACCTTTCCTGGCAGCGTTGGGGTTAATCTGCAGCCAGGCGATGGCCGCGCCGCAGCCGCTCGCCCCACCCCATGCCGACATTCGCGACAGCGGCTTTGTCTACTGCGTCAGCGGACAGGTCAACACGTTTAACCCGCAAAAAGCCGGTAGCGGGCTGATTGTCGACACCCTCGCCGCCCAGCTCTACGACCGTCTGCTGGACGTCGACCCGTACACCTATCGTCTGGTGCCCGAGCTGGCGGAAAGCTGGGAAGTTCTGGATAACGGCGCAACCTACCGTTTCCACCTGCGCCCTAACGTACAGTTTCAAACCACCCGCTGGTTTAAGCCGTCGCGCGCGCTGAACGCCGACGACGTGGTGTTTACCTTCGAGCGCATCTTCGATCGCCAGCATCCGTGGCATAACGTCAACGGCGGCGCGTTCCCCTATTTTGACAGCCTGCAGTTTGCCGACAGCGTGAAGAGCGTACGCAAACTTGATAGCCACACGGTAGAGTTTCGCCTTAATCGTCCCGATGCCTCATTCCTCTGGCATCTGGCGACCCACTACGCGTCGGTGATGTCGGCGGAATACGCCAATCAGCTCACGAAACAGGACCGTCAGGAACAGCTCGACCGCCAGCCGGTGGGGACCGGGCCGTTCCAGCTCGACGAGTACCGCGCCGGGCAGTACATTCGCTTGCAGCGCCACTCCGCCTTCTGGCGCGGCACGCCGCTGATGCCGCAGGTGGTGGTCGATTTGGGTTCCGGGGGCACCGGAAGGCTGTCCAAGCTGCTGACCGGTGAATGCGACGTGCTGGCCTGGCCTGCCGCCAGCCAGCTCACTATTTTGCGCGACGACCCGCGCCTGCGCCTGACGCTGCGCCCGGGGATGAATATCGCCTATCTGGCCTTCAACACCGACAAACCGCCGCTAAATAATCCGGAAGTGCGTCACGCGCTGTCGCTGGCGATTAATAATCAGCGTTTGATGCAGTCCATTTATTACGGCACCGCAGAAACCGCGGCCTCAATTTTGCCTCGCGCCTCCTGGGCTTACGATAACGAAGCTAAAATTACCGAATACAACCCGAAAGAGGCGCGTCGACGTCTACAGGCATTGGGGCTGGATAAGTTGACGCTGCGCCTGTGGGTGCCGACCAGCTCTCAGGCGTGGAACCCGAGCCCGCTGAAAACCGCCGAGCTCATTCAGGCGGACATGGCGCAGATTGGGGTGAAGGTGATCATCGTGCCGGTAGAGGGCCGCTTCCAGGAAGCTCGGCTGATGGACATGAACCATGACCTGACGCTCTCCGGCTGGGCCACGGACAGTAACGATCCGGACAGCTTCTTCCGTCCGCTGCTGAGCTGCGCGGCCATTACCTCGCAGACCAACTTCGCCCATTGGTGTAACCGCGAGTTTGATAATGTGCTGCGCAAAGCGCTGGACTCGCAGCAGCTGGCCTCGCGCATTGACGCCTACGACGAAGCCCAGCAAATTCTGGCCCGCGAGCTGCCGGTGCTGCCGCTGGCGTCTTCGTTACGCCTGCAGGCCTATCGTTACGATATTAAAGGGCTGGTGCTGAGTCCGTTTGGCAATACCTCATTCGCTGGCGTGTCGCGGGAAAAAGAAGAGAAGGTGCAAAAACCATGATTATTTTCACCCTTCGTCGCCTGTTATTGCTGCTGGTTACCCTCTTTTTCCTGACCTTCGTCGGCTTCAGCCTGAGCTATTTTACGCCGCACGCGCCGTTGCAGGGCGCGTCGCTGTGGAACGCCTGGGCCTTCTGGTTTGACGGCGTCATGCACTGGGATTTCGGCGTGTCGAGCATCAACGGCCAGCCGATTTCCGAACAGCTGCGTGAAGTGTTCCCGGCCACCATGGAGCTGTGCATTCTGGCGTTTGGCTTTGCGCTGCTGATAGGCATTCCCGTTGGCATGCTGGCGGGCATCACCCGCAATAAATGGCAGGACAAGGTGATCAGCTTCTTCGCCCTGCTCGGCTTCTCGATTCCGATTTTCTGGCTGGCGCTGCTGCTGACCCTCTTCTTCTCCCTGACGCTCGGCTGGCTGCCGGTTTCCGGGCGTTTCGATCTGCTGTATGAGGTGAAAAGCGTCACCGGCTTCGCGCTGATTGATGCCTGGCTCTCCGACTCGCCGTGGCGGCATGAAATGATTATGAGCGCTGTGCGCCATATGGTGCTGCCGGTACTGACGCTGGCCGTAGCGCCCACCACTGAGGTGGTGCGCCTGATGCGTATCAGCACCATTGCGGTCTACGACACCAACTACGTGAAAGCAGCGGCCACGCGCGGCGTTTCGCGTCTGACCATTCTGCGTCGCCATGTGCTGCACAACGCGCTGCCGCCGGTTATCCCACGTCTGAGCCTACAGTTCTCCACCATGCTGACCCTGGCGATGATCACCGAAATGGTCTTTAGCTGGCCGGGACTGGGGCGCTGGATGATTAATGCCATTCGTCAGCAGGACTATGCGGCGATCTCCGCCGGAGTGATGGTGATTGGCGCGCTGGTGATCATTGTGAACGTGATATCCGATATTTTGGGTGCTATGGCTAACCCGTTGAAACATAAGGAATGGTATGCCTTACGATAGCGTCTACCTCGAGAAACGCCCGCCGGGTGCGCTACGCACCGTGTGGCGCAAATTCTATGGCGACACCACGGCGATGATCGGCCTGTACGGCTGCGCCGGGCTGGCGGTCGTGTGCATTCTGGGCGGCTGGTTTGCGCCGTACGGTATCGACCAGCAGTTCCTCGGCTATCAGCTTCTGCCGCCATCATGGTCGCGCTACGGCGAAGTCTCTTTCTTCCTCGGTACCGACGATCTGGGGCGTGATGTGCTGAGCCGTCTGCTTAGCGGTGCCGCGCCCACCGTCGGCGGCGCGTTTGTTGTCACACTCGCCGCCACCGCCTTCGGGCTGGTGCTGGGCGCATTTGCGGGTTCAACCCGTGGCCTGCGTTCGGCGGTGCTGAACCATATTCTCGACACGCTGCTGTCGATTCCATCGCTGCTGCTGGCGATTATCGTCGTCGCCTTTGCCGGGCCGCATCTCAGCCACGCGATGTTTGCCGTCTGGCTGGCCCTGCTGCCGCGCATGGTGCGTTCCATCTACAGCATGGTACACGACGAACTGGAACGCGATTACGTGATTGCCGCCCGCCTCGACGGGGCCACCACGCTGAATATTCTGTGGTTTGCCATTCTGCCGAACATTGCCGCCGGGCTGGTCACCGAAATTACCCGCGCGCTGTCGATGGCGATCCTTGATATCGCCGCGCTGGGCTTCCTCGATCTTGGCGCGCAGCTGCCGTCGCCGGAATGGGGCGCGATGCTCGGCGATGCGCTGGAACTTATCTACGTGGCGCCGTGGACGGTGATGCTGCCGGGCGCGGCGATTATGATCAGCGTACTGCTGGTCAACCTGCTGGGCGACGGTATTCGCCGCGCCATTAACGCGGGGGTGGAGTAATGCCGTTACTTGATATTCGCAACTTAACCATCGAATTTAACACCAACGAAGGCTGGGTGAAGGCGGTTGACCGCGTCAGCATGACGCTGGCCGAAGGCGAAATTCGCGGCCTGGTGGGGGAATCCGGTTCAGGCAAGAGCCTTATCGCCAAAGCCATTTGCGGCGTCACCAAAGATAACTGGCGCGTTACCGCCGACCGCATGCGTTTTGACGATATCGACCTGCTGCGCCTGTCCAACCGCGAGCGGCGAAAACTGGTCGGCCACAACGTCTCCATGATTTTCCAGGAGCCGCAGTCTTGTCTGGATCCCTCTGAACGCGTGGGCCTGCAGCTGATGCAGAACATCCCCGGCTGGACCTTCAAAGGCCACTGGTGGCAGCGTTTTGGCTGGCGCAAACGCCGCGCGATCGAACTGCTGCACCGCGTCGGCATTAAAGATCACAAAGACGCGATGCGCAGCTTCCCGTATGAGCTAACGGAAGGCGAATGCCAGAAGGTCATGATTGCCATCGCGCTGGCTAACCAGCCGCGCCTGCTGATTGCCGATGAGCCGACCAACGCCATGGAACCGACCACCCAGGCGCAGATCTTCCGTCTGTTAACCGGCCTCAACCAGAATAACAACACCACCATCCTGCTGATTTCTCACGATTTGCAGATGCTGACCCACTGGGCGGATAAGATCAACGTGATGTACTGCGGGCAAACGGTTGAGACCGCGCCGAGCGAAGAGCTGGTGACCACCCCTCACCACCCGTATACCCAGGCGCTGATCCGCGCGATTCCGGACTTTGGTCGCTCAATGCCGCATAAAAGTCGCCTGAATACCCTTTCCGGTGCGATTCCGCTCCTTGAACAGCTGCCCATGGGCTGCCGTCTGGGGCCGCGCTGCCCGTACGCGCAGCGCAAATGTATTGAAACCCCGCGTCTGACGGGAGCGAAGAACCACCTGTTCGCCTGTCATTTCCCGCTGAATATGGAGAAAGAGTGACATGGTCGAAACGCTGCTTGAAGTTCGCAACCTGAGCAAAACCTTCCGCTACCGTACCGGCTGGTTCCATCGCCAGACGCTACAGGCGGTGAAGCCGCTGAGCTTTACCCTGCGCGAGAAGCAAACGCTGGCAATTATCGGCGAGAACGGTTCTGGCAAGTCGACGCTCGCCAAAATGCTGGCCGGCATGGTGGAGCCCACCACCGGCGAGCTGCTGATTGACGATCATCCGCTGGAGTTCGGCGACTACTCATTCCGCAGCCAGCGCATTCGCATGATTTTCCAGGATCCGAGCACCTCGCTGAACCCACGTCAGCGTATTTCGCAGATTCTCGATTTCCCGCTGCGTCTGAACACCGACCTTGAACCCGAGGCGCGACGTCAGCAGATTATCGATACCTTGCGCCTGGTCGGCCTGCTGCCGGACCACGTCAGCTACTATCCGCACATGCTGGCACCGGGGCAGAAACAGCGTCTGGGCCTGGCGCGCGCGCTGATTTTGCGCCCGAAGGTGATCATCTGCGACGAAGCGTTGGCCTCGCTCGATATGTCAATGCGTTCGCAGTTGGTAAACCTGATGCTCGAACTGCAGGAAAAACAGGGTATCTCGTACATCTATGTGACTCAGCATCTGGGCATGATGAAGCACATCAGCGACCAGGTGCTGGTGATGCACCAGGGGGAAGTGGTCGAGCGCGGCAGCACCGCCGACGTGCTGGCCTCCCCGCTGCACGATTTAACCAAACGGCTGATTGCCGGTCACTTTGGCGAGGCGCTGACCGCCGATGCCTGGCGTAAAGACCGCTAATCGCCGCTATCACCATCAAGAGAAGGATGATTACGCTATGGGTTTTCTTTCCGGCAAACGTATCCTGATTACCGGCGTCGCCAGCAAACTGTCCATCGCCTACGGCATTGCCCAGGCGATGCACCGTGAAGGGGCCGAACTGGCGTTCACGTATCAGAACGACAAACTGAAAGGCCGCGTTGAAGATTTCGCCGCCTCGCTGGACTCCGACATTGTGCTGCCGTGCGACGTGGCAGAAGACGCGAGCATTGAAGCGCTGTTCAGCGAGCTGGTAAAAGCATGGCCAACGTTCGATGGTTTCGTTCACTCGATTGGCTTTGCTCCGGCCGATCAGCTCGACGGCGACTACGTCAACGCGGTCACGCGTGAAGGCTTTAAAATCGCCCACGACATCAGTTCATACAGCTTTGTGGCGATGGCGAAAGCCTGCCGTGGAATGCTGACTCCAGGCGCTGCCCTGCTGACGCTCTCTTACCTCGGCGCAGAACGCGCCATCCCGAACTATAACGTGATGGGCCTGGCGAAAGCGTCGCTGGAAGCTAACGTCCGCTATATGGCTAACGCCATGGGGCCGGAAGGCGTTCGCGTAAACGCCATCTCAGCGGGCCCGATTCGTACCCTGGCCGCCTCCGGCATCAAGGATTTCCGAAAAATGCTCGCCCATTGCGAAGCGGTCACGCCAATTCGTCGCACCGTGACCATTGAAGATGTCGGGAATTCCGCAGCCTTCCTGTGTTCGAATCTGGCCGCCGGTATTTCGGGTGAAGTGCTACACGTTGACGGTGGCTTCAACATTGCGGCCATGAACGAGCTGGATCTGTAACCCCAACTGTAGGCCTGATAAGCGCAGCGCCATCAGGCAAATTGGCGCAAATTGACGCACATTGCCGGATGGCGGCGTAAACGCCTTATCCGGCCTACGGCCCCCTCCCGCCTTTGTTATTCTTCAAATCTGGCCGCCGGTATTTCGGGTGAAGTGCTGCACGTTGACGGTGGCTTCAACATTGCGGCCATGAACGAGCTGGATCTGTAACCCC
>ERZ1026892.1-NODE-1-length-161794-cov-31.413246_pt1 | contig 161794 bp, 149 predicted proteins | sample MGYA00380176_ERZ1026892 | MGnify/ENA primary metagenome ERZ1026892 (study PRJEB33269, sample SAMEA4719812) | human gut metagenome | biome: human-associated habitat; feature: organic feature; material: feces | place: Cameroon | collected 2013-10 ... | reverse complement strand
TGTGGGAGACTTTTCTCTGCAAGAAGCTTCTGTGCGTTCCGTGGGTTCTGTGGGAATACAGTTCTCCCACGGATTGCACTGATCAACACAGATGGTTGGGTGCGTTAGTTCGCCCACGGAATCCACAGAACTCACAGAAGTTTGGTTGCGTTAGTGGCTGCGTGGGTACGGCAGGATGCCATACCCTCCTAAATCTGTGTAAATCCGTGCAATCTGTGGGAGACTTTTCTCTGCAAGAAGCTTCTGTGCGTTCCGTGGGTTCTGTGGGATATAGCTCTCCCACGGATTGCACTGATCAACACAGATGCTTGGTTGCGTTAATTCGCCCACGGAATCCACAGAACTCACAGAAGTTTGGTTGCGTTAGTGGTTGCGTGGGTACGGCAGGATGCCATACCCTCCTACATCTGTGTAAATCTGTGCTATCTGTGGGAGACCCTTCTCTACAAGAAGCTTCCGTGGGTTCTGTGGGAATACAGTTCTCCCACGGATTGCACTGATCAACACAGATGGTTGGTTGCGTTAGTTCGCCCACGGAATTCACAGAATTCACAGAAGTTTGAGGGTACTGTTGGCTGCGTGGGTACGGCAGGATGCCATACCCTCCTACATCTGTGTAAATCCGTGCTATCTGTGGGAGACTTTTCTCTGCAAGAAGCTTCTGTGCGTTCCGTGGGTTCTGTGGGAGGCTATTCCATGAATGTGGCTGCGTGGGTACGGCAGGATGCCATACCCTCCTATACTATGGGGAGCGAGATGCCCTGTATCTTCTGATAGATGTCGAGCGCGAAGATGTCGGTCATACCCGAGATATAATCGATGACAGCCATGACACGCGTAGCGAAGTCGTCGCTATTGATGTCGTACTGGCTACTGAAACGCTTGCGCAGCTGCTCCGAGTGAAACTTGCCAGGAGCGGTAGCAGCCTCGATGAGCGTGTCCATCAGCGTCTCCATAATCTTATAACCCGACAGCTCCACGTCAAGCACCGGCTTCGAGTTGTATATGCGCTGCACGCTCACCTCCGTGCAGTGGCGATACGCATCGCGCACGAGCGGAGCGACGTGGTCGATGAGCGAGCCTTGCAGTGTGCCGGCGAGTATCTCCTGTTCGTGCTGCACGAATGCCTTCGCACACTCGCTTTCGAGCAGTCCGATGGCGCAGGCACGCATATACACAATCTTCTCGTTGTTGTCGGTGATGCCCTCCTCCTCGATGCGGTCGAGAATGTTCTTACGCGACTCGTCGCTGAAGAAACCCAACAGCAGACCGCTCGCCTCGCCGTAGGAGAGGATGCGCAGCTTGTGAGCATCCTCTATGTCCATTATCTCGTAGCAGATGTCGTCGGCAGCCTCAACAAGATACACCAACGGATGGCGTGCGTAGCGCAGCGGTTCGCCCTCAGCCGAGAGGCGCAGCATACCGAGGTCGTCGGCGATGCGCTGAAACGCCTCCTGCTCGAAGCAGAAGAAGCCGAACTTGCCTTTCTTGCCGGCACACTCACTCGAATACGGGTACTTCACGATGGAGGCAAGCGTGGAGTAGGTCATCACGAAACCGCCGTCGCGTCGTCCGTGGAAGCGGTGCGTGAGCAGTCGGAAGGCGTTGGCGTTGCCCTCGAAATGCGTCAGGTCCTCCCACATCTGCACCGACACACGCTCCTTCAACGCCAGTCCGCGGCCCTCGCGAAAGAACGCCTGTATAGCCTTCTCGCCAGAGTGTCCGAACGGCGGATTGCCCATGTCGTGCGCCAGACACGCCGTGCTCACGATGGTGCCCAGCTCCTCGAAGAGCGTACCTGCGAGTTCGGGGTGCACACGCTTCAGCGCACGCGCCACGTCATTGCCCAACGACATGCCCACGCTCGCCACTTCGAGCGAGTGAGTGAGACGGTTGTGAACGAAGATGCTGCCTGGCAGCGGAAACACCTGTGTCTTGTTCTGCATACGACGGAACGGAGCCGAGAAGATAAGGCGGTCGTAGTCGCGCTTGAACTCCGAACGGTCGTCGTGGCGCTCGGGGTGGCGCAACTCCTGTCCGAGTCGCTTGTTCGATATGAGTTGTTGCCAATTCATTGCCATAATCATTTTGTTTTGTTTATAGCACAAAATTAAAACTAATATTCCAAATAGACAAGAAGATTATTCACTCTGCTACCTATTTCCACTTTTTTAATACTCTAAAAAGGCGTAATCTCATTATAATTAAGTACTTTTGCAATTTGAAACATTACGTAACGTAAACCACAACAGAACACATAATGGTAAAAATAAAGATAGTGAACCGTGGCTCGCAGCAGCTTCCTGCTTACGCCACACCGCAGAGCGCAGGCATGGACTTGCGCGCCAACATCGTAGAACCCATCACACTGCAGCCTATGGAGCGTCGCATCATACCCACCGGTCTGCACATCGCGCTGCCCGAGGGCTACGAGGCGCAGGTGCGCCCACGCTCAGGCTTGGCTCTGAAGCACGGCATCACCGTGCTCAACTCGCCTGGCACTATCGATGCCGACTATCGTGGCGAATTGGGCGTGCTGCTCATCAACCTCTCCACCGAGCCCTTCGTGATTGAAGCCGGCGAGCGCATCGCACAGATGGTCATAGCACGCCACGAGCAGGGTGAGTTCTGCCTCGTTGAGGAGCTCGACGAGACGGAGCGCGGCGAGGGTGGCTACGGACACACCGGAGTGAAGTAAGCAGGAGGCTACGGCATTCTTGCCGTAGCCATCAACAACAGAAATATAAATTTGCAATGGCTACGGCAGGAATGCCGTAGCCTCCTACGGTTAGCCCTCCGTCGGCAAATCACTTCTAAACAATAAAAGAAGAAGAAGAAAAAATGAAGAAAATCATACTCTTTGCGATAGCTTTGGCAGCCATCGCCCCTCTCTTCGCAATAGGCGGAGCACGCACGGGCACATCGGTCGACATGAAGTGCGACACGATGACCATCTCTGCCGACTCGCTACTGAAGGAGACCCCACTATTCGACCGCCTGTACCTCGACGCAGTGTGCCGACAGATTGCGGGCGACTCCACAGCATCAGCACTGTTGGAGCGATGCCACGAGATGCGCCCCGACGCTGCCGAGGTATACTACTCGTTAGCCCACTCGTACCTAAAGCAGGGCAACGACTCGCTCGCAAGAGTGAACATGCGCCGAGCTGCCGAGCTGCAACCCGACAACGACAACTACCTTGAGAACGTGGCGGAGACATACATCGACCAACGCGAGTACGACCGCGCCATCGAAGCCTACGAACAGCTCTACACACACCACCGCGACCGCAGCGACGTGCTCGAGCTGTTGGTGCGACTGTACAACGCAAAGAAAGACTACCCAAAGATACTCTCCACCATCGACCGCATGGAACAAGCCGACGGACCAAGCGAGGAGATATCACTCATGCGCATGGGCATCTACGAGCAGCAAGGCGACAAGAAGAACGCCTACCGCATACTCCACGCGCTCACCAACGACCACCCCAACGAGCCGTCGTACAAGGTGATGCTCGGCAACTGGCTCATGCAGCACGACCGCAAGAGCGAAGCCTACAACTGGTTCAAGAGCGCACTGGAGGACGACAAGCAAAACGAATTCGCACTGAACTCGCTCTACGACTACTACCGCAGCATGGGCGACGACACGAAGGCACGACAACTGCGCGACAACATACTGTTCAGTCCGCAGACCGACATAAAGACAAAGCTCTCGATGCTGCAGCAAGCGATACGCGAGAACGAGCAGGAGCAGGGTGGCGACTCAACGGCTGTGCTCGCACTGTTCGACAAGATAATGCTCGCCACACCGCACAACGCCGAGCTATCCAACCTTAAGGCGATGTACATGCGAGTGAAGAAGATGCCGCAGGACAGCATCAACGCCGCATACGCACACACTCTCTCCTTCGAACCCGACAATCTGTCGGCACGCCTCACACTGGCGCAGAACAAATGGGAGGAGAAGAAGTGGAACGAAGTGGTCGACCTCTGCGACAAGGGCATACAGTACACGCCCGAGGAGCTGACCTACTACTACTTCATGGCACTTGCATACATACAGCAGGATAAGGATCAGAAGGCTTACGAAGCGTGCAAACGCGGACTCAACGAGATTGACTTGAACAAAGCCGACGAGCCAGAACGCAACATGGCATCGGACATGTACGGCATAATAGGCGACATCAGCTACACCGCCAACAACCACGACGAGGCGTTCAGCGCATACGAGAAGGCGATAACCATATACCCTGACAACATACAGGTGCTGAACAACTACGCCTACTACCTCTCGCAGCAGAACACACAGCTCGACCACGCAGCCGAGATGAGCCTGCGAACACTCAAGGAGGAGCCCACCAACGCCACTTACCTCGACACCTATGCCTGGATACTGTTCCTGCAGAAACGCTACGACGAGGCAAAGGCATACGTCGACCTCACACTGCAGAACAGCAAGAATCCCGACAAGGTGCTCTTAGAGCACGCAGGCGACATCTACCTCATGGCAGGCGACAAGGAGAAAGCCGTCAGCTACTGGAAGCAAGCCATAGAAGCCGGAGGCAACAAGGCATCGCTCGAACGCAAGATAAAGACACGCAAGCTGAAGTAGCAACACGAGTGCTGCCACAGCGTGCATAACCCGAACAACATAACAAAACAATATCAACAAGATGAAACATATACTTAGATACGCACCGATAGCTGCAGCCCTGCTGCTCATCACCTCCTGTGCGAGCAAGAAAGCCATCACCGACGGCACACAACTGCCAACACAGACCTCCAAGACAGACAAGAACGCCGAGAAGGAGGCTGCAAGACAGTCGCTACAGTTCGTGCAGCGCATCGCCAACAACAACGTTGCGACAGAGAACATCCTCACAAGTGGCGACTTCACGCTACAGTTGGGCAACAAGGAGATTACGGTGCCAGCCAAACTGAGTATGCGCAAGGACGAGTGCATACGCATACAACTGCTCATGCCTATACTGCGCAGCGAACTGGCACGCATCGAGTTCACACCCAACTACGTGCTGCTCCTCGACCGCTACCACAAGGAGTATATCAAAGCCTCTTACTCCGAAGTGAGCTTCCTCGCCAACAACGGACTCTCGTTCTACAGCCTGCAAGCACTCTTCTGGAACCAGCTCATAGCGCCTGGCGCAAAGACCGTCACCGAGGCTGACATGAAGAAATTCGTAGCCGACGTGGCAGCAGGCAGCTCACGAGTACCCGTGACGCTCAAGGCTGGCAACATCACATACAAGTGGAGCGTGGACGCAGCAACAGCACTCATCAAGGGTGCCGACATAACATACAAAAGTGCTGCACACGGCACCTCGTCGCTCACGTGGACATACAACGACTTCAACACCGTAGGACAGAAGAAGTTCCCTACAACACAGCAGTTCGGCTTCAGCACCAACTACGGCGGAAGCAACCACGCTGCGCAGGTGACGCTACAGATGGCATCACCTAAGACCTCTACCAACTGGGACACAAAGACAGAGGTATCATCGAAGTACCGCAAGGTGGAAGTAGACGAACTGCTCCGCAAGATAACATCGCTGCAATAAAAGCCGGCACAACACCGCAATAAACCCATCGTAAGATAATGAACAAGTTGCTACACATATTAATCGCCACACTCCTCATCGCAGCCACGCCCAACATGGCTACCAGTGCCGACGCACAACAGCAGAAGCGCACCACCACTGCGAAGAAACACACCACGCAGCGCAAGACAACAACCACTGCAAAAAAGAAAACCACTGCGAAGAAGAAGACCACAACTACGCAGCGCAAGAAGCGGGGCACAGCAAAGCAGAACAACGCAAAGTACTCTACAGCCGAGATACGCGGACTGCAGAGCAAGCGTTCGGGCATACAGAAGGAGATAAAGAAGCAGGAAGAGGCTCTGCGCCTCAACAAGGCTGACGTAAAGAAACGCCTCAACGACCTGCTCATCCTCAACAGCGAGATCGACCGCCACAAGCAGAACATCGACGGCATACAGCGCGACATCACACACCTCGACGGCAACATCGATCTACTGAAGGCGCAGCTCGCCACACTGCAGCAGCAGCTGAAGGAGCGCAAGGCGAAGTACGTGAAGTCGATGCGCTACATATCGCGAAAGCACACCATGCAAGACCGCCTCATGTTCATCTTCTCGGCGAAGAGCTTCACCGAGATGTACCGCCGTCTGCGCTTCGTGCGCGAATACGCTTCGTGGCAGAAAGCGCAAGGCGAAATGGTGAAAGCCAAGCAGGAGCAGGTGAACGAGAAGCAGAAGCAGCTGCAGCAGGTGCGCGGACAGAAAAACGTGATGCTCGACAAGGGCAGACAGGAGCACCGCGCGCTCGAGAGCAAGCAGAGTGAACAGCAGACTATGGTCAACTCGCTGCAGAAGCAGCAGAAGACTATACAGAGCGTAATAGCGAAGCAGCGTAAGGACGCCAGCGCCCTCAATGCGCAAATCGACCGACTCGTCGCTATAGAAGTGGAGAAGGCACGCAAGCGCGCTGAGGAGGAGGCACGCCGCAAGGCAGCAGAGGCAGCCGCAGCAAAGAAGCGTCGCGAGGCAGAATTGGCACGCAAACGTGCCGAGGCAGAGCGAGCACGTGCCGAGAACGAACGCCGTCTGCGTGAGGCACGCGAGGCTGAGGAGCGCGCTAAGCAGCGTGCACGCGAGGCTACCGCACAGCAGAAGGAGCGCGCCGAGCAACAGGCACGCGAAGCTGAAGCACAGCGCGAGGCTATAGAGCGCAAGGCAAAAGCCGACGAGCGACGCTCATCGAAGGAGCTGGCAGAGGCAAAGCGCGACGTAGAGCAGACCTACACCGTGTCGTCGGTAGACCGCATGATGTCGGGAGGCTTCGAGGCTAACCGCGGACGCCTGCCGATACCGCTCACCGGCGGTTGTCGCATCGTGTCGCACTACGGACAGAACACCATCGAGGGTCTGCGCGGCGTGACACTCGACAACAAAGGCATCAACATAAAGGGACAACCAGGCTGTCAGGCACGCGCCGTGTACGACGGTGTGGTAAGTGCAGTGTACGGCATCGGCGGTCAATGGCTCGTCATGGTGCGCCACGGCGTGTACATCTCCGTATATTGCAACCTCACATCGGTGAGCGTGCATCGCGACCAGAAGGTGTCTACCGGCCAGGCACTCGGAGCAGTCGGTGGCGAGAACATACTGCAGTTCCAGCTGCACAAGAACAGCACCCGACTCAACCCTGAGCCGTGGCTTAGACGATAAAACGCCCGAAACAGGGTAGAAAACTCAGTAAATATTTGCTTACGTTGCAGAAAATTAGTAATTTTGCATCGTTCAGTGGAATGAGGGGCTCCGAGAGAGCTCCTCATTTTTATTTATAATTGAAATATATGATAAACAAAGACACCGTAAGAAGTATCGTAGAAGAGTGGCTTGACGGCAAGGAGTACTTCCTTGTCGACATCGAGATAAGCCCCGACGACCGTATCGTAGTAGAAATTGACCATGCCGACGGCGTGTGGATTGAAGACTGCGTAGAATTGAGCCGTTTCATCGAAGACCACCTCAGCCGCGACGAAGAGGACTATGAACTTGAAGTAGGCTCAGCCGGACTGGGACAGCCGTTCAAAGTGGCTCAACAGTACCACTGCTTCGTAGGCAAGGACGTAGAAGTGCTCGACGCAGACGGAAAGAAGTACAAAGGCGTACTCAAAGCCGTAGAGGGCAACGACTTCACTGTGACGGTGCAGGAGAAGCAGAAAGTGGAAGGCAAGAAGCGCCCACAACTCGTGGAGACCGACTACACCTTCCAGATGGACAAAGTGAAATATACAAAATACTTAATAAATTTCAAATAAGCTATGGCAGCAGTAAAAAAAGACGACGTGGTGAGCATGTTCGACTCTTTCAAGGAGTTTAAAGAGACAAAGAACATCGACCGCACCACATTGGTAAGCGTGTTGGAGGAGAGCTTCCGCAATGTTCTCGCAAAGATCTTCGGAAGCGATGAGAACTTCGACGTTATCGTGAACCCAGACAAAGGCGACTTCGAGATTTACCGCAACCGCGTGGTAGTGGCTGATGGCGAGGTAGAGGACGAGAACAAGCAGGTGTCGCTCACCGAGGCACGCAAGATAGAGCCCGACTACGAGGTGGGCGAGGACGTTTCAGAGCGTGTCGACTTCGCTAAGTTCGGTCGCCGCGCCATCCTCAACTTGCGCCAGACCCTTGCTTCGAAGATATTGGAGCTCGAGCACGACTCGCTCTACAACAAATATAAAGACCGCGTAGGTCAGGTAATCGCAGCCGAGGTATATCAGGTATGGAAGCGCGAGGTGCTCGTAGTTGACGACGAGAACAACGAGCTCATCCTCCCGAAGGCAGAGCAGATTCCGGCAGACGTATATCGCAAGGGCGAGACAATACGCGCCGTCATCGAGCGCGTTGACAACGAGAACAACAACCCGAAGATTATCCTCTCACGCACCAGTCCGATGTTCCTCCAGCGCCTTCTTGAGGCAGAGGTGCCCGAGATAGCAGAAGGCCTCATCGCCATCCGTCGCATTGCACGCATCCCTGGCGAGCGCGCCAAGATAGCAGTAGAGAGCTTCGACGACCGCATCGACCCGGTAGGCGCATGTGTAGGCGTAAAGGGTAGCCGTGTGCACGGCATAGTACGCGAGCTCTGTAACGAGAACATCGACGTAATCTGCTACACCGGCAACACAAAACTCTTCATCCAGCGTGCGCTCTCACCGGCTAAGGTGTCGAGCATCAAGATTGACGAGGAGAACAAGAAGGCAGAGGTATATCTGAAGCCAGAGGAAGTGAGCCTCGCCATCGGTCGCAGCGGCTTGAACATCAAGCTCGCATCGCTGCTCACAGAGTACACCATCGACGTGTTCCGCGAAGTGTCGGAGGAGGACGCAGACGAGGACATCTACCTCGACGAGTTCGCTGACGAAATCGACCAGTGGGTTATCGATGCCATCAAGGGCATCGGTCTCGACACAGCAAAGGCAGTGCTCAACGCTCCGCGCGATATGCTCGTTGAGAAGGCAGACCTCGAAGAGGAGACTGTCGACAACGTGCTGAAGGTGTTGCGCGCCGAGTTCGAGTAAACAAGATACATATAAGGGAGTCTCAAAACCGCATGGTGTTTGAAGCTCCCTTAGCGAGTATCTAAACACTAACATATTTATAATCATAATTATTAAGGAAAAGGAAAGACGTAAAGCGGGTAGCTTTCTCCACGCTACGCCCCGAAAAAGGGCACGAGGCAGAAGCAGAGGTAGGCAGACGTTTTACTTTTTTACTCCTTTACTCTTTTACTTTTAAAACATCAAAATATGAGCATCAGGTTAAACAAAGCATTACGAGAGTTGAACATCGGGCTCCAGACGGCAGTGGAGTTCCTTGAGAAGAGAAGTGACCTTGGAGAAGTAAAGGCAGAGCCAAGCTTCAAGCTGAGCGACGCACAGTACGACGCACTCGCTGGAGCCTTCCAGCAGGACAAGGAGGTTCGTTCTCAAGCCGAGAAGCTCTTGCAGAAGAAGCCGAAAGAGAAGAAACGCAGCGAGGAGCCACAGGCTGAGCCACTCCTCAAGTCGTCTACTCAGCAGCAGTACAAGCCGCTGGGCAAAATAGACCTTGACAGTCTGAACAAGAAGCCAGCGCAGACAAAGCCAGCAACACCTGAGACTCATAAAGAGCCGCAGGCGAAGACTAATGCCGTAAGTCAGAAGCCGGCAACAAACGAAGCACCACAGAAAGCAAGCACAGAGGCTAACGTGGACAATCACAACAAAAATCAGAACACTGTGGGTCAGAACAAAGAGCACAAGCAAGAAAAGAAGCAGGAGGTAAAGACTGCTACAAGCAACACAGCAAGCACCCCGAAAAAGGTGGAGGCTACAAACAATCAGGCTGAGACAGCAAAGACAGAAACAGACATCTTCACCACCAAGAGCGAGAAGAAGATGCTCAACGCACCAAAGGTGAACGTGTTGGGCAAGATAGACCTCTCTACTCTCAACCAGAGCACCCGTCCGAAGAAGAAGTCGAAGGAGGAGAAGCGCAAGGAGCGTGAGGACAAGGCTCAGCAGCAGCGCGGCGACAAGAAGAAACGCGAACGCATCAACAAGGTGCGCGTGGACATCAACGCTGCGTCGAACCAGCCCAACGGAGGCAATGGTGGCAAGCAGAACGGTGGCGGCAATGCCGGCACAAGCAACAAGAACAAGAAGAAGAACCGCAACCGCGGCGGACAGCAGAAGCCCGCTGAGGTGAACGACGAGGACGTAGCACGCCAGGTAAAGGAGACACTCGCACGCCTCACAAACAAGCAGAACCAGAACAAGAAGGGCGCAAAGTATCGTAAGGAGAAGCGCGAGGCTGCTCAGGAGAAGATAAACGAGGAGCTGCGCGAGGAGAAGAAGGAGAGCAAGACACTGAAGCTGACCGAGTTCGTTACCGTATCGGAGCTCGCTACGATGATGAACGTGAGCGTGAACCAGGTGATTGGTACGCTCATGAGCGTGGGCATCATGGTGTCTATCAACCAGCGTCTCGATGCCGAGACCATCAACCTCGTGGCTGAGGAGTTCGACTTCAAGACAGAATACGTAAGTGCAGAGGTGCAGGAGGCTATCACCGAGGTGGAGGACGACGAGAACGACCTCGTTCCGCGCGCTCCGATCGTAACCGTGATGGGCCACGTAGACCATGGTAAGACCTCTTTGCTCGACTATATACGCAAGACAAACGTCATCGCCGGCGAGGCTGGCGGCATCACACAGCACATCGGTGCCTACAACGTGCAGCTGGAGGACGGACGTAAGATTACGTTCCTCGACACTCCGGGTCACGAGGCGTTCACCGCTATGCGTGCCCGTGGTGCTCAGGTGACGGATATCGCCATCATCATCATCGCTGCCGACGACGCTGTGATGCCTACCACCAAGGAGGCTATCGCGCACGCTCAGGCTGCCAACGTGCCGATGGTGTTCGCTATCAACAAGATTGACAAGCCGGGTGCTAACCCCGACCGCGTTCGCGAGGAGCTGGCAGGCATGAACCTCCTCGTCGAGGAATGGGGCGGCAAGTACCAGTGCCAGGAGATAAGTGCCAAGAAGGGCGTAGGCATCAGCGAACTCATGGAGAAGGTGCTCCTCGAAGCCGAGATGCTCGACCTCAAGGCTAACCCTAACCGCAAGGCAACGGGCTCTATCATCGAGTCGTCGCTCGACAAGGGTCGTGGTTACGTGTCGACAGTGCTCGTAAGCAACGGCACACTGCGCGTGGGCGACAACATCATCGCCGGCACATCATGGGGCCGCATCAAGGCCATGTTCAACGAGCGCAACCAGCGCATACAGTCGGCAGGTCCGGCTGAGCCAGCTATCATCCTCGGCTTGAACGGTGCGCCGACAGCCGGCGACTCGTTCCACGTGCTCGACACCGAGCAGGAGACACGCGACATCGCCAACAAGCGCTTGCAGCTGCAGCGCGAGCAGGGCTTGCGCACACAGAAGCGTCTCACCCTCTCGGATATCTCTCACCGCATCGCCCTCGGCTCGTTCAAGGAGCTTAACATCATCGTTAAGGGTGACACCGACGGCTCTATCGAGGCTCTCTCCGACTCGTTCATCAAGATGTCTACAGAGAAGATCAAGGTGGACGTTATCTACAAGGCAGTAGGTCAGATCTCGGAGAGCGACGTAACGCTCGCCGATGCTTCCGACGCTATCATCGTGGGCTTCCAGGTGCGCCCGTCTGCCGCAGCACGCAAGCTGGCTGAGCAGGAAGGCGTAGAAATCAACACCTACTCTGTCATCTACGACGCTATCGACGACGTCAAGTCGGCTATGATCGGTATGCTCGACAAAGTGAAGAAGGAGGTTATCACCGGTCAGGTGGAGGTGCGCGAGGTGTACAAGATCTCGAAGGTGGGCACCGTTGCTGGTTGCTACGTCACAGAAGGCAAGGTACACCGTGCCGACCGTGCTCGTGTCATCCGCGACGGTATCGTGGTACACACCGCCGACATCGCTGCCCTCAAGCGCTACAAGGACGACGTTAAGGAGGTGGCTACCAACTTCGAGTGCGGTATCTCGCTCGTCAACTTCAACGACATACAGCAGGGCGACGTGCTCGAGACCTTCACCGAGATTGAGGTTAAACAGACACTGTAATACAGGAATTAGTTATAATCATAGATATAATGAACTTACTTGAACACATTGTTGCTCGTGCAAAGAGCAACAAGCAACGCATTGTGCTCCCTGAAGCAACAGAGGAGCGCACACTGAAGGCTGCCGACCGCGTCCTCGCTGACGAGTTGGCTGACCTCATCCTCATCGGCAACCCCGACGAGCTGAAGACTCTCGCCGCAAAGTGGGATCTTCACAACATCGACAAGGCTACCATCGTAGACCCGTTGAACAACCCGAAGGCAGAGGAGTACGCAGAGCTCCTCGCCGAGCTTCGCAAGAAGAAGGGCATGACTATCGAGCAGGCTCGCGAACTCGTGAAGAACCCGCTCTACCTCGGCTGCATGATTATCAAGACCGAGGGTGCTGACGGTCAAATCTCTGGTGCGCTGAGCACCACCGGCGACACTCTGCGCCCTGCGCTGCAGATCATCAAGTGCGCTCCTGGCGTGACCTGCGTAAGCGGTGCTATGCTCATGCTCACCCACGAGCACCAGTACGGCGACGACGGCATCATCGTCATGGGCGACGTAGCCGTTACACCGGTTCCGACAGCAGAGCAGCTGGCTCAGATTGCTGTGTGCACAGCGCAGACAGCACGCTCGGTGGCTGGCATCCAGGACCCACGCGTAGCTATGCTGAGCTTCTCTACAAAGGGCTCTGCAAAGCACGAGGTGGTAGACAAGGTGGTTGAGGCTACACGCCTCGCTCACGAGCTGGCTCCAGAGCTGAAACTCGACGGCGAGCTGCAGGCTGACGCAGCCCTCGTTCCGGCTGTTGGCGAGAAGAAGGCTCCGGGTTCTCCTATCGCCGGCCACGCCAACGTTCTCGTTGTGCCGTGCCTCGAGGTGGGCAACATCTCGTACAAGCTCGTTCAGCGCTTGGGCGATGCGCTCGCTATCGGTCCGATCCTCCAGGGCATCGCACGCCCAGTGAACGACCTCTCGCGCGGTTGCTCTATAGAGGACATCTACTACATGGTGGCTATCACAGCTTGCCAGGCAATGGACGCTAAGTAACAATTCAAAACTCAAAACTCACAAAAATGAAGATATTGGTTCTTAATTGTGGCAGCTCTTCAATCAAATATAAGCTGTACAATATGGACGACAACTCAGTGCTGGCAGCAGGCGGCGTTGAGCGTATCGGTCTTGATGAGGCATTCATCAAAATCACTCTGCCTAACGGCGAGAAGAAGAAAATCATGCACGACATGCCCGACCACAAGGAAGGTGTCAACTTCGTGTTCCAGTGCTTGCTCGACCCTGAGTTCGGCGCAATCAAGTCGCTCAGCGAGATCGACGCCGTAGGCCATCGCATCGTGCAGGGTGGCGACCTCTTCGAGAAGAGCGTCATCGTCGACAAGTCGGTAGAGGACGGCATCGAGAGCCTCTGCGACCTCGCACCGGTACACAACGCCGGCCACCTGAAGGGCTTGCGCGCCGTAGACAAGCTGATGCCGGAGGTGCCGCAGGTGTGCGTGTTCGACAACGCCTTCCACAGCACTATGCCCGACTACGCTTACCTCTACGCTGTACCTTACGAGCTCTACGAGAAGTATCACGTGCGTCGCTACGGCTTCCACGGCACCAGCCACCGCTACGTATCGCAGCGCGTGTGCGAGTTCCTTGGCCGCGACATCAAGACACAGCGCATCATCACCTGCCACATCGGCAACGGCGCGTCGGTGTCTGCCGTTAAGTTCGGCAAGTGCGTCGACACCTCTATGGGTCTCACTCCGCTCGCCGGCGTGATGATGGGCAGCCGTTCTGGCGACATCGACCCGTCTGCCGTTACCTTCCTCATGGAGAAACTCGGCAAGAAGCCGCAGGAGATGGCAGACTTCCTCAACAAGGAGAGCGGTGTGCTCGGCATCACAGGCATCTCTTCTGACATGCGCGAGGTAGAGAGCGCTGCCGCTGAGGGCAACGAGCGCGCACAGCTGGCTCTGAAGATGTACAACTACCGCATCAAGAAGTACATCGGCGCTTACGCTGCCGCTATGGGTGGCGTTGACATCATCGTATGGACAGCCGGTGTAGGCGAGAACCAGGTGGGCACTCGCCTTGAGGCTTGCTCAGGTCTTGAGTTCCTCGGCGTAGAGATGGACGAAGAGGCTAACAAGGTGCGCGGCGAAGAGGCTATCATCTCTACTCCAGAGTCTAAGGTAACGGTTTGCGTCATCCCGACCGACGAGGAGCTGATGATTGCTAAGGACACCATGGCATTGCTTCAGAAGTAATTTGCTGTCTTTCGCTGCGGCGTGTGGCTTCGCAGCCTCAGCTTCGACGGTATAAACAATAAGCATAAACGAAACACACGGGGATGCACCTGCATCGCTGTGTGTTTCGTTTTTTTATCGTAGGCTATCAGTAGGAGGAGGATGTGCCATTCTGTGGGAGAATCTTATCAGCAAGGCACCATTCTATTATAAAATGATGTTTAGCAAACATTATAAAACAAATGTTTTGCGAAAATATCTACCATATCTGTCAGCATCGCTACAACTCTCTGAATACCAACAATATAAAGACTGATAGATGCACCCCAAAACGGGAATATATACCAGTCCATCTGCCAGTCTATCTGCCATACCCTCCCTCGCAACCGGAACATCATTCCACCGCAACCGGAACATCATTCCACCGCAACCGGAACATTATTCCACCGCAACCGGAACATCATTTTAGCACTACCGGAACCACCTTCTCTCGCCACAAGCATTAGGCATTAAGGTTGAATACCTTGGGAGTATAATTACAAAACATATTGGCAGGGTTAATATGGCGACTAAAAAACTTGGTTTTTCGGATTATTCTCGCTAACTTTGTCATCTAAAATGGTTGCGTTTGTCGCCGACTTGCAAAACCTAAATAAAATCATTTTAAGCAATCAACATTATGAAAAAGACTCTACTATTATTGGGCTTCGTGCTCGCTACAATAGCAGCCAACGCACAAACCCTCCTGGGCACCCACTTATCAAACAATACCACGCAGAAGGAGCGCGTGCTGAAGGCTCCCGCCAAGGCTACGCTGCACAAGCTGAGCGTGCCTAAGGACGAGAAACCCACCTACAACCCCGAGGGCGAGGACGAGGCGTACATCATGGCGTACACCGAGAACAACGGCTTCTACGAGAAGCAGTACACCAACGGTAAGGTAACGGTGCGCCAGGACGGCACCACCTACTACTTCAACGGACTCACACCGGGCGGCAACCGCGACTACCGCGGTGCCGAGGAGAGCTGGCTGAAGGGCGAGAAGGTGGGTAACGAGATTGTCATCAAGGCAGGACAGGTGCTCGTGCAGAACAATGCCAAGACACTCTACCTCGAGATTGTACGCGCCGACGAGGAGGGCAACGTGACGAGCTTCGAGAAGGAGGCACGCCTCGCCATCGGCGAACAGGGCGAGCTGACAACGCAGAACGGCGACATCTTCGCCATATACGAGGACGCCGAGACGGAGGACGAGGCTGGCTTCTACGGTTTCTTCTACAACATGAAGCTGCAACCATTGGGCGAGTTCGTACGCTTCGAGTTCCCGAAGGGCGTGAAGCCGCAGACCTACGTGTTCAGCGGCACGGATGCCTACGGCGCGAAGACATCGCGCCTGGTGAAGGTGGCGTTCAGCGACGGCAAGTTCTTCATCAGCGGACTCGCCTCAAAGTCGCCCGAGGAGGTGTACGAGGGCACGTACAGCGGCACAACGGCTTCCATCCCGTCGTTCCAGATTGTGAAGGATGCCGACCTCTTCTTCTACCGCATTGCGCCGGTGAGCGTGGACAAGGATATGAACTACGAGTATCTCCGCACCATCAACTTCAACTTCTCTGCCGACCGCAAGCAGCTCACAATGGCTCCTGCCGAGGCTTACCTCTGCGAGACAACCTACGACCTCAAAGAGTTCGTGACGACCGCCACGGGCGTGACGATGAAGTACTACGCCGGCGACCACGCCACGAAACCCGCCATGCCGACCAACCTTGATTGGGACGAGCTGAACTCGGCACTCGTGTTCAACATTCCGACCGAGGACGTCGACGGCGAGTATATCAACGCCGAGAAGCTGAGCTACCGCATCTATGTCGACGGCAAACGCTATACGTTCACCACCGCCCTCTACGACCACCTCACAAAGGACATGGACGAGATTCCGTTCGGCTTCACCGACAACTACGACATCGTGAACAACGGTACACTGAAGGTTATCTACTTCCACAACCTGCAGGCGAAGAAGCTGCACGTGGAGAGCGTGTACACCGTAGACGGCACGGCAACCACTTCCGACCGCGCACTCTACGACTTCGACCCGACGGGCATCAGCCTCAACACCGCCGACATGAAGGTAGCTGACACGCGCTACTACTCGATAGAGGGTGCGCAGATTGCTACACCTGCTAAGGGCACCATCGTGCTCAAAGCCGTGATCTATGCCGACGGCAAGCGCAAGGTTACAAAGGAAATAGTGAAATAACATATAAAATGGATATACAGCAATTCAACAATACCAAATGGAGCCGCAACATAATCCTCGTAGACGGCGATTATGTCGACTCCGTAGCCTTCAACCTCTCGGTCAACTTCGAGCGTATGCTCGGCAGACGCATCCCGAAAGCCGACCTCGCACGCTGGATCGACTGTGTGGCACTCGACGGCGGAATGCGCGAGAGCCGCGACAGCGAGGGCGAGACGCAGGTCATCTTCATCCACTCTAAGGAGAAGGCTGCGCTCGAGAACTTCGCACCCGGCAACTACGAAACCGACCTAAACGCAAAGGCGTTCAAGGACGGTCTGGGCGAGTTCATCCTCAGCTCATACCCTGTTGAGGAGGTGGTGAAGCACAACGACTTCTTCCTCGACATCCTCAAGACCGTGGTCAACCACAAGGACGTGCATCGCGTGATGGCTATCCCCAACGCCGAGCACCCCGCACTCTGGGATGCCCTGCGCCACGCCCTTCGCGACGTTGATGACGAGGAGAAACGAGTGACGCTCTTCGCCATGCAGCCCCTCGAAGGTGGCAACTTCAAACAGGAAATCTTAGGCTACTCGCTCATGAACGCCCTCGGGATAAAGGGCAACGAGCTGTAAAGCGGTGGGCTGGGGTTTGCCTCAGAGTAGTGACTGTTAATAGAAGTAGATAATCAATAAAACCCAAAACTAAGTGGTAAAACATCTATATATCATAGCAGGATGCAATGGAGCTGGCAAGACAACGGCTTCAAACACTATTCTTCCCAAGTCGCTGCTTGTGAAAGAATTTGTAAATGCAGATGAAATAGCAAAAGGATTATCTCCTTTCAACCCGGAAGGCGTAGCAATAGAAGCAGGACGCTTGATGCTTAAACGCATAGAAGAACTGCTAAATGCAGAGGAGTCATTCTCAATAGAAACGACACTGGCAACAAAGTCGTATGTTAACCTTGTAAAAAGGGCACACAAGAAAGGATATGTTGTACACGTATTGTTCTTCTGGCTTGACAGTATAGAATTGGCAAAAATGCGAGTAGCCGACAGAGTGGCAAACGGCGGACACAACATACCGACAGATGTCATTGAGCGACGATACTACTTAGGCATACGAAATCTATTCAGATTGTTTATGAACGAAGTGGATGTTTGGGTTTTGTATGACAACAGCTACAACAAAGGAGAACGAATCGCATTCGGAGGCAAAAATATTCAGACAAAGATAAAAGACGAAATTAAATTCAATAAAATAAAGAATCTATGAGCGAAGCGTATATTGAAGACTTTCTACAGAAAGTAGAAAGCGGATTGCAGGAAGCGCAACAGCATATGCTCGAAGAAAAAGCGCTGCACAATAATTCTGTAGTTGTAAGCGACGGCAAAGGTTGTGTATTGGAAATTCCAGCCAAAAAGATTCTGGCACAATCACACTCATAAACAGAAAGGGGCGGCAATATTATCTCTGTATACTTGCTATCCCTCTATCTAAATTTTCAACCCTAAAAAAAAACAACAAACTTAAAAATAGAAACAATGGGAAAAGTACTTATGATCGGCGCCGGTGGCGTCGCTACAGTTGCAGCGTTCAAGATTGCGCAGAACGCTGACGTTTTCACCGACTTCATGATTGCAAGCCGCACAAAGTCGAAGTGTGACCGCATTGTCGAGGCAATCGGCAACCCCAACATCAAGACCGCTCAGGTGGACGCCGACGATGTGGAGCAGCTCAAGGCTCTCTTCAACGACTACAAGCCGGAACTGGTCATCAACCTCGCCCTGCCCTATCAGGACCTCACCATCATGGAGGCTTGTCTGGCTTGCGGATGCTCGTACCTCGACACCGCCAACTACGAGCCGAAGGACGAGGCTCACTTCGAGTACTCTTGGCAGTGGGCTTACAAGAAGCGTTTCGAGGAGGCTGGTCTGACAGCCATTCTCGGCTGCGGCTTCGACCCGGGCGTGACAAGCATCTTCACCGCTTACGCTGCTAAGCACCACTTCGACGAGATACAGTATCTCGACATCGTAGACTGCAACGCCGGCAACCACCACAAGGCGTTTGCTACTAACTTCAACCCGGAGATCAACATCCGCGAGATCACTCAGAAGGGTCTCTACTGGGAGGACGGCAAATGGGTGGAGACAGCTCCGCTCGAGATTCACAAGCCGCTCACATACCCGGAGGTGGGTCCGAAGGAGAGCTACCTGCTCCACCACGAGGAGATAGAGTCGCTCGTGAAGAACTACCCGACCATCAAGCGCGCTCGCTTCTGGATGACTTTCGGTCAGCAGTACCTCACATACCTCGACTGTATCCAGAACCTCGGCATGTCGCGCATCGACGAGATAACATACGAGGCTCCGCTCGCCGACAATCCTTCGGAGAAGGTGAAGGTGAAGATTGTGCCGCTGCAGTTCCTCAAAGCCGTGCTGCCTAACCCGCAGGACCTCGGCGAGAACTACGACGGACAGACCTCTATCGGCTGCCGCATCCGTGGCATCAAGGACGGCAAGGAGCAGACCTACTACGTCTACAACAACTGCTCGCACGAGGCTGCCTACAAGGAGACCGGTATGCAGGGCGTAAGCTACACAACGGGTGTTCCGGCTATGATCGGCGCAATGATGTTCTTCAAGGGTCTGTGGCGCAAGCCGGGCGTTTGGAACGTAGAGGAGTTCGATCCGGATCCGTTCATGGAGCAGCTCAACAAGCAGGGTCTGCCTTGGCACGAGTTGTTCAATGTAGACATTGAATTATAAATTCAAAATTCTTAATATCATGGCTAAAGAAGAAATGAACATCGACCAGGCGGGCAAGCTCAAAGCCCTCCAGGCTGCGATGTCAAAGATAGAGAAGGACTTCGGCAAGGGCTCCATCATGAAACTCGGCGACGAGCAGGTGGAGAACGTCGAGGTAATCCCTACCGGTAGCATCGGTCTTGACGCCGCACTCGGTGTCGGCGGCTACCCGAAGGGCAGAATTATCGAGATATACGGTCCCGAGTCGTCAGGTAAGACAACGCTTGCCATACACGCCATCGCCGAGGCACAGAAGGCAGGCGGCATCGCAGCGTTCATCGACGCCGAGCACGCCTTCGACCGCTTCTACGCTGCAAAGCTCGGCGTAGACGTAGACAACCTCTGGATCTCGCAGCCCGACAACGGCGAGCAGGCACTCGAGATTGCCGACCAGCTCATACGCTCATCGGCTATCGACATCATCGTTATCGACTCTGTGGCTGCGCTCACTCCGAAGGCGGAGATAGAGGGCGACATGGGCGACAACAAGGTGGGTCTACAGGCTCGTCTTATGTCGCAGGCGCTGCGCAAGCTCACCTCTACAATCTCGAAGACCAAGACTACGTGTATCTTCATCAACCAGTTGCGCGAGAAGATCGGCGTGATGTTCGGCAACCCCGAGACAACAACGGGCGGTAACGCCCTGAAGTTCTACGCTTCGGTGCGCCTCGACATCCGCAAGGTGACGGGCATCAAGGACGGCGACCAGATCATCGGCAACCAGGTGCGCGTGAAGGTGATCAAGAACAAGGTGGCGCCTCCGTTCCGCAAGACCGAGTTCGAGATTATGTTCGGCGAGGGCATCTCAAAGGTTGGCGAGATGGTAGACCTCGGCGTAGAGTACGGCATCATCCAGAAGTCGGGCTCGTGGTACAGCTACAACGGCTCGAAACTGGCGCAGGGTCGCGACGCTACAAAGACTCTGCTGAAGGACAACCCCGAACTCTGCGAGGAGCTCGAAATGCTCATCAAGAAGGCTATCGCCGAGCACCGCGAGGCGTAGCGTCATAGGAGGGTATGGCATCCTGCCATACCCACGCACCCACATTCTTGAAATTGCCTCCCACAGATGCAATCTCAGGGGGTGCAGCAGTCTCTGCTGCACCAACAAAGCAAACGGTATCCTCCCACAGAACGCACGGAACGCACAGAATCTTCTTGCAGAGAAGAGCCTCCCACAGATGGCACAGATCAACACAGAAGTTTAGGGGGTGCTGCACCAGTTCTGTGGGACAACACCACGCACCCTAACCATCTGTGCAAATCAGTGAAATCCGTGGGAGGACACGAGATCCTTGGTCGGTGCACTTCTTGCTCTGGCAAGCGGCAAAGCCGAGCGGAGACAAGTGTATCCCCTGGGAGAAATCCGTGGGAGAGCACATCACAGCAAGTAACGACTGACAGAAAGGCTGATAGATACCCCTCTTTTTCGGAGTATCTATCAGCCTTTTTTCTGCTTATAATGTGAGAGTTACGGCGATGCTGACAGATATGGCAGATTTTTTCGCCAAACAATTCAAAACAACATATCTCACCACATCACCATCTCATCATCTCAACACCTCACCATCACTCGGTCTTGATACTCTCCACTGGGTTCTGCGTCGCTACGCGCCACGACTGCGCCACGACCGTTGCAATGACAACGGCAGAGACACCGACGAAGCTGAGCGGGAAGAGCCACCAGTGGAGCGGCGTGTGCTCGGCGAAGCTCTGCAGCCACTGCATACTGAGCCACCAGCCCACAGGAGCTGCAACGACGAACGACACCACGAGCGGAACGGTGTAGCGCATGGCGAAGAGGCGCACGATGGAACCTACCGACGAACCCATCACCTTGCGTATGCCTATCTCCTTGCGGCGATACTCGGTCTCGAACATCGTCAGCGAGAACACGCCGATAACGGTGATGATGATGCAGATGATGGCGAAGAACTTCACCTGCGATATGAAGCGGAACTCCTCGACGTAAGTCTGCTGCAGGTCGTTGTCGAGGAAGTTCATCTCGTACTTCTGCGACGCGTCGAGACGGTTGAGCACATCGGCTATGCGGCGCTTTGCCTCCACCTTGTCCTGACCCTTAGCTACGCGCACGAACACCTGGTTGCAGCGGTCGCCCCACTGCTCCATGTCCGGTCCAAAGATGATGAACGCCACAGCCACACGACTGTTGTCGTTGCGCATCGACTTCAGTTTGAAGTTGTTGCAGACGCCCACGATGAGATAGTTTGCCATAGGTCCCCATTCGTTCTGACGACCGATAGAGTCGCCCACGGCAAGCCATTTGTACTGCTGCATGGCAGCCTTGTTGAGCACGTAGGCACCCGTTTTCATGTCAGCCTCGTTGAAGTTGCGACCCTCCAGAATCTTCAGTCCCATAGTTTGCGGATACTCATAGTCGCAGGGCAACACCTGCAGCGACATCTGATGCTCATCGTCGCCACGTCCCCAGCCCATATACTGGTCGCTTGTGCCGATGGCGCTCTGCGCGAAGCCCACGCTCTCCACGAACGGCAACTTCTTCAGTTCGGTGCGTATCGTCTCGCGCTTCGCCTTTGCCTCATTAGAGAGCCATGCGTAGAACACCTCGTTCTTGTTGAAGCCGTAGTCGCAATTGAAGATATAGCTCGACTGGCTCGACATTACACCTATATATATAGCGAGCACGAAAGCCACGCAGAACTGCACCGCCATTATCGCCAGGCGCAGCTGTCTGCCTCGCGGCGAGAGTCCGAACGATCCTTTCAGCACCAGAGCCGGGGCGAACGACGTGCTGTAGAACGCCGGCACAACAGCCGCCAACGCTCCCACAACGAGTGCCGACGCAGCCATGACGGCGACAAGAAGCCAGTGTGCTGAGAAGCTGATGTCGCCCGAAACGAGCTTCATGCACGCCTCGCTGCGCTGGAACGCCACGACAAGCAGAACGCCGATAACCAATCCGACAAAAGCGAACAGCACGCTCTCCATTATCATCTTAAGGCGCAGACCGCCTACAGAGGCTCCCATCACACGGCGTGTGTTGATGCCGCGCATACGCATCGGCACCTCGGAGAGCTGGAAGTTGAGCAGATTGAGCAGGGCGATGAACAGCACGAAGACAGAAGCCACGGTGAGCACGTCGACAAGGCTGCGGTTGCCCTTGTCCTGCTGTCCGATGCCAGAGAAATAGACGTCGTCGACGGAGGTTATTCTGAACTTCATCTGCTTGTCAAACTCTTTCTCGTCTTTAGGACTGATGCCTTGGGCTTTCATGAAGCCCTGTTTCAAGCCACGCACTACCTTTTCAGGACTTGCACCATTGTCAAGTCGCACATATATATAGTAGCTCCACTCGCTCCAGTCGGTCATTCCGCTCTCGTTATCGCAGATATACAAGCCGTTGGACACAGTGCAGTTGTCGGGCATATCCTCGCTCACGCCCACCACGGTGATGGGTATCGTTCCGCCATCATTGTTGTTTATAGCTTCGAACGTCTTACCCACAGCATTCGCCGTACCGAACATCTTCTCGGCATTGCTGCGGTTAACGATGGCAGTAGCTCCTGTGCCCCATGACTTGCTTGAGCCGGAGATGAGTTTGCCGGTAAAGAACTCAATGCCAGGCTTGCTCATGTACACAACAGGCACGGTTATGGTGCGGTTGTTCACCTTTATGTCGGTATTGTTGACATACGGACAGTAATAGACAGCACTCTTAACCTGCGGAATATCCCTAAGCATAGTGGCGAACGGACGGCATATGGTGCAACCCCAGTTGTCGCCGAACAGATTACCGTAGATTTCGAGGCGGTACATGTGCTCGTAGTCGTTGAGGTTGTGGTTGTACGTGCGGTTGTATATCACCTGTGTCATGAACAGGTAGAACGTCGCTACAGCCACACTCAAGCCGAAGAGGTTGAGCAGCGTGGCTATGCGGTAGCGGCGAAACATATATAGGAATGTCTTCATTATCGTTTCGTTTTAGTTAAAGAATTCTCTCGCTGCCCTCCACAACCTGACCGTCGAAGAGGTTGATGATGCGGCTTGCCATCTGCGCGTCGTGCTGCGAGTGGGTCACCATTACGATTGTGGTGCCCTCGGCATTGAGCTGCGAGAGCAGTTCCATGACAGCCAGACCGCTCTTCGAGTCGAGATTACCCGTAGGCTCGTCGGCGAGGATGAGTTTCGGCTTGCCCACCACGGCGCGAGCTATCGCCACACGCTGCTGCTGACCGCCCGAGAGCTGCTGCGGATAGTGCTTTGCGCGATGGCTCAAGCCCACCTTGCGCAGAATCTCCGTAACACGCTCGCGGCGTTCCTTCGCCGCTACGCCCATATAGCGCAGTTGCAGGTCGACATTCTCCTCAACGGTAAGCTCGTCGATGAGGTTGAAGCTCTGGAACACGAAGCCGATGCGTCCGCGACGGTAGCGTGTGCGGTCCTTCTCCTTGAGGTTAGCTACGGGTTCGCCGTCGAGCAGATAATCGCCCGAGTCGGGATTATCGAGGAGTCCGAGGATGTTCAGCAGCGTCGACTTGCCACAGCCGCTCGGTCCCATTATGGCGACGAACTCGCCGTCTTCTACATTTATACTAACGCCGTTGAGGGCGACTGTTTCCACTTCTTCCGTGCGGAAGATCTTTGTAAGGTTTTGGGTCTTTATCATAATTTTTGCTATTTAATTACTAATACCTCGTTATCCTTGAACGCTTCGTATCCGCTGGTGATGACGCGCTCGCCAGGCTCCAGTCCGTCGGTCACCTCGTAGTATTGCGGGTTCTGGCGGGCTATGCTGATGTTGCGGCGGTAAGCCTTGCGTCCCGACTTTTCGAGCACGAATATCCAGTTGCCGCCGGTGGTCTGGAAGAACGTGCCGCGCGGTATGAGCGTGGCCTGCTGCGACTTGCCGAGAGCCAGCTCCACGTAGAAGGTCTGTCCGCTGCGCATCTGCGCCGGGCATTCGCCAACGAAGACGAAGTCGGTGCGGAACGTTCCGTTGCGCACTTCGGGATATACCTTGCGCACACGCAGGAGGTAGGTCTTGCCGTCGCGACTGAACGAAGCCGAGAGGCCGGGACGTACGCGGTCGATGTAGTGCTCGTCAATCTGCGCCTGCACCTTGAAGTCGGAGAGGTCGTTTATCTGTCCGATGTTCTGTCCGGCGGCTATGTTCTGTCCTAACTCAACGTCGAGCAGTCCGAGTTCGCCGTCGATAGCCGAGCGCACCTCGAGCTTGTTCTTGCGGTCGCGCACCAAGAGTACGTTCTTGCGCATGTTGTCGAGGTTGTCTTCCATCTGCGCCATCTGCACGTGACGGTAGATGCTGTCCTGCTTCAGTCGCTGCGAGATAAGACTCTGCTTGCGGCGTGCGAGGTTATAGTCCTCACGACTCTGCAGATACACCTCCTTACTGATGAGGCGCTCCTTGTATAGGCGTGCGTTCTGTTCGTAGGCGCGGCGCTTGCGGTCGCAGTCGGTGTCGAGCGTAGCCTGCTCGGTGCGGTTGTTGAGGCGGTCCTGTTGCATAGCCACCTGCGTATTGCGCAGCAGGTTCTGCTTCTCAGCGAGTTCAGCCTCAGCATTCAGAATCTGAAGGTCGAGGTTGCTGTTGCTGAGTCGAAGAATCACGTCGCCCTTTCTGACACGTGTGCCCTCCTCCACAACCTTCTCGCGCACTATGCCGCCCTCCTCGGGCGAGATCTGCACCACCTGGATAGGCAGCACTTGTCCGTTGAGACGCACATAGTCGTCGAACTTGCCGCGCGTGACATCGCTGATGGTGATGTCAGAGGCGTCTACGGTCATCGTATTGGCAGTTGTGCCGAGCACTATCCACACGAGGAGCGCAGCGAGTGCGGCAGCCGCAGCGATATACCATGCGTAGCGGCGGAGGAATGATTTCTTTTCTATTTGTCGGTCCATAATGGTTTGTTTTTTTTAAGGCGGCGCTTAAGCCTTTTTAAGCCGGCGTTTAAGCCGAACTAAGCCTCTTTAAGCCTTTCTAAGCCAAAGCTTTTTACCTTTTTACTTTTTTACTTTTCATAGTACGCCAGCACCTGGCGGTTGTACATCATTGTGAGCTGGCTCTGCAGCAGTCTTACACGGCTTTGCAGGAGCGTGACAGCCGCCGTGCGCACGTCGATAGACGATGCCATGCCCTCTTCGAACTTGCGCGTAGTGAGATAGGCGGCTAAGCTGTCAGCCTCAACCTGATCCTGCATCTTCTGCACCTCCTTGGTGCTGTTCTCAACGTCGGCGACAGCTTCAGCAATGATGCGCTGCAGTTCGGAGCGTTCGTAGTTGAGCGATTCGCGTGCCTTATCAAGAGCTATGCGGCGCGAGCGAACGGAGGAGACAGAGCCGAGTCGGTTGAAGATAGGGATGCTCAGCGAGAGAGTCACGTATTCGCCAGCATTATTCTTGAACTGCTGACCGAACGGTGCGTGTCCACCCACGTCCATATTACGATAGAACGAGGTGGAGACACCGCCGGAGAGAGAGAGCTTTGGTAGGAATGCACCACGAGCAGCGCGTAGGGCGTAGCGGGCTGCAGCCACGTTGCACACAGCCTGCGCTATGCGCGGATTGGTTGTGAGCGCCACATTATATATATTATAGGCATTATCGGTAGGCAGAAGCGAGGCATCTACCGCAGGCTTTTCCACAACGAGCGTGTCGGCAATGGGGAAGTTCATCTGCTGCTTCAGCGCGAGCAGTGCCTTCGTGGTCTGACTCTGCATGTGCGTCAGCTCGTAGTCGTCGGCAGCAAGTGTGGCTCGCATCTGCGCCACATCGGCTTCGCTCTTCTGCCCCACCTCAGCCATCACCTCGGTCTGGTGGAGCAGCGCACGACTCTCATCGCGTTTGCGCAGCGTGTGCTCCACGGCACCCTCGCAGTAGAGCAGATCCATGCACGCCTTGTACACCCTCAGTCGTACGGCATCTTTCTCCGCCTGCAACGCCGACCGACCCATAGCCACATTGGCGCGAGCCATGCGCAGTTCGTTGTAGCGCTGAAGTCCGTCGAAGACGACGAGCGATGCCTGCAAGCCGTAGCCGTTATAGAAGGTGTTGACATCGGTGTAGGTGTTGGTCTCGGGGTCGATGGCACGTCCGAAGTTCATCTGTGCGCCCACCGAGCCGTACACTTCGGGCAGGAAGGCACCGATGGCACGTGTGCGTTCAGTGCGACTTGCGTCGAGGTCGTACTGCTGCAGGCGCACCGTGTGACTGTGCTCGGCGGCGTACTCCATGCAACGCTCCACGCTCCATGGTTCGGCAGCCTGAGCCGACAGGGCGGCGAGCAGGGCGAATAGGGTTATGAATGGTCGGTTCATTGTATCTGTTTGCTTTATTTCTACGACAAAATTACGCCATTAAGCAGACAACGTGAAGTGTTTGGTGCGGAAAAACGGCGGTTGTATGATAATCATACAGCAGAGTGTATGAAAATGATACACATGTGTCAGTGGCTTGCACTTTTTTTTGTACTTTTGCATTAGAAACATAAAGTGCTTAATATGAGCAACTATTACAACACGATACTCATCGTCGACGACAACCCGGCAATACTCACCGCTTTGAAGATTTGCCTTGCAGGAGTGTTCACGCGCATCGTGACACTCAGCAGTACGGACCGGCTCGTAGCCACTATGAGCGAAGAGCAGGTGGACGTGGTGCTGCTCGACATGAACTTCTCATTAGGCGTGAACACGGGGCAGGACGGACTGTTCTGGCTGCGCACGCTGAAGAAGCTGCATCCCGACACGCCGGTGGTACTGATGACGGCGTATGCCGACGTGCAGTTGGCGGTAAAGGGACTGAAGAACGGGGCTGCCGACTTCGTGACGAAGCCGTGGAACAACGACGAACTGGTGCGCACGCTGCACGACGCGGTGGAGAAGAGTCGCGAAGTGGTGACGCTCGACAAGCTCGAACAGCAGCATGTGCATCGCGTGGTAGAACAGTGCCACGGCAATATGAGCAAGGCAGCAGAACTGTTAGGAATAACAAGACAGACGCTGTATAGGAAGTTGAGGTGAGGTTGAGAGTTGATGTTGTAATGGTGAGATGGTGACAATAGTGAGAAATCTCAACATCTCAACATCACAACATCTCACCACCACAACACCTCACCACCTCACCATCACAACATCTCAACATCACAACATCACAACATGGCACCATATATAATTGCCCTTCTCGCCGCACTCCTCGTAGTGCTCTTCGTACTTGAGTGGCGCCACCAGCGTCGCCTCTCCACTCGCGTGCGCCTCATGCGCGAGGCACTGCACAACCGCGACTTCATGTTCCGCCTGCCTACGGACAGCATCATGCCCGGCGAGCGCGAACTGCAGAAGATGCTCAACGAGATGGGCGGAGAGATAAACCAACTGATGGCGCGCAGCGAGGTGGAGTCGTGGCAGCGGCTGACACGCGTGTTGACGCACGAGATAATGAACGCCGTGACACCGATACAGAGCATCACGCAGGCGTACATAGGCAGCAAGATGGTGAAGGGAACGCCGCTCGAAGAGGGCATCCAGGCGATATACGATACGAGTCGCAGTCTGTCGGCGTTCGTGGAGAGCTACCGCAAGATGACGCAGCTGCAGACGGTGAACCTCGAGGAGATAGACCTGCAACGACTCGTTACCAATCTGCAAACGCTCTCCCCCAACCTCACATGGCACGTAGACCTCGTCAACGTACAGACGCTGCGTGCCGACGCAAGCATGATGCACCAGGTGCTTACCAACATCGTGAAGAATGCGGCGGAGGCTGGCGCACAAAACATAGACATCAGCGCACGCCGCACCGACCAGTGCACGCAGCTGCGCATCAGCAACGATGGCACGCCGATAGCGGCGGAGGTGGCGCGCGAGGTGTTCGTGCCGTTCTTCACCACGAAGCGCACGGGGTCGGGCATCGGGCTATCGCTCTCGCGACAGATGATGATGGCACAGGGCGGCAACCTCGCTCTCGCCGAACGCGCACAAGCAGGATACCACACCACGTTCGTCGTAACGCTGTAGCGAAGGGGATACATATGGGAGAACATCAATATTTCCACAGAATGCACGGAAACTTCTTGAAGAGGAGGGTCTCCCACAGATTGCACGGATTAGGAGGGTATGGCATCCTGCCATACCCACGCAACCACTAACGCAACCTAACTTCTGTGACTTCTGTGGATTCCGTGGGAGAACATGCGCAACCAACATCTGTGTCAATCCGTGAGATCTGTGGGAGAACATCAATATTCCCACAGAATGCACAGAACACACAGAAACTTTCTTGCTGGAAAGAGCATCCCACAGAACGCACGGATTTTCACGAAGACAGCTTCAGGGGGTGCAGCTGTCTCAGCTGCACCAATAAACAAAATGGTGCTATTAACAAGGATGGTGCACTTATACTATGATGGTGCACTTCTTGCTCTGGCAAGCGGCAAAGCCGAGCGGAGACAAGTGCACCCCCTAAAAGATGGCAGCGTGGGTATGGCAAGGATGCCATACCCTCCTAAAAAACAAACAAAAGTTCTCGAATGAAAAAGATTAGTTTCACAAGCGACATATTACCAATGAAGGATATCCTCTACCGCCTCGCGCTACGCATCACGCTGAGCCGCGAGGAGGCAGAGGACATCGTGCAGGACACGCTCATACGTGTCTGGAACCGTCGCGACTCGTGGGATACCATCGAGAACATCGAGGCGTTCGCACTCACCGTCTGCCGCAACATGGCACTCGACCGACTGCGGCTGCACGAGAACCAGAACGCATCGCTCGACGACACGCCTGTGGACAGCAACCCCACGGCGACGGCTAACCCCTACGAGCGCACCGTGCAGCGCGAGAAAGTGCAGATTGTGCGGCAGCTCATTGATGCCCTGCCCGAGAAGCAGCGCGCATGTATGCAGCTGCGCGACATGGAGGGCAAGACGCACAAGGAGATTGCGGCGGTGCTTGGCATCACAGAGGAGCAAGTGAGGGTGAACATCTTCCGCGCACGACAAACCATCAAGCAGCAGTTCGAACGCTACGAGAACTACGGACTGAATTAAATGCGTGCCGTGCCCTAAGAACCTCCCACAGATGCACGGAACGCACAGAAGTTTTGTAGGAGGGTATGGCATCCTGCCATACCCACGCACCCACATTCTTGAAATAACCTCCCACAGATGGCACGGATCAACACTGATATTTAGGTCGGTGCAGCAGAGACTGCTGCACCCCCTGCAAGAACTTCTGTGTATTCCGCGTGTTCTGTGGGAGAATACTGCGCACCCTAAACATCTGTGAAAATTTGAAATCCGTGAGAGAACAATCATAACACAAAAAGGTCTGCCTCCCGCAAGGGAAGCAGACCTTTTCTTTATTTAGTCTTTATCGTAATGTCTACGAATGTCGTAAGCTCTCGCGCTGAAGCGTGAAGAGCTTACGCCGTGAGACCCATACTTGCGTATGGATTAGAGCTGAGGACCAGCAGCAACGAGAGCCTTACCAGCCTCGTTGTTTGTGTACTTAGCGAAGTTCTTGATGAAGCGAGCAGCGAGGTCCTTAGCCTTCTCCTCCCACTGAGCAGCCTCAGCGTAAGTGTCGCGCGGATCAAGAATCTCAGTAGCTACACCAGGAAGCTCTGTCGGAACCTTGAAGTCAAACATCGGGATCTGCTTTGTAGGAGCCTTGTCGATGTCACCGCTGAGGATAGCGTCGATGATACCGCGTGTGTCGCGGATAGAGATACGCTTGCCTGTGCCGTTCCAACCAGTGTTTACGAGGTAAGCCTTAGCGTTGTTCTTCTCCATCTTCTTAACGAGCTCCTGAGCGTACTTAGTTGGGTGCAACTCGAGGAATGCCTGACCGAAGCAAGCAGAGAATGTCGGAGTCGGCTCTGTGATGCCGCGCTCTGTACCTGCCAACTTAGCTGTGAAGCCAGAGAGGAAGTAGTACTGAGTCTGTGCCGGTGTCAGGATAGATACTGGAGGCAGTACGCCGAATGCGTCAGCTGAGAGGAAGATAACCTGCTTAGCAGCTGGTGCAGAAGAACCCGGCTGGATGTTATTGATGTGGAAGATCGGGTAAGAAACACGTGTGTTCTCAGTAACGCTCTTGTCAGCGAAGTCGATCTTGCCGTCAGCAGCAACAGTTACGTTCTCGAGGAGAGCGTCGCGACGGATAGCGTTGTAGATATCGGGCTCTGACTCCTTGTCGAGGTTGATAACCTTAGCGTAGCAGCCACCCTCGAAGTTGAAGATGCCGTTGTCGTCCCATCCGTGCTCGTCGTCACCGATGAGGAGACGCTTCGGGTCTGTAGACAGAGTAGTCTTACCTGTACCAGAGAGACCGAAGAAGATTGCTGTGTTCTGACCGTTCTTGTCGCAGTTAGCAGAGCAGTGCATAGAAGCGATGCCCTTCAACGGGAGGTAGTAGTTCATCATAGAGAACATACCCTTCTTCATCTCACCGCCGTACCATGTGTTAATGATAACCTGCTCGCGGCTTGTTGTGTTGAATGCTACACAAGTCTCAGAGTGGAGGCCGAGCTCCTTGTAGTCAGCAACCTTTGCCTTAGAAGCGTTGTATACAACAAAGTCAGGCTCGAACTGCTCGAGCTCCTCTGCTGTCGGACGGATGAACATGTTTGTTACGAAGTGAGCCTGCCAAGCAACCTCAACGATGAAACGAACAGCCATACGTGTATCCTTGTTAGCACCGCAGAAACCGTCTACTACATAGAGGTTCTTGTTGCAGAGCTCTTCCTTAGCGATAGCCTTAACCTTGTGCCAAACTTCCTCAGACATCGGGTGGTTATCGTTCTTGTACTCCTCTGAAGTCCACCATACAGTGTCCTTAGAGTTCTCGTCCATTACGATGTACTTGTCCTTAGGAGAACGACCGGTGTAGATACCTGTCATTACGTTTACTGCACCAAGCTCTGTCTGCTGGCCTACCTCGAAGCCCTCAAGACCTGCCTTTGTCTCCTCTTCGAACAACTGCTCGTAAGAAGGATTGTGAGCGATTACTGTAGAACCAGTAATGCCGTACTGTGTCAAATCTAACTTTGCCATTTTTAAAAAATAATTATTTAGATGTGAATTGAATTATCCTTTAATTTCCACCGCAAAGGTATTAAAAATCTTCAATAAACCCATGTTTCACACGTACAAAATTTGCATCGCATTATCTTATTTTTGTTAAATAATCAGAAATTGCGGCGTACGCGTGGCGTATTGCAATACGCAGTTTGCAAATTGTAGCCAATTGACGTTTTGCTTATTTGAATGTTATAAGCCTTTCCATCTCGCTAACGAACGACTCAACCCTGTCGAAATAGGGCATCACCTCTTCTTCTGTTGCGTCGTACATATCGTCATAATCGCCAGACTGCCTCAACTCGTAAAGACGCGAAAAAAGTCTGCCATAAGACCTGTCCAACAGTCCTGTGGCTACAAACTTCTCGCCAATAAGATGTATGACTCCAGCATGAGTCTTAGCTGTAAAACCTTTATCTAACAATAATGCCGATGCCATGTGAAAAACACTATAATAGAGCCGATTGCCTGTAAGATTCCAGTATCTCAGTTTAGATATCTCGCGCGCCTCTTCAAGACTCTTGCGTGATTTCTCTATCCTATAGGCTATCACGTTTCTTCTCATTTCGGTCTCTAACATAGCTCCACTCCCTCTCTTTCTACATTCTCATAAAATGGGCTTCCTTTGCGCATAGCCCAATCCTTCATTGAATATACTATCGGATGAATCATCTGATTGATTTTCCAACCTAATTCCCACAGAGGATATGAATAGTCATCGTGATCGCCTTCCTCTACCTTATCCTTATTCAAAAGCACAAGAATGTCCCAATCCGAATTTGCCATAGCTTCATTTCTGGCTCTCGAACCAAAAAGTATAACCTTGGCATCTTTCGGAATAATAGAGGAAACCGTCTCTTTGATAGAGCGAATTACAGCATCGTCCGTGTGTTCTAATGAGAGTCTATTCATAACTTTATATTTATATCCATTGGCAAATATCGTATTAATAATCGAGAAATCAAAATAAAACGGATGGATATTTTCATATTCGGTGCAAAATCATTAAAACATGCGGATTCTATGAGATAATATTCGTAACTTTGCACTCAACTTCCTACATTATATATAATCTACAAGCAACAGGTTGTGTATAATGTGATATGACAGCGAATAAAAATACAACGAAACAATGACAATAGAACAGCAGATTATCAACGCTGCCCAGGCGGCAGTGAAAGAGCTTTACGGTCAGGAAGTGGCAGAGAAGATGGTGCAGCTTCAGAAGACCAAGAAGGAGTTTGAGGGCAACCTCACGCTCGTAGTGTTCCCGTTCCTTAAGATTTCGCGCAAGAAGCCCGACGAGACGGCGCGCGAGATCGGCGAGTACATCAAGCAGAACTGCGAGGCTATCGCCGACTTCAACGCTGTGGGCGGTTTCCTCAACCTCGTCATCGACAAGAAGGCGTGGCTCGCGCTGCTAAACGAGATGAACCTGAACGAGAAGTTCGGCGAGAAACCCGTCACTGAGGCTTCGCCACTGGTGATGATCGAGTACTCGTCGCCCAACACCAACAAACCGCTCCACCTCGGACACGTGCGCAACAACCTCCTCGGATGGTCGCTGGCGCAGATCATGGAGGCTAACGGCAACCGCGTGGTGAAGACCAACATCGTGAACGACCGCGGCATCCACATCTGCAAGTCGATGCTGGCTTGGCAGAAGTTCGGCAACGGCGAGACTCCGGAGACTTCAGGCAAGAAAGGCGACCACCTCATCGGCGACTACTACGTGGCGTTCGACAAGCACTACCGCGCTGAGGTGGCTGAGCTGAAGGCTAAATACGTGGCTGAGGGCATGGACGAGGAGCAGGCTGAGAAGAAGGCGAAGGAAGAGTCGCCGCTCATCAAGGAGGCTCACGAGATGCTCGTGAAGTGGGAGCAGAACGACCCTGAGGTGCGTGCGCTCTGGAAAAAGATGAACGACTGGGTATACGCCGGATTCGACGAGACATATAAGGCACTCGGCGTGGGCTTCGACAAGATATACTACGAGTCGAACACCTACCTCGTAGGCAAAAAGAAGGTGGAAGAGGGATTGGCTAAGGGCCTGTTCTTCCGCAAGGATGACAACTCCGTATGGGCTGACCTCACCAACGAGGGTCTCGACCAGAAGCTGCTGCTGCGCAGCGACGGCACCAGCGTGTACATGACTCAGGACATCGGCACAGCCGAGATGCGCTTCAACGACTTCCCCATCGACAAGATGATCTACGTCGTGGGCAACGAGCAGAACTACCACTTCCAGGTGCTTTCTATCCTACTCGACCGCCTCGGCTTCAAGTGGGGCAAGGAGCTCGTACACTTCTCTTACGGTATGGTGGAGCTGCCTAACGGCAAGATGAAGAGCCGCGAGGGTACGGTCGTAGATGCCGACGACTTGATTGCAGCTATGGTGGCTGACGCCAAGCAGACAAGCGAGGAGTTGGGCAAGTTCAAGGACATGAGCGAGGAGGAGCGCAACGAGATTGCTCGCATCGTGGGTCTCGGCGCGCTGAAGTACTTCATCCTCAAGGTTGACGCTCGCAAGAACATGCTCTTCAACCCGGAGGAGTCGATCGACTTCAACGGCAACACCGGTCCGTTCATACAGTACACATACGCCCGCATCCGCTCTATCCTGCGCAAGGCTCAGGCTGAGGGCATCAACATCCCGGCTACTCTCGCCGACACAATGCCGCTCAACGAGAAGGAGATTGAGCTTATACAGAAGCTCAACGAATTCGGTGCGGCTTTGGAGCAGGCTGGCAAGGACTACTCTCCGAGCGGCATCGCCAACTACTGCTACGAGCTGACAAAGGCGTTCAACCAGTTCTACCACGACTACTCTATCCTCGGTGCCGATACCGAAGAGGAGAAGGTGGTGCGCCTCGTTCTTGCTCAGAACGTTGGCAAGACATTGAAGAACGGCATGGCGCTGCTCGGCATCGAGGTGCCGGAGCGCATGTAAAGTAAAAGAAAAGCCATCCGCGTCGGTCGGTGCGGATGTCCGCGTCGGTCGATACGGATGTCTGCGTCGGTCGGTGCGGATGTCTGCGTCGGTCGGTGCGGATGTCTGCGTCGGTCGGTGCGGATGACACACATAGCACAAACACACATAAAAAAGCCACGCTTCCCATCGAGAAGCGTGGCTTTTTCGTAGGAGGGTATGGCATCCTGCCATACCCACGCAATTAGCATGTTTAAAGAGTAACGCTAACCAGAGGCAGCGTGATACATAACGCTAACCAGTGGCAGCGTGATACATAACGCTAACCAGTGGCAGCGTGGGTATGGCAGGATGCCATACCCTCCTATATTACTTCACGACAACCTTGCGAGCTGTGCCGTCAGACATGCGAACGATGTTCACACCCTTCTGCGGAGCAGCAAGCTGAGTGCCGTCCACTGCGTAGCGAGCTACCTCTACGGCAGCGGCGTTTGCAGCGGCATCGTTGATGGCTGTCTCTGTAGCCTCGTGGATGAGCTGGAGCTCAGACGGACCGCTGTACCAGTTGTACTCGAGGTTGAGGAAGAGCGACTTGTGGTTGTTCACTGCCACTACGCGCTGATAGATGTTCTTCTTAGCATAGTCAGCTGGCAATGTGACACTTGCCTTAGCATCCACCAAACCAGGCTGACACTCGATGCAAGTAGCGAAGGCATCACCCTTCTTCAGCTGCTGTGTCACCTTGAGGTTGTCGATGTAGAGCACGCCCGGTCCGTCGGTTGCGTAGATAACAATCTTCGCGTCATCGTAACCCTTGCTAAACTCGCACTCTACGTTCTTCCAAGTCTTCTTGTCGAGGTCGAAGTGCTTACGCTCCACCTCCTCGTACAGACCCGTTTCGGGGTTGAACGCAACCATAGCTGCGACGGCGTTCACCTGATATTCCGGATAGTTGTGCTCCTTGTCGAGGTCGTCAGATGCGTAGTCGCCCCAGAGCGAGACATTCAGCTTCACGCTGCTGTCGGCAGAGATGTTGAGTACGGGAGTCTCAAACTTTGCGTAGCGTTTCAGGTCCTCACCAGTCTCAGCATCCTGAACATTTTTTACAACGTCATAGAAGTAGTTCCATCCGTCGACCATTACATATCCTCCTGTGAGCGGTGCCCAATAGGTAGCAAAGCAGCCATTCATGCTTGTGCCCTTAGGATAGCCCTTAGCTTGAGACAGAAGATTCTTAGGTTCGTTGCCCGGAGTCCAGTCCATCTTTGAACCGCCTGCGTCGGTTACGCTGTTGAAGTCCTCGTCGATGAGTGTGAACTCGCCGTCGTTCTCAGCGATGCGGTCCTCGTACACATAATAATTATAGAAGAGTGCGTTTGGAATCTTTTCCCATGTAGCGGTGTAGCTACCGTCTGCAGCTATCTCCACGTCGTCTGGTGTGGGCGACTGTAGCTCGTTGAGCACTACGTAGCGCGAAGGCTGCGACTTGCTTGTGCCGTCAGAAGCCGTCACGTTGTAACGATAGATTACGCCTGGTACGATATTGCGCACGGTGCAAATAGTATCGGTGGTCTCGAGGTCGGTAACAACCTGCTCACCAATATTACCCTCTTCGTCCGATTTATACACGTTGACATAATACTTTGTTGCGCCTTCAACCTTGTTCCAGCGTGGGCGGAAACTTGTACCTGTATAGAAGAGGTGGCGCAGCACGTTAGGCGAGCCAACGGCTGTCTTCTCGTAGTAGACCTTAAAATCGTCGAGCAGCACCTTCACGCCGTCCTCCTCGCGGAAGATAACGCGTGTGGCTTTCTTGCCCTTCTCAAAGCGCAGCGTGAACTCCTTCCACTCGCTTGTCATGTCCTTCACGTTGCCATACTCCGTATAGACAGGGGTCTTCGGGTCGGTAACGTCCTGTGTGGTATAACCCAAACCAGCATAATCCGGTGCGTTGTTGATAAGACGTGCGCGGAACGACACGAAGTAGATGCCGTTGTCGGCAGATGCGTCGAACACCGGAGTGTTGAAGTGAGCTGCGTAGTAGTCGTCTGCACGTGTGTTGTTGAAGTAGATCATGCCACCGGCTGGGTAGACCTGGTACGATCCCCATCCTGGTGCCTGCGTATAGTCTGGGTTCACACATGAGTAGAAGATGTCGTTAGACGGCATGCCAGTGCATGTGTTGATGTTGAAAGAGAGGTCGGGGTTGCTCTCCGAGCCTGAAGTCATCTTCGAGAAGTCCTCGCTGAGGATGATCATCTGTTGGGCATTTGCCTTTGCCGCTTCCTGCATGGTCTGCGCATTAGCGGTCTGCGTTGCTACTGCCGTCGGAGCGGCGAGCAGGACAGCAAGAGCTGCTGTCAAGCAATGAGTTTTGTTCATGTTCTATTTATTTATGGAGTTGTTATTCTGTTCAGTATCTGCTTGCGCAAGCGTCGTGCTGGTATCCACGATGCTGCCCAGCCTATCAGTATCACGGTGATGAAGACAACAAGCACATCCCAATAGTGAACGCTTACGGGGTAGGCGTTGACGATGAATGTGCCCGAGCTCTCGCCCATCTTCACGAAGCCGAACGCCTGCTGCAGTCCGCAAAGTGCCAGTCCTAAGCCGATGCCGATGAGTGCGCCTACTGCCGATATGATGCGACCCTCATAGAGGAAGATGCTCTGTATCTGACGGTCGTTGGCTCCGAGGTTGTGCAGCGTGTTGATGTCGTTCTTCTTGTCGATGATGAGCATCGAGAGCGAGGAGATGATGTTGAAGCACGCCACGATGAGTATGAACGTGAGGAACACGTAGGCGAGTACTTTCTCTATCTGCATGATGCGGAACGTGTCCGCCTGCTGCTCGAAACGGTCGAGCACGCGGAACTTCTCGCCTGCCGCTGCCTTTATCTCGCGCTTCGCCGTGCTGAGGTCGGTGCCTGGCTTCAATCGGAGTTGCAGGGAGGAGAGCATTCCGTCCTGATCGAACAGCTGGCGGGCGAAGTAGATTGACGTGATGATGCGGTCGCGGTCGTACTTGTTCTGGTTCACAGCGTAGACAACGCCTGGCGAGAGCAGCGAGTCGACCACGAAGCCGTCGGTCGGCGTGTCGAGGTCGGTGAGCTGTCCGCGGCGCACGGGGGCGTATATCTTCAGATAGTCTGCCCAGCGTGCACCGAGCCCCAAGTCCTGCGCGAGGCGTATGCCAGGCACACCGAAGTAGAGGTTGGCAACACGCAGCGTGAAGTCGCCGTCGCCGTAGAGTATGTCGCCGATATTGGTGAGCTGGTCGAAGTTCTCGTCCACGCCCATCACGGTCACCATGCGTTGGCGGTCGCCGTAGACGGCTATCGCCTGATCCTCCACCACGTCGGTAGCCACGTCCACGAAGTCGAGATGACGTATCTTGTCGAGCTCCGGCGCATCGGCGTTGATGGTCTTGCCTTTCACCGGCACCACCTCTATCTGTGGGTCGAAGTTGGTGAAGAGCGATGCCACGAGGTCGTGAAAGCCGTTGAACACGCTCAGCACAATCACCAGTGCCATCGTGCCCACAGCTACGCCTGCCACAGATATGAAGCTGATGACATTGATGGCTCCCACGCTCTTCTTCGAGAACATGTAGCGGCGAGCGATGTAGAATGAAAAGTTTCGTTTCATGATTTTATGTGTTGTTATGGTGAAGTGTTGAGGTGTTGAGATGGTGTTATGTTGAGATGTTGAGATGTTGACATTAGTTTATAGCTAAATGACAAATCTCACCACATCACCACATCTCAACATAACACCACCTCATCATCTCACCACCTCAACATCTCACCACATCAACCTTATTTTTTCAACAACTCATCAATACGTTCGATGTAGTCGAGCGAGTCGTCTACGAAGAAGCGCAGCTCGGGAATGATGCGTAGCTGGTTGCGCACGCGTGTGCCTAACTCATAGCGGATAGACTTCTCGTTGGCAGCCACGTTCTTCAGCAGCTCGTCCGACTTCTCCGAGGGGAAGATGCTGAGATAGGCGGTGCAGATGCTGAGGTCGGGCGACACACGACAGCGTGTAACGCTGACCATTACGCCGTGCATGGCGCGGGTCTGGCTCTGGAATATGAGGCTGAGCTCCTTCTGCAGGAGGCGTGCTATACGGTTTTGTCTTGTTTCTTGCATAGTTGTTTGTATATGTATTACGTTAATTATCCTACTCTTTTTCTGTTATTTATCCAATTTATGCAAAGTTACTGTAAATATAATAATGTACAAAAGTTTTTTAGTTTTTTTGTGTATTATAGGAGGGTATGGCATCCTGCCATACCCACGCAGCCACCCACAACAGAGATAGAGAAGCAAGAAGGCATAAGGATAGCAGAGAGGAAGGCGGCGTGGGTATGGCAGGATGCCATACCCTCCTAAATAAGAAGCGCCAGAACTCGAACAAGTTCTGGCGCCTTACTGTATGCCGTAAGCGTGCTTAGAGCACAATCTTCTTCACGAATGTCTGCTTGCCCTTGGTCAGGCGCACGATGTACATGCCTGGCTTGAGGTTGGTGTTCGCTACAGCCTTGCCGTCCACGGTGTAGACGCGGATCTTGCCGTCGAAGTTCAGTGCGTCAATGTAGCCGTTGAGGAAGGTGATGGTAGGTGTCTCCACGTTGTTGATGTCGCGGATGGCTGTCTCTGTGGGCTGCATCTCCTTGATAGGCACCTCAACCACGTTCTCAACGTACTTCGAGTTGCGGTCGATGACGAAGGCGATGAGCTTCAGGTTCTTGTAGTCCTGAATGTTTTTAGGCAGGTTCAGCTCAATGGTGTGGCTGAATGCGTCGCCGCTGTTTATCTGCTTCGGGAATACGTCGCTGATGCCCTCGTTCACCTCGTAGCCCAGGCGAGCCACGTGCTGAAGGTCGATGGCTATATTATCGCCTTTCTTCTCCCATCCGTAGTACGACTTCACCGAACCGGAATAGGCGTTCCTCTGCTTATATCCCGTCACGTCGTTCTCAATCACGGCGAATGCCAAGCCGTAGTTGGCGTTAGGCAGTTCGCGGTTGAACTTCATAACTGCCGTTGCGGTCACCTTCGAGTGGTCGGCGTCGGTGAAGTTTGCGATAGCGTCGATACCGAGCACAGAGCCGCTGTTGATGAACGCCTTCACATAGAGTTCGTTTTTATCGGTAGTGTCAAGACTGTTTGTACGGCGACGGTCGTAAGTGCCTTTTGGGAAGCCTCCAGATATACCATATGTGTAAGAAGAACACTCCAGCTCTGTAGGTGTTCCGCTGTAGCAATGCTTTGCTATAGCTACGAACTGTCCGGGGAACTTAGTGTGGTTCTGCGATATCTCCTCGATGCCGCGCACGCACCACGGACACTTGATGCCTGTGTATTCCTCCATATACACACGCTTCACGTTCTGCACGTTAGCTGTGACGATGGTCGAAGCGTATGTGTTGTTAGCTGCGTAAGCATCCTCCTTGCCGTTCACCTCTACGAGGCGCACTTTCATATTCTCGCAGCCTTTTGTGTCTGGAGCGTTGCAGGTGATGGCGAACTCGTCCTCAGCACGCGCAGCGACGGTCTGCTCGATGTCTGCGAACTGCTCTTCTGCGTTGCCGATGGTGTAGCCGAAGCGGAGCGATGTGATCTTTGCAGCTGCGAAGTTGAGCAGCTTGCCCTTTATCTCGTAGGTGCTACCAACGTTTGTCACCACCTTCTTCACGCCGCAGATAGCCACGTCAACTGGTAGCTCTGTGCCTTCTACGCGCATTTGCAGAGCCAGTGCGGGTGCATTGTCGGGAGTCTGTTTGGTGTTGTCTGTCCATCCGCTACCGAAGTCGGTGAGGTTGCCGCCTTCGCAGTATTCATCAGTAACACCCACGACGTTGATGTCGCTGGTGTACTCATAGCCCAAGTAGAACGGTTCGCTAGTGATGGTGTATGCCTCGTCGAAGAGCACTGAGTTGAGACCCTTGTTGCCCATGTTCGCCATCTTCTCCGTAGCATACGCACCGTTGAGGTCTTCTGCCACGAACGCCTTCACGGTCTCAGCCTTGTCGGTGAGCGAGAAGCGCATACCGGTCACCTTCAGACCCTTGTACATCTGTGCCACTTCTGCAGGAATGTATATGGCAGCCTTGCCCTGACGTGTGCCGATGCTACCATACGGAAGGTCGGCTGCCGTCTTTCCGGCGTATCCCCAGTAGGTATATTTTGCGTTAGCCGCTGTCACAGCGAACAGCAGCATAAGCAATAGTGAGGTTATCTTCTTCATAACTTTTTCGGTTTTTTAATTAGTACTGGTTTTGTCTCGATTGATTAGAGCGAAATCTTCTTCACGAAGCTCTGCTTGCCGTTGGTGCCGCGCACGATGTACATGCCACGAGCGAGCGAAGCGTTCTTCACGAGCTGTCCGCCTACGGTGTACACCTGCAGTGTGCCGTCGAAGCCGTCGGCAACGATGCTGCCGTTGCGCAGACTGAGGTCGGGCACCTGTGTAGAGGTGATGTCGGCAATAGAGGTTTCGCCAGCCTCAAGCACGGGCACCTCTACGGCGTTCTCCACGTAGCCGTGGTCGCCACGGTTGATGAGGAATGCCACTACCTTAATATTTTTGCGGTTCTGCACGTTCGACGGAACGTTGAGCACGGTGTTGTGGTTGTAGATAGTAGTGCTGTACACATCGTTCACGGGGATGCTGTTCTCGATGCCACCTACGATGCCGAAACCAGCACGAGCCACGTGGTTGAGCGTTACGGTGGCCATCGACGGCTTGCTCTCCCATCCGTCAAGCTCGCCGTATTTGCCATTTGCATAGCCGTTGTTCTGCTGATAGCCTGTCACGCCGTCCTCGATGATGGCGTATGCTATGCCGAAGCTGCAGTTGGTCATATCCTTCACGAACTGCACATTGGTGTTCACATTGATGTGTGTATAGTCGCCTGCCACGTAGTTAGCCTGGGTCTCGATGCCGGCAATGGCTGGACACTTCTCAAGGATGGCATCCATGTACTGGTATGTTGTAGAGGGAACGGGGTCGAACACAGCGCGGCGGTCGAGTGCTGCCTGCGGATATACGCCCCAGTTAGCATACTCGTACGACGGACAGCGCAGTTCCGACGGTGTGCCATCGTAGGCGTGCTTAGCGATAGCGATGAAGTTGTCGGGGTACTTCTCCTTGCACTTCTCGATAGAGACGATGCCGCGCGGACAGTTGCCGCAATAGATGCCTGTAGCCTCCTCCATGAGCACGCGCTTTGTGGTGGCGATAGATGTCATCAGCACGTTGCACTCCGCTGCGTCGTTGGCTGGGTTCACATCCTCATCAACCACAACGCGCACCTTCAGCTTGTGTGTACCCTTGGTCTTGATGCCGGGATGAGTGAAGCTGAACACGTTCTCGCTGCGGTCGCCGAGTGTCTCGTCGAAGTCTACGAACTGCTCCTCGCCGCCGTCCACGCTGTAGCCGATGCGGTAGCTGTAGAGCTTCGTAGCCGAGAGGTTCACCACCTTAGCCGATACGTTGAACGGCTCGTTCTCCTTTGTAGCGATGTCGCGCAGCCCCATCACGCTGAGGTCAACGGGCAGGTTGTCTGCCTCGATGCGTGCAGTGAGCGAGAGTGCGTTGGCTCCGTTAGCGGCGTTGTCAACCCATCCGTTGCCGAAGTCGGTATAGTTAGAGTAGGCTGTTTTGTTGGCTACGTAACCGATACATGCGTCCAATCCGCTCACTTCGTAGCCGATGTAGAACGCCTCGCCGGTGATGGTATATGCTGCGTCGAACTTCACGATGTTGTTGCCCTTGTTAGCCTTGTCGCTCACTTTCTGTGCGAATGGTGTAGCGTTAAGGTCGGTAGTAGCGAACACGCTCAGCTTGCTTGCCTGGGCAGCTAAGCCGACACGCACGCCTGTGAGCTGACAGCCCTTGTACAGCTGCGCCACCTCAGCAGGGATGTAGATGGCTGCCTTGCCATAGGCAGAGGAGCCATAAGCACCTACGATGTCTTTGTCGCAATAGCCCCAATAGGCGAACTTTGCGTTTACTGCTGTCGCAACGAGCAACAGCATGAGCAGTAGTGTAGTGATTTTCTTCATATTACGGATGTTTATAGTTATTTCTTCAGGATGTGTATTGCTATTCTTTACGGATGTTTATAGCTCTCTCGATGCGCAACAAAATTACTACTAATTTTAGAAAAAACGATGTTTTTTATATGTATTCTTTTGACATTTCGCAAATTTATAGTACTTTTGGCAGTACAGATGCAATTAATGCTGATTTGTATAACCTAAATATATACTAAGATAACAGTTACTATGGAAAAGAAGATAACGCAAGAAAACTTTGAAGATACTTATGTCGACAGTATCGAATTGGAGCGCATAGACAAGTTCGTGTGCGACGAGATGGCGCGACAAATTCACCGCTATATCAAGGCGATGAAGGGCTCGAAGGCTATCATGCTGAAGTTTGAGGAGCAGTTGGCTACACTCACCGTGCCCGAGAAGGAGAAGGCTATCGCACGCTACATCGACCTGAACCGCAAGGTGATATCGGGTCTCGATTTCAAGGTGGTGCTCGCACGTGCCATGGCTAACTACTCCGACACGTTCGCCTACCTCGTGGAGCTGGTGAACAACAAGCGCAAGATGGTGTTCTACCTCAACCGCATACGCGAGAAGTACGAGCAGTATCACGAGGTGTACGAGGAAAACGGCAAGTTCGGCATCAAGGATCATCAGGGCAACGTGCTCGTGCCTGCTCACTACGACTTCCTCCGCACACCGTATGTGTACGTCGACGACCTCCGCTCGCTGCCGGTCATTGCGCAGCGCGACGGAAAGATGGGCTTGGTGATGCCCGACGGCAAGGAGACCGTGGTGCTCGACTTCATATACGACGACATCGAGCTGCGCGACGAACCGCCATACTTCGAAGCGTACGCAGGAGAGGAAAAAACATTGTTTGACCTTTAAGTTATGGATAAACTTTACATGCGCCGCTGCCTTCAGCTCGCTGCCAACGGACGCCAGAATGCTAAGCCCAACCCCATGGTTGGTGCTGTTATAGTGGCTGCCGACGGACGTATCATCGGCGAAGGCTACCACGTGCGCTGCGGCGAAGGACATGCCGAGGTGAACGCGTTCGCATCGGTGCGCCCCGAGGACGAGGTGCTGCTCAGCGAAGCTACGATATACGTCAGTCTGGAGCCATGCTCCCACTACGGCAAGACGCCGCCATGCGCTGACCTTATTATAAGGAAAGGTGTACGCCGCTGCGTCGTGGGTTGCGTCGACCCGTTCGCAGCCGTGCAGGGTCGTGGCATACAGAAGCTGCGCGATGCCGGCATCGAGGTGACGGTGGGTGTGCTCGAAGAGGAGTGTCGCGAACTGAACCGCCGCTTCATCACGTTCAACGAAAAGCGCAGACCATACATTATACTGAAGTGGGCGCAGACCGCCAACGCCTTTCTCGACGACAACGGCGTGGCGTGCGCCATATCCACACCGTTCACGAAGACGCTTGTTCACAAACTGCGCGCCGAGAACGATGCTATTCTCGTGGGACGCATCACCAACGAACGTGAACAGCCGCGTCTCGACGTGCGCCACTGGGCGGGCAAGGCACCGCGCCGCATAGTGATCGACCGCCGTCAGCCTGCCTTCGAGGGTTTGGACTTCTCGAAGCCAGTCATTCCGCAATTGCTCGAATGGCTGCACCGGGAGAAGTGCCAGTCGCTCATCGTGGAGGGCGGAGCACGCACGCTGCAGTCGTTCATCGACGCTGATGCGTGGGACGAAATACGCGTGGAGACGGCTCCGTTCTGCGTTAGTGGTGGCACCGCGGCTCCTAAACTGCCCACCAACGTGCGCCTTGTGAGCCACAAGGTGTACGACCATAACACTATCGCCACATTCCACCGCCAATGAACGAAGAACTCTCCATAGAACTCTGCCACCTCACCGTTGGCTACTCAAAAAAGGGGGTGCAGTTGTCTCAACTGCACCAGCAAAGCAATAACCCCCATCAGGGGGTGCACTTGTCTCAACTGCACCAACAAAGCAATAACACCCAACAGGGGGTGCACTTGTCTCAAGTGCACCAGCAAAGCAATGAAGCCCAGCGGTTGGTGCAGTTGAGACAACTGCACCCCCTTGGTGCGTGCTGCGTAGCTTCCGACCTCAACGCTACGGCTCTGCCCGGCACACTCACTTGCCTCATCGGTCATAACGGTACGGGCAAGTCGACGCTGCTGCGCACCATAGCACGCCTGCAACCGTCGATTGACGGCAGGGTGCTGATAGGCGACAACAATATCAGCACACTGAAGCCTACCCACCTCTCGCGTATGCTCTCCATCGTGCTAACCTCGCGCCCCGACGTGCGCAACATGACCGTCGAGGAACTCGTGGCACTCGGTCGCGCACCCTACACTGGCTTCTGGGGCCGTCTCTCCGCTGACGACCGCCGCATCGTGCGCCACTCTATTGAGAGCGTGGGCATAACAGCTATGGCTGAACGCCGCGTGTGCACCCTCAGCGACGGCGAGATGCAGAAGGTGATGATAGCGAAGTCGCTCGCGCAACAGACACCTGTAATACTGCTCGACGAGCCTACCGCCTTTCTCGACTTCCCTGGCAAGATTGACTTGATGTTGCTATTGCAACGTCTTGCCCACGAGGAGCGCAAAACAATTCTTCTTTCTACACACGACCTTGAGACTGCCTTGCAGACTGCCGACCGCTTGTGGCTACTCGCCGACGGTGCATTGCACGACGGCACGCCACACGAGCTGGCAGACCGTGGCTTCATCGACGAATATATAGGTCGAAAGAACGTCAAGTTCGACAAGCAAACGCTCAGCATACAGATTCTATAGGGGGTGCACTTGTCTCAAGTGCACCTACAAAGCAAAAAAGTGCACTTGTCCTAACTGCACCAACAAAGCAAAAAACTGCACCAACATAAAAATAAATGCACCTTTGCTATGTTGGTGCACTTGAGACAAGTGCACCCCCTATTTTACTTTTTTACTCTTTTACTTTTTTACTTTTCTACGCCGTGTGCTGGCGTGTGCCCATACGAGCCTCAACCACATTCACCACATAGTCGCCAAGTTTCTCGCACTCCGACACGATGTCCATATACATTGTGCCGATGGCGTAAGTGTACTTGTGGTCGTTGATGTCGTTGATGTTCTGCGAGCGGAGCTGGTTGCGGTAGTTGTTTATCTCGTTCTCCACGTTGAAAGAGCGGTTGACGTCGAGCGAGTCGCGACGGCCGGTGAGCATCACGTTCATCTGTGTGAGCGCATCGTCGGTGAGCTCCAACATCTGGTGCAGATGCTCGTACTGCTTCTCGGTGAAGTCTTCCTTGCCCTTGAGTTTGCGGCTGAGTGTGCGTGCCACGTTGTAGCATGAGTCGCCGATTGACTCTATCTCCGAAATCTCGCGGAGCATGGCGCGTATCTTCGCCTTGGTGTCGTCAGAGAGGTGTGCATCGCTGACGTTGTTGAGGTAGTTGGCAATCTCTATCTCCATATTGTCCGAGATACTCTCGTACTTCTCAATGCGTGTATAGAGTTTGTTGAACTTTGCCTCGTCCTTCACGCCGAGCAGCTCGCGTACCATACCGAACATACGCTGTATGCGTTCAGCGAACGACTGTATCTCCTTCTGTGCCTCAAGCACCGAGAGCTCCGGTGTCTTCATGATTGAAGTGCCACCGATATAGCGCAGACGGAAGTCGTCCTCGTCCTTGCGGTTAGAAGGTTTGATGACATAGCACACGAAACGCTCCATCTGCGGGATGAACCAGATAAGCACGGCTGTGTTGCATACATTGAACGTAGTGTGGAAGGCAGCGAGCACTACCGAGAGGCGTGCTGCGTCGATATGGTCGGCATGTGGGTTGACACCTACGAAGCTGCACACCATGTCGATGAACGGATAGAAACCGCAGAGCACCCATATCACACCGAACACGTTGAACGTGAGGTGGGCGAAGGCAGCGCGGCGTGCCTGTGTGTTGGCACCCATGGCTGCGATGTTGGAGGTGATTGTGGTGCCGATGTTCTCACCCAACACAAGCGCAATGCCCATGTAGATGGGTAGCACGCCCGACGAACAGAGCACCATGGTGATAGCCATGAGGGCTGCCGACGACTGCATACAGAACGTCAGTATGGTGCCAAGACCGAGGAACGAGAATATGGTGAGATAGCTCTCCTTGTCGAAGGAAGCGAAGAAGTCAATCACTGTTTGGTTATGGCTGAGGTCCATCTCCTTACCCGTTGCGCCGAGCGTAGAGATAGCGAAGAACATGAATGCCACACCGAAGAGGAAGTCGCCGATATAACGGTGGCGCTTGCTGTAGATGAGCAACAGGGCGATAAAGAACGCTGGGAACACGAGGTTCGCCATGTTGAAAGAGAAGCCAAGCGTCATAATCCACGCCGTGAACGTAGTGCCGATATTGGCACCCATAATAACAGAGATGGCTTGAGCAAGGGTTAGCAGTCCGGCGTTGACAAACGAAACGGTCATCACCGTGGTAGCCGTAGACGACTGTACCGAGGCTGTTACAAACATACCGGTCAGCAGTCCGGTGAAACGGTTGGTGGTCATTGCGCCAAGAATATGGCGGAGCTGTGAGCCTGCCATCTTCTGCAGAGCCTCGCTCATCACCTTCATACCGTAGATGAGGAGCGCCAATGAACCGATGATCTTAAAAATAATCCAAATCGACATATTATTTTAATATAATTTATGTGGCATTTATGCGCGTTGTGTCGAAAAAACAGAGTACCTTTGTTATTGGCAAGTACTTAATAGGTAGTTCAAAGCCTCTTTTGATAGATTTCTATGTAAAACCCTTAAAAGCTTTAGCCAAATGAAACAGATGATACAAATCCGTTGCAAAAATAATAAAAAAACTTTGAAAGTAGCAACAGGAAGTACACTTTCTGACATTTTTTCTCAGCTTGATGTGCAGATGCCTTACCCTCCGGTGAGCGCAAAGGTGAACAACAAGGTCGAAGGACTGCATTATCGTGTGTACAACCCGAAGGACATTGAGTATTTGGACGTAACGTCGTCATCGGGCATTCGAGCCTATACACGCACGCTCTTCTTCGTACTCTGCAAGGCGGTGCACAAGCTGTTTCCGGAGAGCAACGTCGTCATCGACATACCGGTGAGCAACGGCTACTACTGCGACCTGCGCTTGGGTCGCCCCGTTACCACGGCTGACGTAGACAAGATACGCTGCGAGATGCAGAGCCTCGTCGACCGCCGTCTGAAGATACGTCGCCACCAGGTACCTACCGACGAGGCGATACGCCTCTTCGAGGGGCTCGGCTATAAGTCGAAGGCGATGCTGCTGCGCACTACGGGTAAGCTCTACACTACATATTATGATATAGAGGGCTTCGTCGACTACTTCTACGGCACGATGCTCATCAACACGGCGCAGCTCACACTCTTCGGTGTAGAGAAGTACTACGACGGTCTGCTGCTGCGCATACCCTCGCGCGAGGACCCGACGCAGCTCGGAGCACTGGTGCGTCAGGACAAGATGTTCGACATCTTCCAGGAGCATCACCGCTGGCAGAACCTGCTTGGCATGTCTACCGTAGGCACGTTCAACGAGGCTGTGAACCAGGGGCACGCCATCGATATCATCAATCTGTCGGAGGCATTGCAGGAGAAGAAGATCGCGAAGATTGCGGAGAACATCGCACACGAGTCGCGTGTGAAGATGGTGCTCATCGCCGGTCCGTCGTCGTCGGGCAAGACCACGACGTGCAAGCGTCTCTCCATACAGCTGCTCTGCAACGGTGTCCGCCCCGTGCCTATCTCGCTCGACGACTACTTCGTCGACCGCGACAAGACTCCGCTCGACGCTCATGGCGACTACGACTACGAGTCGCTCTACGCGCTCAACCTCGAACTGTTCAACAGACAGCTGCTGCAGCTCTTCGCCGGCGAGGAGGTGGAGTTGCCGCGTTACAATTTTCAGACCGGTCGCAGCGAGATGAGTGGCAAGCTGATGCGCATGGAGCCGAACGACGTACTCGTGGTGGAAGGCATCCACGCGCTCAACCCCGAACTGACGGCACAGATCGACGAGAAACTGAAGTATCGTGTGTACGCCTCGGCACTCACCACCATACTGCTCGACGAGCACAACTACATCCCTACCACAGACAACCGACTGCTCCGCCGCATCGTGCGCGACTATAAGTATCGTGGTTGTTCGGCTCGCGACACCATACGCCGCTGGCCCAGTGTGCGTGCCGGCGAAAACAAGTGGATATTCCCTTATCAGGAGAACGCCGACACCATGTTCAACACGGCGATGATATACGAATTAGCTGCCATCAAGACACAGGCAGAACCGCTGCTCGAACAAGTGCCGGAGAACTGCGAGGAGTATGCCGAAGCGTACCGCTTGCGCAAGTTCCTCAGCTACTTCAACGCCATCGACCACTCCGTGCTCCCACCAACCTCGCTCCTGAGAGAGTTCCTCGGAGGCAGCTCGTTCACGTACTAAAGCCCCACCCCACCCTCCCCGTCGGGGAGGGCTTAGTTAGCTTAGCCCCTCGGCTTAGAAAGGCTTAAAGAGGCTTAGTTCGGCTTAAACGCCACTCAAAAAAAGCAACAACAATAAACCAATAAAAACAAATGAAAAAAATCTTCCTATCACTCCTCGTGTGCATCGTGGCGCTCACAGCCTCTGCACAAGTTGCTCGTCCGAAGCTCGTTGTCGGTCTTGTTATCGACCAGATGCGTTGGGACTACATGTATTATTACTACGACAAGTTCGGCGAAGGCGGCATGAAGCGCCTCATGGCTGAAGGCTTCTCGTGCGACAACCAGATGCTCAACTATGTGCCTACCATCACCGGCGTGGGACACTCCTCTATCTACACCGGCGCCGTGCCTGCTGCCAACGGCATCCCGAGCAACGACTTCTATCTCGACGGTAAGCGCATCTACTGCACCGACGACCCCACAGTGAAGGGCGTGGGCACCGACTCAAAGGCTGGCAATATGTCGCCAAAGAACCTGCTCGGCACCACCATCGGCGATATGCTGCGCTGCGCTACCGACTTCCGTTCTAAGGTCATCGGCATCGCTCTTAAGGACCGCGCCTCCATACTGCCTGCCGGACACTCTGCCAACGCTGCCTACTGGTACGACAAGTCAGTGGCTGGCTTCATCACAAGTTCCTACTACATGGAGAAGCTGCCCGACTGGGTGAAGAAGTTCAACCGCGAGGCGGGCATGAAGAAGGGCTACGACCCGAAGTCGGGTGCCGACGGCGTAACACTCACATTCAACATGGCGGAGGCTGCGCTGAAGAACGAGCAGCTGGGCAAGGGCGAAACACCCGACATGCTCTGCATCAGCATCTCGTCTACCGATGCCATCAGCCACAAGACGGGCACATGGCTCTCGCCTGGTAAGGAGAACGAAGAGGTGTTCCTCACGCTCGACCGCGATATGAAGAAGTTCCTCGAAGCACTCGACGCGCAGGTGGGCAAGGGCAACTATCTGCTGTTCCTCACCGCTGACCACGGCGGAAGTCACAACCCGAACACGCTGAAGGAGCACAAGCTGCCTGGTGGCGGTTGCGACATGGGCGCAAAGATGCGCGACCTCAACGAGAAGCTGAAGGCAGAGTTCGGTCTCGACATCAAGTATGCCAAGGATGTTATCGGCGAGGGCTTATATCTCGACCACGAACTGTTAGCGCAGAACAAGCTCTGCCTTGAGAAGGTGAAGGCTGCGGCTATACGCATACTGAAGACCGACCCCGACCTGCAGTGGGTCATCGACTACGAGAAGGCGGCTTATGCGTCGGTTCCGCAGTGGGTTCGCGAGCGCATCATCAACGGCTACTACCATGGCCGCTCGGGCGACATCATCCTCATGCCGCGCATCAACTACTTCGAGTGGCCCGTGGCTAAGGACTTCCTCGGCTCGTCGCACGGCACATGGACTCCGGCTGACACACATATTCCGCTCATCTTCATGGGTTGGAACATCAAGCCTGGATATACCAATCGCCAGACTCACATGGACGACACCGCACCTACAGTATGCTCGCTGCTGCACATACAGATGCCGGATGCGTGCACCGGCAACCCGATAGTAGAGGTTACGGACAAGTAAACCGGCGTATAAACACACTAAAAGTGGCACTTGTACTGGGTACAGGTGCCACTTTTCTTTTATACTAATAAATATGTAAAGTCCGAACTACTCAGCGTACTCGTTGAAGCACGGGGTTGTAGCGAGCACGGCTTGCACGTCTTCGATAGTGCCTTCAAACGGTCCGCTGTGCTCGAGTTTGCGTGTACACATAGCAGCAGCGAAGCGTCCCGACTCCTCTACGTCCATGCCTTGCGCACGACACCACAGATAGCCTGCCGAATAGGTGTCGCCACAGCCCGTAGCGTCCACAATCTCCTTCGGCTCGTAAGCCGGTATCTCATGGAACTCGCCATCGACAAGGATGATGGAACCATAGCTGCCGAGCGTCACGCACACCTCCTTCACACCCCACTCCGCCAAGCGGAGGGCTGCCATACGTGGGTTGCGCAGTCCGGTGATGACCTCCATCTCGTGCTCGTTCACCTTTATGATATCGGTGTTTGCGAGTATCTCGCGCTTGTCAGCCCAGTCGATAGCGAACACTTGCTGATTGCGCACCTCGCGCAGATATCCCTGCGCGTCGATGGATATCTTGCCCTTTGTAGAGAGATACTTCACAAGCTCTGGCGAGATATCGTCGTTGAGCAGTGTGCCGAGGTGATAGACACGTGCGTCTACGCTCTTCATCTCCTCGATGGTGAACGGGTCGGCACGTTCGAGCACACGCTGTGTGCGGTCGTTCTGGTTCTCACCATACTTGTTCTCGAAGTAAACGGTGTGGCGACTGGGGTATGTGAGCACGTCGATGCCCACGTTGCGCATGTCGTCAACGGCTTTCATCTCGCCCTCGCCCAACTTTGTCACAAGCTGGAACGACACGTTGTCGGGCAGATGGTTGATAGCATAAGAGAAGTAAAAAGACGTACCACCTGCCATATATACTGTCTGGCGTGGGGTGATAATCTTGTCTTTTGTGATGTGTCCTATGCAACAAATATCCTTCATACTTATATGTTTTTATTTTATTATGCTTATATCGTCAAGCCACACTGTGTTCGCGCCCTTCTGAAGTTGCACGACGCGCATCAGCATACCGCTGAGCGAGTAGATGCCTACCTGCTGAGCCTGCTGCATGTGCAGCGTTATCCACTGCTTGCCTGCTGCCTTCATGGGGAGAGAGGTGTGGAGGCCGGCAGTGGCGGTGATGCCGTCGACCGGAGCATCGGGCAGGTCGGCAACAACGTTGCCAAACTTTGTCCAGAAGCCCGTAGCACGATATGCAGCCTCGCTCGAAGCCGGCACGTGCAGCGTAACGTTCTGCGGACGGCACTGTGCGAAGGGATAGCTGTCGGTGTTGCTGCCTTCGGGCGGTGTCATCGCGTAGCAGTAGATGTCGGTAAGGTACTGGCAGCCGCAGAATGCGTTGTCGCCAAGTGTTTCGATGCTTGCCGGCAGTGTAATCTGCTTGAGCATCGGACAGTTGCGGAAGCACTCGCTGTCGATATGGCGCAGCGTAGAGGGCAGCTGCAGGTGCTCAAGACTGGTGCATCCCATGAAGAGCATTGCGCGAAGGCGCTCGATGTTCAGCTCGAGCGTGAGCGATGTAATTAACGGATTGCCCACGAACGGCGACATGCCGTCGGTGTTGTCGAAACCACGCACGGTGTATTCGAGCCCCTCGTAGTTGATGGTGGCTGGGATGGTTATTGCACCTTTATACATTTCGCCACTCGGGAAGGTGACCTCGGCGAAGTTGCCGTCGCCGTCGTATATGGCTTTATAGTCGACACCGCCATAGGTGAAACGCTGTGGCAGTGCGGGCAGGTCGTCGACGAAGCGTGCGAACATGCTCCACTTGCTGCTCTGCTGGAACGTGCCAGCCAAGCCTTGCTGCACGTGTACGGTGACCTTGCCCGGGGTGCTCAATCCTTCAAACGCATCGGCAGCAACGCAGTCGGGCGACGACGGATAAGCATAGATATCGGTGAGTGCCTGGCAGCCGCTGAACAGCTTGCTGCCGGTAGCCTGCAAGCATACGGGCAGCGAAATGGAGCGCAGCACGTAGCAGTTCTTGAACGTCTCGCTGCCTATCTGCTTCAACGAGCGTGGCAGAACGCAGTTGGTGAGTCGGCTGAAGTCCTTGAACGTAGCACCGAACAAGCCTTGCGGTGTTGTGGCGTTTTCGAGGTTCAGCTGCTGCAGCGACTGCAGCGAAGAGAGGTACTGCAGGTCGGTGTTGTTCAGAGTGCCTGTTACGGTGAGTGCCTCCACTGCATCGGCATCAGCCACAGCCTTCTGCATAGCAGCCTCCAACTGTCCTGCCTTCTCCACGTCTACGCTGCACTGAGCCACGAGCTCTGCTGCCGTGTAGCCTTTCGCCTTGATGTAGAGCGTGTCGGCGGTGAGCACCACGGCGTCGGCGGTGTGAGCCTCGAACGCCCCGCCTGCGAGTCGCAGCATGTCGATGCTCTTCTCAACAGAGCTATTGAAGTCCACATTATATATATATGATGAGCCGAGCAACGGCTTTCCGTTGAACGTCTTATTGTTTGGGTTGCTGCTGTTGATGGTGACGTTCTTCGTGTCGCTCACCACCTCTACCACGGGCACCTTGCGCTCGTAGGCTCCTACAATCACTTCCTTGCCCAACGCATTGAGCACTGGCAGCCACTTCGCTGAGCCGTCTGTGCACGCCACGAGCCGCAGATAGTCGCCCTTGGCAGCGTTATTGGCAGCTGCGAACTCGAAGTCGAGACTCTGCGTGCTGCCTCCGTTCATCTGCACCTGCTTGCTGCCCAACGCCTCAACCACAGAGCCGTCGGCGTGGCACAGGTTCCACTGCATTTTGCCTTGCCATGTGGTGAGTGCAGAAAGGTCTGAGAGGTGTACGCTCTGCTTCTCGCCAGCCTTCAGCGTGGTGAGCGTGGTGTAGAAACCCTCGTACTTGCCTTGGCAGTCGAGCTGGAGCGGTGCGCAGTTCTCTGCCTTGAGCGGAGTGATGCCTATCACAGCCTGCTGCTTGTTGGCGAACTCGAACGAGCGGTCGGTGGATGTTATAGCCGAGATGGCGAAGTAGCCGTTGCCGCTACCGTTCCATCCGAAGTTGAAGTGGAAGAGATTGTCGCGGTAGCCGTCGAGCACGAAGCCGTGTGCACCGCGTCCCTGTATCGACTCGCCGGTGTAGATGACCGGGCGGTTGCTGTCAATCTCCTTGCGCATCATGCGGTCCCACGTAGCGGCATCGTAGTCGCTGGCGGTGAGCAGACGCGCTGTCGAGCCATAGCGGAAGTACTGCGCAAGAGCCTGCGGCACTAATGTCTGGCGTGCACCACTGCTCTCGGCTGCGTAGTACATCTCCACCGATATGCCCAAATGGCGCATGAGCAGAGCCACAGCGGTGGCTTGCGTGTCGTTGAACTTCTCGTAGCTCATCGGCATGTTCGCCCAGTCGTAGTGGGTCTCGCCGAATTTGGCTGTCATCACCGAGTCGGTCCAGATGTGTGTCTTGCTGCCGTAGCCTACGTCAGGCCACTGATGATAGCGCATAACGATAGCCATCGCTGTCGCTGCGCATCCTGTGGGGTACGCCTGTGGTGTCATGCGGTTGAACGGATCCCATTGTCCCCATGCTGCGGTCTGCAGCTGACGCTCGCCTTTGTAGAGGGCGGAGCGTGCTGGGGCGTTGGATGCTGATGTGGTGGGCACGGCTCCGAGTGCTGCGTATTGCGCTGCGTAGCCTTCGAGCAGGTCGGCAAGTCCGTCGGGGATAGCATTGCCTACAAGAGCGTGGTCGGTGTAGCCGAGGATGCGCTGCATACGCTCGTCGCCCGACACTACGAGCAATCGGTTATTGTCCTCGTTGGCGAACAGATAGTAAGCATCTGTAGCCTCTTGAGTAGCACTGGCAGCACGCTTAAACAGCTTGCGACCGCACTTACTGTTGACACGTAAAGCACAGACCTTGGCGTTGTTGTCCTTCGACTGAAAGAAATCGGCTGCCACTTTCTGTGCGTCAGCAAAGGTTCGCTTCTGTGCCAGACCAGGGAGAGCCACAGATAACAAAACAAAAATTGTTGTTAATAGTTGAGTTCGCATAAATTGTATTTTGAAAGTTGTCATGTCGTAGACTGATTTCATACGGCAATATGTATGAAAAGATGCGATAATTATCGCTTGCAAAGTTAGACAAAACTTTTGAAAATCAGCCGTTTTTTATGCGTTTATTAAAAAAGAACTTGCCACACGACACCTCTAAGAGGGTCGTGTGGCAAGCCAATCATTAGTATGTTATGAAAAATTTAAGAGAGTCAAAGGCTTCACAGCCTCGAACTTTTGGTGTTTTAACTAAACATGATTTTATTGAGAAAGCATAGAAATTTCGTTGTTACCTTTACTTGAGCATGGAGATATCGTGCTGCTCCATCTGCTGCGGCACAGCCTCCATGGCAGCCTTTTTCATCGAGTCGAGGTGGGCAGAATCGTTCAGCGCAACCGACACGCCCTGCACTGGGCGCGAAGAGTAGCTGCCTGGCATTGCGGTGTTGCCCGCATCGTGGCTCTGGAACGAGAACTGGGCTGCCTGCGTCAGCGTGAGCACGATAGCCACCATTGCTGCTGCCTTGAAGAGTGGCGCAAAACGCTGGCTGATATGTATCGGCTGCGCCTTCACCTTTATCTCCTGTGGCTCGTCAATCATGGACATGATACGCTCGTCGAAGTCGTCGCCGAGGCGGTCGGTCTTCGTTTCGGTCTGCTCGTAATTGAAGAGCGGACGGTACTTAGCGAGTTCCTCCGGCACGCATATCTGACTGAAGAACGAGCGCAGTATCTGCTCTTCCTCAAGCGAGGTCTCGCCATTCCAGTAGCGTTCCAGAAGTTGGTTTATATATTTATAGTCCATATTATTCGTTATTATTGAGGGTGTATGTTTGGGTGTTTCTATATTGACGACGAACGAAAAGGGGAAATGTTACAAGCAAACTTCACTTTTTGCATCCTTTAACACATCTTCTGCTCTACATATCTTCATCTTCTCCGTCTCGTATCGACCGACGCGGATGTCTGCACCGACCGACGCGGATGTCTGCACCGACCGATGCGGATGTCTGCGTCGACCGATGCAGATGTCTGCGCCGACCGATGCGGATGGCATGAGTTGATGTTTTGCACTTATAGGGGGTGCACTTGTCTCAAGTGCACCAACCAACCAAGAACTGCACAACACCTACCTCTGTTGGTGCACTTGAGACAAGTGCACCCCCTAAGCAACTGCACCCCTCAAGCAAGAACACAAAAAAGGGGTGCAGTTGTATAAACTGCACCCCTAACTACTTATATTAATTAACGATTTGCGTATGCATCCAAGCCTGCGTTGAGGAAGTCCATGTATTCAGAGATGTCCTCGTCGTAAGAGCGGCTGCCAGTGAGCGGCTTGCCCTCGTTGTCGATGAGGATGTACATCGGCTGGGTGTTGGAACCGAACTTGTAGCGCTGGAGGTAGCTCCACTTATCGCCTACGGTGCGCAACGTGCGCTTTGAGCCGTCGGTGTCGGTCACCTCAATCTGCTCCGGCAGCGGTGTCTTATCGTCTACGAAGAGCGAGATGAGCACGTACTTCTGGTTGAGCAGGTCAGCCACCTTGGCATCTGTCCATACCGCAGCCTCCATCTTACGACAGTTGACACAACCGAAGCCTGTGAAGTCGACCATTACAGGTTTGCCCTCAAGGCGTGCGGCTGCCATACCTGCCTCGTAGTCGGTGAAGCGTGGGTGCACCTCGTTCTTATAGAGGTTGAAGTCCTGAGTGTTCATTGGCGGTGCGAAGGCTGATACTGCCTTCAGCGGAGCACCCCACAGACCCGGAATCATATAGAACGCGAATGCGAGCGAAGCCAGTGCGAGGAAGAACTGCGGCACGTTGGTACGGCGTCCCTCGTCGTCGTGCGGGAAGTTGAACAGTCCGAGCAGATAGAGACCGAGCAGCGTGAAGAGTGCAATCCAGAGGGCGAGGAATGTCTCGCGGTCGAGGATGTGCCAGCCGTAAGCGAGGTCGGCTACCGAGAGGAACTTCAGGGCGAATGCCAACTCTACGAAGCCGAGTGTCACCTTCAGCACGTTCATCCAACCGCCCGACTTAGGTGCCGACTTGAGCAGTGTCGGGAACATGGCGAACAGCGCGAACGGCACTGCTAAGGCGATAGCGAAGCCGAGCATACCTATTGTCGGAGCCACGATGCTACCCTCAGAGGCTACGGCTACGAGGAGGAAACCGATGATAGGACCGGTGCACGAGAAGCTCACGAGCGAGAGTGTAAACGCCATGAGGAAGATGCTGAGCAAGCCGCTTGTCTCCTCCGACTTCTGGTCCATCTTGTTGCTCCATGACGACGGCAGTGTTATCTCGAATGCTCCGAAGAACGAAGCGGCGAACACTACGAGCATCAGGCAGAAGGCTATGTTGAAGACGGCGTTGGTAGAGAGCGCATTGAGCGCACTCGCGCCGAAGAGCATCGAGACGACGAGTCCGAGTGCGACGTAGATAACTACGATAGACACACCGTAGATGATAGCCTCACGGATTGCCTTCTTGCGACTCTTGTTGCGCTTGAGGAAGAAGCTGACGGTCATCGGGATGATAGGCCATACGCATGGTGTGAAGAGGGCAACGAGTCCGCCCACGATACCTGCGAGGAAGATGTAGAAGAGCGAGTTGCTTACGGGCTGGTCGTAGTCGTTAAGCTCGTCGATGACTGGTGTCCAGAGCTTCTTCACCTCTGCGGTGTCGAGTGCTGCGGGGGCTGCTGCGGCTGCACTGTCTGTGGCTGCTACGGCTGCTGTGTCGGTGATAGCGACTGCCTCTTCCGTTGCCTCCTCTTCCTTAGCAGCTTCGCCGTCTACGGCTGGCGACTTGCCCTGCTTGTTCAGCTCCACCTGTGTGGGCGGCATACACATTTCTTCGTTGCATGCGCCAAACTCGAGGTAGCACTTGATTGAGTATGTAGGTTTGGTGAACTTCACCTTCTGCACGAACTGCACCGAGTGCTCGAAGTAGCGCAGCTTCATGCCGAACATCGGATCCATCTCCGAGATCTCCTTGCCGCGCGGTGTGAGTTTGCCAACAAGCTCTACGCCGTCTTTCTTGTCTACATGGAACGATGCCTCGATGGGACCATCGCTGCCGAGATTAGTGGAATAGACATGCCATCCCTTCTGAATTTTACCACTGAAGACAATCTCGCCCTCTGCGGTGTTGCCCGTCTTAAGCTGCGCTGTGAACTTAACCGGGTCTTGCATCTGTGCGTTGCAGAACATTGCAACGAGCAACAGAAGCATCATCGTCATCGATTTCTTCATAAAATAATGATTTCTGAATGTTGTTGAATAAATGGTACTCCCACCGGGAATCGAACCCGGATCAAAGGTTTAGGAAACTTTCAATCCAAGTCTGATTTTCAGCGAGATACACGTTTTTAGCTCTGTTTTGTAGAATTATTGTAGAATTTCTGTAAAAACTCCACTTCTACGTTTGCTTTTTCAGCCACAAAGGTAATGCAATTTTTTCAGAAACAAGAAGAAAAAAGTGCCGACTTCTCAGCCGACACTTCCCAACTTAATAAAAACAATCATAACCTATGAAAAGAACCTACTTTAATTCTATGTATTCAGTATAGGTGATTTTGGTGTGTGGGTTGGTGCTTGTTATTTCCTGTCGTATGGCTTTTGTACCCCATCGGAAAAACAGGAACTTCTTAGGCACACGGTGTACTATCTGAATGAGCGTGTCCTGTGATACCACATTGAGCGACACATCACGACCTTTGAGTTCACCAAGTATATTTACCCACGCATCATGCCAACTGAAAGCCTTGAGGGTGTCAATTGCACCATTGCGATACACAATGCTGTCACGGACTTGTGTAATCACATTTACCTCTGTTTCGGTTGCAGTGGTCATTGCGGATTGCAACCGCTTAACCTTTACCCCCAATTCCTCTGCTGTCTGGCACACTTGCTTGTAGTTGGCTTTCAGCTCGGAGTTGGAAAGTTCCAACTTTTGAACACTTGCTGCCGACTTGCCAGCCTCCGTTTTATAATAGGTGGCTTTCTGCATCAGTGCCGTTTGGTTGGCGGTCAACCTGTCGTTGTCCGTCTGTAACGCTCTATTTCGGAGATACAGAGCCGAACACAGACAGACCAACACCACCATAGCAATAGTTACCCACTTTCTCATTTCGCCACATTGTTAATGTAGTCAATGATACCCTCAACGTGGAGTGTGGTTATTGCAGTCTTGCCCTCTTCCGAAAGCAAGAAGTCCACATCTTCCTTGTTATCTTGGAATAGGTTTTCCGTCAGAACTGCGGGGCAAAGCGTATCACGGCAAATGGCAAGGTTTTGTGTGATGTACTTTTCGTTGGGCACAGCACGGTTGCCTTTCAAGCCAAGCTCAATAGCCTTATTCCACAGACAGGCAGCAAGTCGTTTGCTGTTGGCGGAGGCATTAAGTCCGACATGAGCGGTAAAGCCACTTGCACTATACCACTTGCCATCACTGCCAACGGCATTGTTGTGAATACTCACCACAAGCACATTCTTTGAGCCAACCTTGCGGCATATATCGTTCACTCTCTTGCATCGAATGGAAAGCGAAATGTCAAATTCTTCTGGCACTATGCGCTCAACATCGTAGCCTTTACACTTGAGGCATTTTTCTACACGCTTTGCAATCTCCCTTGCATAAGCGTATTCATGCAAACGACCATCGGGCGATTGCTTGCCCGTGGTGTTCACTCCATGCCCATTGTCGATTAAAATTTTAACCATAATATATAATCTGCTTAAAATGTTGTAGAAATCTGCATATAATTTTACGCAAAAGTTGTATTTATGCGTTCAGCCGTTGGTAGAAGTCCGTTTTGATGTTGTCGTAGGCGAGCTTTACATTTGTGTAGGCACGGGCATTGTTCGCTCCATCCTCATTGTAAATCTCATTCTCCACGACCTTTGCCACATCCTCAACCCAATCAGTGTTGCAATACTCCGATATTGGCTTGCCCCTGTATGTGAATGGGTCAAAACGACTGTTGCGGTCATTGTGGATAACCATTAAAGACTTGCGTATCTTCAAGGCTGTTGCCTCATGGTCTATGATGTGGTTTTCCTCACGCACTCGTTTGACAAGCCTACAAACTTGCTCAATGGATAGGTCAAAGGCAAAGCCTGTAAGGTTGCGTATTCTTAGCTGTGTTTCTGTACGCAATCCCTCGGAAATGTCCTGTAACATATCATTCTGTGCGTTGGTAGTCTTGGCGAGTTCCTGTAAGCTCTCCTTGTTGTCTTGCATCATCTGGTTTATGATAGACTTGAACCATTGGAATATCGCCACCATCATTGCAGCCGACAACACCAAGAAGAAAGCAGCCGTAACCGCCATCATTCCAAAGTCGCTTATACCGTGTGCAACGGTAGTTACATCTGTCGTGTTCATCGGCTTCTCCTGTTTTTAGTACGCTTATAGAAGTCAAAGTTTTCTTTATCTTCCTTGGTTATCTCACTGTTTGGCGAGAACACACGAAAACCGTACATATTGCCGTAGCTCACAACCTTAATGATTGCACGGAACGGATAACGCCTTTTGGGGTTGCAAAAAACATCTTTCAGTTTCTTGCTGTCGGTAAAGAAAGCCGACCTATTGTAACCCTCCCCATAAGCGACAAGTGTACGGTCGCCATTCTCGGTTGCTCTGTTCTGCCAACCCGTGAACACTGTTATCTGATTGACAACCGCATCAACGGATGTAAACTCACAATCGAAAAGGTCGTTGTTCTCGTTGGGGTCTTCTACAAAATCTTCTATCTCTGTCATAAGTCCATTGGAATGTTAAGAGTTTCACAATCGTTGTCTATCATTGTGCGGATAGCCAAACGGTCTTTCAAGAAATCCTCATAGGGTTTCTTGAAAGATTCATCCATCAAGCCAAGTGTGGCACTCTGATACTCGTTCACCAGCTTGCTCTCTGTCTTAGCCGGGTACTTTGCAGTAATCAGTGAGCTAAAGATGTTGTCGGCAGTCTTGGGGTATTCCACACGGAGGCTGTCGTACTGCCACATCTTGCCTGTTGGAGTTTCCCCCTCCTTGGCTATGTGCGTACTGCCCATTTCGTCTGCTACTACTTCCACTTCTTTTATGTTGTGGTTGTAGAGAAATGTTCCCTGTCCGTTGTTGTAAGGGTCTATCACTTGCGGACGCTGTTCTGACAAAAGACCCATTGATAAAATACTTGTGTCCATAGTTCGTAATTTTATTAAAGACATTCTTCTTGTGCGCCTCGCTACATCTGCTTATCCAACCATATTCAGACGAAAAGAGGTGCTTTATATCACTCTCATCTTTAATAGGACATTTCTTAGCGATAATGGATGCCTTGCGGTAGAACTTCAACAATATGCTTTTTCTAAGCAATACGTTGTAGTGGTTCTGCAAAAAGCCGACATAATCAATGCCTCTATCATCAACGGGGAAAATCTGCCAGTTCGCCTTATACTCCACTTTCAGCTCGGCTGCGAGATACAAGCCTGTCATGTCAAGGACATAATGCAGTGCTTCTTTACTCTCGCACAGGAAAACCATATCATCCATATAGCGGAAATAATACAGTTTCACACCAAATCTACGTTGGATATATGGTGCAAGAACTTCCTTAACCCAATGGTCGAAATAAGCCAGATACAAGTTGGCTAAGTATTGGCTTGTATAGTTACCTATGGGCAACCCCTTGTCTTTACCGTTACTGTCAATTATCTTATCTAACAGGCGCAACATCTGTACATCCGCTATTGTGTATCTTATCACAATCTTTAATGCGGCATGGTCAATGTTATCATAGAACTTGCGTATGTCCGTTTTCAGACAAAAGCGTGTTCCTTTCTTGTCACGCATTAGCGCACTGCGTACATCAAGCATACACTTGTGTACCCCACGCCCTTTAATGCAAGCATAAGTATTTTCAATGAATAGATGCGTCCAATGCTCACCTAACACATTTATCACGCAATGGTGAATGATGCGGTCGGGAAAGAATGGGGCAATCATCAAGACACGCTCCTTGGGGTCGAATATCTTTCTTTCCTTATACTTGCCGGGTACATACGTTTCATACGCCAACATTTCATACAATTCATCAAGCCTTTCGCAAATATGCTCATTGAAATCGTTAATCTCACTGCGTTCACCTTTGCCATGCTGTGCATTGTATTGAGCCAAGCACAAGTTTTCGCTTGTGTAGAGCAAGTGATATGCGTTCTTTATCATCTTGCTTGGAGAACAAGCGAGTTTGCCTGTGTCACCAACATAAAGACCGCAATCCTCAAAGTCGGAGTATTGATACAAATATGTATTTGCGTTCATCTACCTATATGTGCCGTTAGTCTAATACAGAGCTTTCAATTACTTACTCGCACCGTGTTAATCACTATTTTTCTACCAAGAGGTAAAGTGTCGGCAGCTTCAGTATCTTATTTCTCAATTGAAACCAAACGGTAAAAGCGGAAGCCACTGTTCGCATTCGAGTTCGAGGAACGATTATTCGCATTCAGATAACCGAAACCCGCATTCGCACCATTATTCGCATTAGCAGACAGGAGGCAACCCCAAACTACCGACACTTAAAATATTTTGTTTTAATATTTCCTGTTTAATTACTCACTCACATTGCCCCGATTTTCGTTGCACCGTGAACCGTTTTTGCAGTCTGTCAAAAACGGCACAAGCGGAAGCCACTGCTCGCACCCGAGTACGAGGAACGAGCAGACGCAAGCAGATAACCGAAACCCGCAGACGCACCATAATTCGCATAAGCAGACAGGAGGCAACCCCACCATCCACTTGCTGTTCTACCCGGATGCCAATAGTAATCACAAGCACCTTGATTGCTGCTGCCACCTATCGCATCGGGGAAACAGATACCATTCGTTGAAATGGCAAAATGCAATATCCATCCACTATCACGAGGCATATCACACATTTCTTCATAGCCATCTGGGACGGTTGTAGCGTTGTCAGAGTGTGAGGTGAACTTTGTAGGGTCTTGGCACAGGTAGGCAATACTACGACCGCCCTCTGTATCGGGGATATGTCGTATCAGCACATCATCAGCCAACAGCCAAAGATACTCAAAGGGTGCTTCAAGTCCACGATAAGATGTTACATACACGGTCTTGTCGCCACCCGTCCAACCTTTGATTACATAAGGTATGCGTCCTGTATTGTTTCCAAGCGTTGCAGTAACTCCACAAGGCACGAATGGATTGTAACCACCCCATGTATTCCACTGACTACCATCAACAGCGGGACCACTGCCCAAACCGCCCTGTCTGAACCCGTCAGCGGTCAGCGTTTCGTTGTATGTGTCTTGGCAATGCAAAGAGGCATACTCTATGCGCTGTAACCATGCTATTTCTGTATATACACGATACACGCCAAGGTGAGTGCCATTCTTGCACAAAGGTCTTGCTCCAGCCTTGCTGATAGAAGTTCTTGGCATACCAAGCATAGAATGGTAAGTGCCATCCCAAGCCGAATTAGAGCCGTTGCCACCACGGAAACGTGCGGCATTGTCCGCCAACTTCAATATACCCTCATCATTACGCAAAAGTTCATCGCCATTCCATTGCAACCAACAGCCAGACACGGCAATGTTATTGTCACGGTCAATGGTAGCGCACCAAGGCGAGCAAGTCTTGCGTGTCATTTCCACAAAGCCGGGCAAAGGATATTCAGAAATGCCATACACCCACTTTGTACCCTCGAACTCAACACGCAAATAGTATTTGGGTTTCTCCAACATCACGTTTCCATCCGTGCTGTCAATGGTAGCCTTTGCGCCCGAATCCTTTTTACGGCTGTCGTTTTGGTGCAAGTAGTATTTTACAGAGCCGTCCGTGTTCTCCACGAAACGCCTCAACTTCTTCTGTATGGGTAACGTGCGGTGCAAGTCAAGGTTTCCAACTCTTGTGAGCTTGTAGTCCTTGCTTGTCAAGTCACCTTGCACACCGTACCACATATCGTAAGGATATTGCGGTTTCGTTGAACCGCTGCCTAAAATCAGTCCCATGCGCTTATACAATTTTATTTGGTTGTTCACTCGCTCCCCAATATACCTCATACTTCTGCAAGTCAATAGCGTTTGGGGAAATGTACGCTATCATTGCGGGCGACCAATCACCGATTGGTACGGGTAACGCTCCAACCTCTCTGTCACCTATCAGCCTACATTCAAGCAGTGTGTCGCTCAACATCGTGTTTTCCTTGCTACGGACATACACGGAGAACGGCACACCACCTTTCAGCGAAAAGCCTTTAGACAGGTCGGTAATCGTACCTTTTGCTATCAGTCTTACATCTTCCATAATTTACCCAGTAAATGTTTACTGCAAAGGTAGTAAATTTGTGTCTAACAAACACATTTTAAGATGTAAATCAGCAATATTTGGAGTATTTGCCCCACGATACCGCCTAAGATAGTGGCTAACAAGTCCAACCAATCCCATTTACCACCATAAGCTCTGTCCTTAAACTCCATACCACAAGCCAATCCACCCACGAATAAAACCGTGAGTAGAAAGGCACAAGGGATGGCATAAAGAAAGTGTTTTTGTCTGTTACTTTCTGTAATCCAATTCATAATGCCATTAAATTTGTTAAGTTCGTTTCAAGCGCATTGATTTGCGCTCTTTTCTCATTTCTATCTTCGTGTAATGCCTTGATGTCATAAGGCAGTTCTTCACCGACAAGGGAGGCTTCATAACACTTGATAACTTGATAATCTGTTTCTGACAATTCAGCTTTGATAGCGTCAATCTCACCCTGTATCTTTGTCGTGTTCACAACCTTTTCATAGTTGAACGAGATACGATTTCCATTGTCGTAAGGAACTAACCGAATGGTGTAATTTTCATCATCGGATATAGTCTTACTTTCATCAATATCATCAACAGGCTTCCAATCAGAGGAAAGGTTCTGCACCTGTCCTTGCTCTACCTCCCTTGCTCTTAGAAAGTCATTCTCTATATATCCATATTTTGCCATAGCTTTATTGTTTTAATACTTCCATCTTGATACTATCCAAGCCTCTTTTTTCACACCATTAACATAGCCGATTGTAAAAACAAACATACCTCCTTGTCCCTCGCTAAATGGGTAATACGTGTTTTCGGAAGTATCATCGTAAATATAATGCCCCGTCAATGGATAAATATGCAGCGAGCCACTCCACCATTGTTTCACGAAAATAACCTGTCCCTCTTTGGGGTCTGATGGCAGATATACTGTTTCGGCATATCGTGAATAACCAATAACAATACTATCATCACTACTTAGATATGATGAATGTCCAGAATTGCCGCTTTCCGTAATACATCTTCGCCCAAGAGTAAGACCGCCAGCATACAAGTCATAAAAGAAGCCGCCATAAGCGGGTGCAGTACCGCTGTTGTCCGCCCTGCCATAAACGCCAGCAACAATCGTTTCAACAGCATTTACCGCCCAATCTCGTTTTTTTACATTTGCGAATCCAAGTCCAACTACTGCGCCACGGTGGGTATATCCAGAGCTTAAAGGCATACCATCCGTACCAGCCATATTAGAAAATACGCCCGTAGGGGATATATAAGATACTGACGAACTGTTTTTCTTAGAGCGTACTTCGACAGTACCATTATTTAGGCTTGCCTTAATATTTGCACCATATACACCTTGGTATTCAGACATAACATTATCACCGCCATTATTCGATGTTTCAAGCAGTATTTCACCACCTTTCGCATCAAGTGTTATCTTGTTTCCCTGTTCAAGCGTTGATACTATTTTACCTTTGCTGATAAACCAATCTCCAATGTTAGCACCCTCTGCCAAAAGCAAATTGGTTGCTATACTTTCAAACTGCGCACCAAAGTTATTCCATTTTGATGTATTTGTTGGAGCGACATTGTAGAACTCGCCCGCATCAATACGAGCAATGTAGTAAATGCCGTTGTACTTGACTGCATCAACACGATACTGATTGCCGTAATATGTCTTGCTACTATCATACACGCCACGATACACCATAGCTGGACTTTTGCCATTCTCGCCATCCTTTCCGTCATAAGGGGTGATACGTACAGGCTCGCTCCAATTTTCAAGCAATGCGCCTGTACCGCTCTTCTTGGCTACAATCATCCACAAGTATTCAAGCGTACCAACAGACGGCTGTACGGTAGTCCATCCGTTCGGCTCTGCATCCGTCTTAACCAAACTTGGCGCACTGTTGCGTGAGCCGTTCTTGGCAAACCTGTACTCTTGGTAGTCGGGGCGATTGTCGTTTGAATTTGCATCATAGGCAGTTGCCACCTTGCCAAGTTCCAACTTTGGCATACAGATATAGAGATATTGCGAGTTGCCCTCAATTATGATTGGTTGCAAGCGGAACAACACATATCCAGTATCGGCAAAACTTGCCTTTGTCTTGAATGTTATAGTATGTTTTTTCCATGCCGTGTATTTCGGATAATCAACAACACAATCCGCACCAATAGTATTGTTGTATTGTACACCATCCACAAACACCTTGGTTGTATCAATGGCACTTGGGAATACATAGGTGCTGAATATTGTACCGCCTGTTTCAAGTATGCGCACCCAATTAAGGGTTGCTTTGCCTGTGCGTGGGTCTGTATGGTCATACAAGTATGCCGCAAAATGATACACACCATCAGCGGGTACATCGTCAAACGAAATGGAGGCTGTCGTGTTATAGGTATTGCTGACAGAAATTTCCTTTTGCCATTTCCATCCGTCTTGCCATATAAAGCACCTTAATTCCTTTCCGTCTGATTTAGCTTGCGCATCAATGCGTCCATTGAATGAGAATGTGTACTTGCGCCCACTTCTTAGATACAATGTGCGCTGTGCAAAGCCGTATGCGCTGCTTGTTTCGTTCACGGTCAATGTGTTAGTTCCACACTTTGCCCAAAATGAAAGGGTGTACCATGTGGAGGGTTGCAACTTCTTGACGGTAGAGGACTGCAAAGTCTGTTGCAACACTTCCTTGTAAACGGATTCAGAATATCGCTTGTCGTTCCTGTCATAGAAACAATTATGTCCGTCCACACCACTTTTATTGATATGGGCAATACTTGTGTCAATGCCACTGCCACCATTATAGCGAGAAACGACATCCCACCTATCCAGCCTATCCATGCTTTCAAACTCTGTTTGTTCAAGCAAGTTAGGATTCCATACCACATAATTATTCCATAGGGTAGGCTTGGAGAAAGCACCCCATTTGCCGTTTGTCTTGTGCCTTACAGACACCCATTCAAAAGGATAGTCAGCCGACACACCGCTTGGTTCGTCAGTCCACCCCGTAGGTACAAAGCCGTCCATGGTAGAACTTACCAAAATTGCATCGGGTGCTGTTTCCACCTCTGTACGCTTGAACACATATTCAGTACCATCGCCATCCGTTCCCTTATCGCCCCATTTCGCCCAAATGACAGGCGTACTGAAAGCCAACCAGGTACCAGTACCGCTTGGCTTTGTTCTGACACATACCCACTCGTATTTGTATATTTCGGTTATTCCTTGTGGGTTGTCAGTCCAACCGCTCGGCACATAATCATCGGTGTTTACGGATGTTGGTTTACTTGGTGTACTGCCCGTGTTGCGCAAATAGATAAACTCTATATCCGTACCGTCAGCACCCTTTTCACCATTCTTGCCAGATATGCGTATCGGTGCAGTCCATGTGCCAAACCGCCCTGTGTTCGGGTTATACATGGCTTGCGACATATACAAGAATAGGGTATCTGTCGGTGTTGGCGGTTTGATAGTCCAAACCGTTTGCCCAACCAAGGCAGAGGGTGTTGTGAATGTCGGTGTACTTGGAGTAGTGGCAGCAAGCGTGTAAATGAAATAGAAAACAGAGCCATTGTTTCCGCTGTTGCCTTTCTCGCCCGAAATTCTTACAGGCGTACTCCATTTGGTTTTGAGAGTGCCATCGGCATTTATTACGGCTTGCGACATCCACAGATATTCACCTGTTGCAAGCGTAGGCGGTTCATCAGTCCATCCGCTTGGGTTGCGGTCGCTCGCAACGATTGCGGGATATGTCGTGCTTGATGTGTTCTTGGCATACTTGAAATCAGTATAAGCACCATCCACACCATCCTCTGCCGTGGTCTGCACAGGCTCGCTCCACTTGCCAGCCTTGCCAGTTACACCGTTGATTGTAGCCTTTGACATCCACCATTTGCCCTCTGCGCTTGGCGTGTCGCTCCACCCATCGGGAATTGTTGCCGTTGATGTTGGCGTTGTGGGTTTCGTTTCGCTCTGCTTGAAAACAAAGCTCACCCAATCGCCATTGTTTCCGCTGTTGCCGTCAGCACCTTGCGCCACAACCGCCCAATAGGTAGAATTGGTTGGCAAGTTGCCTTTGCTTGGTGTGGGGTGTATGTAGCGGTAGGTACACGTTGCGTTGTTGTGCGTATAAGCCACTTCATCGCCTGTGTAGTAGATGTAATCCTTATTCCATACGCCACGGTACACGCCCAAAGGCACGACATCACCGCTACCGCTTGCCACACTCACATTTTTCAGAGTAAGGCGGTTCTTTGCCGACACATTCCAATCAATAGAACTTGTGCTGTCACCAATGCGGAACTTGTTACCGTCCAAATCCAAGTAGCACTCTCCATCACTCGTAATGATGCGCCCTGTCGTTATTGTATTGCCGTTGATGCGTGTAAAGCCGTATGTTGTCTGAAAATCTCTGAAATTATCATCCGCATACAGGCTTGACAATATGCCAACTTGGAAATAGTAATTGTTGGGGTCGCTCGTAGGCTCAAACTTCAATTGCTCTTGGGTAAGATACCACACGCCATTTTCACCGCTCTTTGAACACTTGGCAAACAGATAGTAACCGCCTGTGCTTTGCAGTTCAAACGAGGCTTCATTCATCTGCCAGTTCCTAATCTTGTCGTTGTCTATGGTGAGGTGCGAGAGTATGCCAGCCGTAGCGACAAACATATTCGGATTGCCCCCAAAGTTGGCTTGCAGCACACACCCAGACAAAACAAACTGTTGGCTCTTTGCTCCAACGGTCAGCATATTTGTGTCAATGGAGTTTGGCTTAATGTTGTCCGTGTCAAAATATCCGTCCGTATCATAGACCATGTTACGCAAATCCTCTGTGGTTCTCCATCCTCGCCTTGCTTTGTTCAAATCACGGAGGCGGTTGTTGTTTATGATGTTTTCATGCTCAATGACAGTAAGCACGGTTTGCGTCTGTATAGACACGGTTGTTGTGTCTGCCAAAGTGATTTGGTAGTCCTGTTCCAACAAAAGGTTGCGTGTTACTTTCTGTATGCGCATTTGTTTCTCAATGCCAAAACGTGTGTCCTTTACAGGCACATAATCGCCCACCTCAAACACGCTTGTGTCGGTATCACGGCTTAGTTCTTGGAGAAAGTAGAGCCTATCCAATGTCAGCGTGTATTGAGCCTTTGCCTGTGTCGCTGTCTTGAAATCTTCCATTGCTGCATACCACAAAGCCTCTTCTGCCTTTTGCTCGTAGCTTTCGGGCAGATATATGTCGGTTATCTTGTAGGTGTTTCCGACCTCAATTTTGTAAGCGTCCTGTGTTTCAGCGGAGGGAATGGTCAAACCTCTATTATCCGTGAATGGAATGATGCGGAATTTCTTTGTTTCGTGGTTGTAGCCACCTTTCGCCTCAAGTTCAAACTGTTGCCCAGCCAACCGCCCAGAAGTGAATGTTATCTTTGCACTCGTTCCGTCCACAAGGTACACCGTGCCTTTATCGTCTTTCTTGTTAAGGTCGAAGTCCATTGTATCATCAATGAAAGCGCAAATATCATCAGCCACAACAGCCGTAACGGTTCCCGTGCGTGTAGGGTAGATGTTATCATAGGTCTTTACATCTTCCTCACTGCCTATCTTATCACGAAGTTCTGCATCCTCTATGTAGCGTTTTGCATCGTCAGCAATACCGATTGTTTCAGTACCCACCTTTACAACCGTTCCGTCTGAAAGGGTATGCTCGTACTGGTTCTTTCGCTGTGGGTACGGCAATTGCAGTCTTTCCGAATAGTCCCTGTAATTGCTCCGAATGTTGGTTGTGCCACCCTCTGCCCACAGACGGGTTATAATCGCCTTATCGTCTATCTTCTGTTCTTTGAGGTTATACAATCCGTTGCCCTTGCCCCATTCAAAGAAATCAGCACCGCTTGGCGGATTGATACGCTTGCCGAACTTGCCAATGTGGATTGTGCGCACACCCTTGTCTTGGGTTATCTGAAACTCCAAGTTGAATTGCTCGCTGTTGCAAAGGGTCTGCAATGCCTGTAAGCAGTTCACACCCGAAAACTGAATAGTCTTAGCCTCCGTGTCGGGGCAATTATCCACATCGAACTTCCACAACCCCGGATAATCCCTTTCCATGTTGTAGATAAGGACTTGCACAAATTCCTTGATTGTATAGGTCAAGTCAAACGTGCTTTTGTCGCTCTTGCCGTACTTGTCGCAATTGCGGTAGATTGTTTTCATAAGGTCGTACATCACGCCATAGAACACAGGTTCATAGTTGTAATAACCCTCTGAAACAACCTCACGGGTCGTTGTGGCTCTGATACTATATTCCTTGCCACCAACCGTTATCTTATCCCCCTTGGAGAAAGAAAGCCAGTTAGCGGAAACTATTTTGAGCGAAATGTAATCATCGCCCATTAAGGAACTTGTAAGCGTAGCCTCTTTGACGAAACAAAACGGCTCGTTGGTGTTGAGCTGTATTGTTTCGCCATTGCGCTTTGTTATTTGAGTAATTCCCATACTACAATATCGTTTGTTTCAAAACTTTCAATATCTTCAATCACGCCAGCAACAATGATGTCATACTCGCCAGCAAGTGTGTAGGTGTGTTCTACGGTTGTTTCGTTGCCACTCACATTAAATGTGTGTGTTCCGTCCCCCCAATAGATGTTGAGCAACTTTGTGGATGTAACCTTTATTGTTGCCTTGGAGTTGTCGCTTGCCGATATGTGGCGCAACACTCGCTTTACGGGTTCATCTTCTATGAGTTTCATTTTGAACGTGCCGACCATAAGCTCATTGTTGTACTGCCCCCATGTCTTTGTCATATCGGTTTCATCATACAAGCCGACCTCATAGACCAATGGCTTTGCCTTTCCGTCATACTCCACGGTCAAACGGTGCGTACCGTCCCCATCGAACAAAGACATAAAGCGGTTAGTCCATTCAACAAATGCGCTGCGACCGCTCGCCTCAAGGAAACAGTCAAGTGTAATGGTGCGCTCCTTGTAACGCTTTCTGTTTCGGTCACGCACAATGCCGTGGTAGTTGTCCCAATCCACTTGCAATGCGTCTTTCTGTGCAAGTCTGCCGACCAAGCCAGTAGAGCCAGACACATACACGCCATAGTCCTTGAAATTCACACCGTCAATGTAGTATTCCACATCGTTGTCTGCCTGTACTTCCAACAGGTCTTTTTCGGTCTTTGCCACGTTGTACACTTTCACCTCGTCAATGATTGCAGTCGTTGTAAGCAGTTCATCTGTGCAAAGGCTCAAACCCTGTGGAGTGCCACCAAGTGAGGCTGTATAGACACACTCGGAATCTATGTACACTCTGAATGTGTCGCTGTCACGCACAAAGGCGATAAAGTACCATTGGTTAGGTATAACATCAATCCACTTTTCACGATAGTTTTCTACACCAAGTAAATTTACCACCCAACCGATACGGCTTTGTGTTGTCATTATGTAGGCAGACAACGTGAAGTTTCCGTTAAAAGGAATGGCTTTCGTTGTCAGACACTCACCGCCATTCAAAGCAAGAGCCTTGCCTGTCTTGGCGGTCTTGGTAAATGCTGCACCGTCTGAAAGTGTCGCATCAGCACGGCTTGCCGAATAGTCGTAAGCCTTATTGCCATCGGGGTCGTCGAATGGCAAGTAAAGTATCAAGTTCTTATCTACCATATCAGTATGTAGTTTTATTGTTATAGTTCACGATTACGCAACTTGGCTTTTCACCGTCCACAAAGTCTATTTGGGCAGTGCTGCCATACACATTGAGGATAACGCTTGCATCATCACCGACAACGGACAGGTGTACCTTGGCATGGTCGAACACATCTATTGTCAAAACGGCATGGTCGGACACGTTTACGGCTGTTTCGCTTGTGTGGCGTACATACAGGCGTGAAACGCTATATCCGTCATACTCCAACATACCCCTACAAGCACCATTAAGCACCAAATCAGCCTTGTTTGCGAGTGTGGGCATATCTTCATCTATATAGACACCGTAAGGCTCGCTGTTGCCCTTAAAATGCGTCCTAAGAAAGTCAAGCGTGGGGTAATCCTCACAAATGCAAAAGTCAATGCCCTTGATGTAGAGCCTTACCAATGCCTCCGTGTCTAAGTTGCCCCTCAATTTCATTTGCCAAAGGCGGCACAGACCTTTCTCTGTGCCATCCTTTCTAAGTTGTTCCACCAGTTCCATATTACGAAATGCCTTGTGATAGTAATGAATTGTCCTTTGTTTCAATGCGTTTAAGCGTGCTTTCAATGTTTTGCAGTCGTTCAGCCGACAAAGCCGTGTTTCTCGCTATCTCCGACTGTTGCAACAGTTGTTCACGCATTATGCTTGTCTGCTCGCCTTGGTTAATGATGAAAGCGTTGAGCCTACCAGCAATCACACCGCCTGTTTCCTCACTCATTGAGGTTACGGCTCCCGTCAGTGGGTCGCTTGTTACATCATCTACATCTTTTATCCAATCGCCCACGGCTTCCAATCCTGCTTTGAACTTTTCACCCGCTGCGTTTGCTTGGCGTTCAAACTCTTTCTTTTCTTCATCAGACAGCACACCGTCTTCCATAGCTTTTCCAAGATACTCAACCGCATCATTGATACCTTTAGCAAGGAAATTTCGCTTGAGGGCTTCTACGACAGCATTTTTTAGCACTTTCTTTGTTGTTTCTCCCAAAGCCTTTGCCGCATCCTCACCAGAGCAATACGCATCCACTATTGCATCCGCAAACTCATCAATGGCACTCTTTACATCAGTGCCAGCGAATGTTTCCATCATCTGTTGGTCTAAATCCTCGATTTGCTGATTTATTTCCTCAATCTGATTTTCCCATTCTTTGATTTTGTTGTTATCGGTTTTCTTCTTGCTCTTTTCTGCCTGTATCTGTTGGCGCATAAGTTCCTGTTGCTCTCGCAATGATTCCTTTTGCGATTGCCACAAAGCAAGCATATCACCGCCCTCTTTTGCTTTGTTAAGTTGCGCATTGAGCTGCTTTATCTGTGTAGTCAGCTTGGCATATTGTGCGAAGTTCCACGCTTTCTTTGCTACCTCACGTTGTTTCTCCAACGCTGCGATTTGGTCTTTGATAGCCTGTATGTTCTTTTCGTAGCCTTGGCGTTGCTCATCATTGAATACCCAATAGGTATTGTTGAAAGCTCGCTCCAAACGTGAGTAGGCTGTTTGTAAGTTGTCTATCTGCTTTTGTAGGTTCTGTATTCGCTTTTCGTACTTTTTATCGTGCAACTTAGCAAATATGCCAACCACAGAAGTAATAGAGGAAACCATGCCTGTTATACCACCCAATATGTCACCGCTCATAAACTTGCCGACAGAAGCAGCGGCATTGCCCAACTGCCCCATGAGGTCTATTGCAGTCCCCAAGCCGTCAGCTACACCATCCATGCCCAACGCATCAAACATTGATTGCAAGGACGAGGCGCAATCCGTGCTTATGCTCGTTACTTTCTGAATGGAGTTGGTAATGCCTTGTGCTGCCGACTTGACATCTTTCTTGGCTTCATCAACACTTTTTTGAGTTCCCTTGCCGCTTGCAAGGTCTGCCTCGGCTTTCCTTAGTTTCTTCTTAGCTGACAGATAATCATTGAAGAATGTGCCAAGTGCCTTGAACGGGTTAAGCTCTTGAATACGGTTCTTGGCTTGATTCAGACTATCAATAACAGCCTTGTAATCAACAGGGCTTAGTTTGAGGTTGCCAGCATTGAGTTGTTTCTGTATATCGCTTATCAGCTTTTGTATTTGAGCGACAGTAAGCGTGTCAATATCTGTAAAGAGGTTCTTCCAACTTTCAGACTGTTGTAAGAATGACATATTGAGAGCTGACAATGCCTCTTGCTCTGCTTTGTTGATTTGCGCCAGACGCTCCGCATCACCCATTTTCTCGGCTTGGGTGCGAAGTAAAGCGTACTGTGTGGTGATAGACTGCCTTTGTTCCTCAAAGGTGCGGTAATCATCAAGCACGGTCTTTTGCAGTTTCTTTTGCAATTCTGCGTCCTGTTGCGACAGGCTAAGACTTGCCTCTGCCCGTTCATCTGTGCTGACAATTCCGCTTTCGCCATTCTCCAATTTTTCTTTGGCTTTTGCAACGGCTTCTATCTTTTCAGCAAGAGTTTGACACTGACCGATAGAATCACTAACTTGTTGCTTGAACTTTTCAAGAGCCGTGGTTTCACCATTCAACTCGCCTTTCTGTGTGTTAAGCGATATAAGGTAATTACCCTCACCCTCGGTTAGAGTGCCATTCTTGCGCTTTTCTTCAAGTTTTGATATTTCGTTTTCAACATATTGTTTGTATGAATTACCATCAGCAAGCAACTTTTCAAATTGTTTGTCGGCTACCTCTTTGCCCATATTCTGCACCCAACGGGAATAGAGCTGATACTGCTTTTTCTTATAGTCAAGCTCACCCTCAAACAACTTGTTTTGCGATTGAGTGTAACTTGTATTTTCAAGGTTGCGCCTTTCTTGGAAATTCGCCTTTTCATCAGAAGTAAGACCACCCTTGCCCGCTTTCTTTCGTGCATCGGCAAGTTCCTTTTCTTCTTTGTCTATCTGTTGGAGCGATTGCTTGTGTTGCAAGTCAAGCTGTGCCTTGCGTTTCTCATATCCCTCTTCCATGACTGCAATTCTCGCCTCTTCAAGTCGTTTGTCGGCTTCAAGTTGCTTTTGGCGCAAATTGTCGGCATTGCGCTGTGTGTCATTTGCACCCTTGCGTGAACTACCGCTATTGCGGTTCTTACCAGTGGCAGTGTCTAAGCGTGTCTGTAACTTGGTAATCTGGCTGTTGTAGTCTTTCCATGCTTGGCTACCAAGTTGCGCCTCGCCCCTTAGTTTTTTGAGGTTCTGTATTTCCGCACCGATACCACTTTCTGTATTCAAGTCGTTCTGTTGCTTGCTTATCTCATTGTTCACAGCCTGTAACAGGGAAAGGGCGTTCTCAAAGCCATAGGTCTTGCAATCAATCGTTACTTCCTTTCCGTTAAGGCTGTTGGCGAGTTCATGCAATTCTTCAAGGCTCATTTTGGTAATATCCACATTGGTAGTGTCCTTTGGAGCAAGGAAATTCTCTAAGTTCTGATTTACCAAGTCAATTGCAGAATTGAACGTGCGCACATCCCTAACCTCATTGTCAAGGTAGATTTTCAGTTGGGATGCAAAGGCTTCCATTTCTTTGTCAGTGGCGTGTGTGCCAGCCTTAGTGCCAGCAACCACATTGTTTACAATCTCGTTGTATTTCTTGGTGAAATCATCGCCCGACAGGGTAGCCAATTCCTTTGCACCAGCCTCCACCAAACTACGCACAGCTTCCCTAATTTCGGGAGCCATGTTTTGTATATTTTCGGCTGCTTCTGTAATTTCGACTTCATAAGTTTCACCATGACCTGTATTTGTTACCGTTCTTTTTTTGCCAGTACCATATTGCAGATTATTCATGCGTGTATCAAATGAATCATAGTTGTTATCGCTGTTCTCGTTCAACTTATTCATTTCTTCTTCTGTACGCTTTGCCTTTATCTTTTCTGCGGTCGTGGCTTGGATTGCGTCTTTGACTTCCAAATATTTTTTGCGTTGCTGTTCCAACGTGTCATTTTCTTCAAGCAATGTGGAATTATACTCTTTGCACACTTCATTGATTTTCTCCATCATTTCCTTGTGTGTCTTGCTATCTTTATTGGAGCGTGAAAGAATGGCAAAGTACAAATCCAACTTATCCGTTACTTTCTTGGTGCTATCCTCAAACTCATTCATCGTATCCTTTTCTTCCTCGGTCTTTTTACCGAATAACGTAAAGGCACTGATAAGCAAGCCAACAATGGAAAGTATTGCACCAAGCGGATTTGCAGTCATTGTTGCCCACAATGCTTTTAGTCCAGCCGACAACTTTGTGGTTGCCACTGAAAGAATGTTTGTCGCTACGGTCTGTGCTGTCTTTGCGCCTGTGTCAGCAATAGAAGCCGTGCGAGCTTGGAGTGTTGCCGCTGTTTCAAGTTGTTTCTTCTTTGTGTAGAAATCTGTCTGTGCGGCAAGTGCTGCCTTGCGTGTGGCTGCTTGCACATCCACCGCTGCATCAAGTTTCTTTTGTGCGGTTGCAATGCTTGTTGCATTGCCCGACTGTTGTGCCCAATATACCTCATACCGTGCCGCCTCTGTTGCTTGTGTAGCTGCAATAGCCTTGGCTTTGGCTGCTTCTACGCTCTGTGCTGCTGCTCTTACATCGCTACGCATAGCCTCAACCGTTTGTGCTTGGTTGGCTGCTTTGGCTTGCGCCTCTTGCATTATGGCGGCTCTATATGCTGCGCTTTTGGCTGTGAAGTCTTGCTTTGACAAAGCCAAGCGTTGCTCTGCTGTCATAACACCAACGGCTGCTGCCTCGTAACCTTGGCTTGAGGCTGTCAGATTGAGGTTGGAGAGATATTCTTGCTGTTGCGCTGTCAGTAGGCTTTGAATGGCTGCTATACGCATTTGCTTGGTCACTGCTGCCTTTTCCTCGGCTGTCAGTGTAGTTTCAAGTGCTGCGTAATTGGCTTGCTCTGCTGCTGCCATTGCCTTTTTCTGATTGATAACCTCGCCACTCAATGCTGATTGTGCTTTCATCAAGGCAAGCTGTGCTGTCTTTGCGGCATTGTCAAGTACGGTTATTCCAGTGTAACCTTTGGTGGCTACACTTGCAAGCACGGTAGCGGCTTTCACAGAGCCGTAAGCAATGGCTACTGATTTGAGTATGCGCACAACATCATCCATGTGTTCAACAATGTATGTTGCGCCCTGTATGCCAGCGGAAAGCGCACCCTCGGTTTGCTCACCGAAACTATTAAGCGCACTGTCCCAAGCATCCTGCAAGTTTGCAATCTGTCCTGTCAGCGAAGAACTTTGTTTCTCCATGAGCTGATAGAATTGACCGCCCGCATTTGTCATTTTGTTTAGGACTTCCTCAACATCTGGGAATCCGATTTTGCCAGCCGATACCATAGCGTTTATGTTGTCGGCTGTTGTATGGTACTTTTCGGCAAGTTCCTTTACAAGTGGAATACCACGACCCGTAAACTGCCTTACATCCTGTGCGTACAAGCGTCCCTGTACCATTGTCGTACCATACAGATATACTATATCGTTAAGCGGAATGGAAAGACCACTTGCAATATTACCAAGCCTTACAAGCGTGTCGTTTACTTTGTCGGCACTAACACCATAGGCTAACAATTGCTTTGCACCCTCTGCAACTCCCATGAGGTCGAAAGGCGTTTTTGCAGCCGTATCTACCATCTGCTGCATCAAGTCAGTAGCCTTGGCTGTGCTGCCTAACATCGTGCCAAAGGCAAGTTCTAACTGTTGGAACTGACCACGGACAGACACAATGCTACTGACAAGGTTATTCATACCTTGCCCAATCAGATAGTAGGAAATGTATTGCCCCGCCTTTTCTGCCATCTGCTGAAAGGAATCCTCAACCGCTGCTGCCTCTTGTGCTGCCGTGTTGGAAAAGTCCTTTATATGTCGTTCCATTGTCGCTGCCGACACATTGAAATCGTCTATGTCAAGTGTAGCCTTAAAGCCTAATCCACCGCCTATATTCTCCATTTATAACATTCCTTTGATATAGTTCTTAATATCTTCTTTCGTTTTCAATTCCCTGTGCTCAACCTTGCTTTCATCAATGACATTGCCGTTTTCGTCTTTCGGCAAGTCCTTTGTGCGTGGTGCATCCGCTATCATCAGTTGCACATTGAGCCACGAAATACCCCAAAGCAAGTAATCATAAGTCCACCCATAACTGCGCATGAGTTCGCCACGATTACCCCAAGGACTGTTTAATCCCGTTACTCTATCCGCTCCGCTTCGGGGTTTGGTTTTGTCGTTCCGACTTCCCGTATCAATCGAATAGAGGTCGTAAAACCCGCTGGGTTCATCATCTGGCTTATAATGGCTGTGAGTTTCTGCAACCGTGCAACTGTCAAGTGTTCCATAAAGAACTTGGATAGTTCCTTAACCGCTTTGTTTGTCTTGTCGGCAACGCTTGCGTCATTTATAACTGCAACGGCTGCTATATCTGCCATTTGCCTTGTGTACTTGAATAGCCGTTTACTTTCCTGTATAGGCTGTTCCTGTATGGTCTTTTCGTCATACTCAATGCCTATGTACATTTGGCGCAAACGGTCTATTGTGCCAAGGTATAGCGGTTTCACGTTGAATTGGCGCATATACACTTCTTTCATGCGCTCTGTTTCCACATCGGGTATTTCAACAATAGACACGTTCCAATCTTTAGGAATACGCTTGTCGTGCCACACCTTAGTACATTTCGGAAACAGGCGTTTACGGAGGTTGAACCACTTGGAGGGTTTTACTGGGTAAATCTTCAATGGCACAGAAAACTTGCAACCCATTTGTAGCAAGGCTTGCAATGCGTTTTCTTCTATCTCCAAACGCTGTTCTCTCGTTAATTCTTTCTGTTCTTGATTGTTTTCCATATCGTTGTAAAGCAAACACGCCCCCTAACCATTAGGGAAAGGAGGCGTGAATTGGTAAGTTGTTTTGTCGGGTTATCCCGCCTTTGTCGGGTCTGTCATTTCCTCATCAACCGTGAGGGAGTCTTGGAAAGTTACCTTCATCGGTGCAAGACAGATACCCTTTGCAGAATAGGTAATCTCAAACTTTGGAGTGATGCAAACATTGGGACAACCGATATACAATCCCTCTTCTGGCTGCATCCAAACTGCCCATTCTTTATAAACAGGCTTGCGTGGGCGTAACCATTTGCGCTTTGGCTTTGTACCCGATACCGTGCCACCGAAATATCGTGCCATCAAATCCAAATCCGGGTCCATAAGCGTAAGCTCCACGGTCGTAACGTATTCGCCCATAAGGGTAATAACCTTGCTTGATGTTTCAGACTTGTGCTGTGTTACTTCCACATCATCGTCTTTCAACGTACAAGTGTCTTTGTACACATCGCCCAAATCAAGCCATGCTGCACCCTTTGCGGGCATAACACCTGCTGTTGTTCCTGCTGGGGTAACATAGATTTTCTTCAACCCCATTGTAGAAAGTATTGGCATAACTTATAAAATTTAATTGTTCGACTTCTTTTCTCTTACAACAATATCCAAGGAAAACGATACAAAATGCTCATTGTGGTTTGGCTCTTGCATAGGTGGATTGATTAGACCAATCACCCAATTGTAACCGCAACCATGCTCATAATGGTTTTGCAGTATCTCCATCGCCTTTTTGCGCAACTCTATGAGCCTTGCAAAATTGGTGTGGAAAAGAGCCTTGCCACATCCTACGCCTTGCGGAATGTCTGGCACATGAATATTGACATTGATACTACCATTACGCACAGACCCCTCACCATCAATAGACCTTGGCACTATTACAATGCCCTCCTTGGAGTAGTCCTTTCGTTGGTAGTCGGGATTTTCCGCATATTCGGTGCTTATCTCCATGCCGTCAATCAGCATTTGGCGCACCCTTATTGCAATTTCTTCTGTCGTTATCATAATACACTGCCAAATAGTTCATCTGCTTTTCTTTTCGCTTTATCCATAAGCATTTGCATCGCCTTTGGAAAGTCTGTTCTCGCTTTGAGTTCTGCGGGCAGAATGACATTGTAACCTCTTGCCTCGACATAGGCGGCATAGTTCATACCAGCCACAATGATAAGTGAGAGAGAGTTTGAAAGGCTTTCAGCCATTTTCATAGCCACCTTTAGCGCATTGTCTGCGCCCTCTCCCTGTTGGACTGCACCACCAAAGTAGAGTATTTCACCATTCCGCACTACGGCATAGCCTATTGAGTTTGTGAGGTTGCCCGTCCTGTCCGTGTAGTTGTGTTTATCCTTGGCATACTTGGTGAGTTCTTCACCTAAGTATTTCAAAAGGTAAATGGCGGCTTCTTCCAATCGCTTTTGGAACAATCGGACTTGTGCGCCTATTGCATCATCACCAAACATCGGAGTTATCCCCATACCTCAATATATTTGCGGTTCATATCATCAATGCCCAACACGGAAAATTCGTCAGTCGTTCCGCTTTCGCTTGTTACTCGCACGGTGCAACCGATAGCCAACTCACCATTGAAGTATTTAGGGATAAACACATCATAGTTGTAGGCGTATGTCTGTCCGTCCGTGCCAACGACTTGCTTTGCGGGGATTGATTTGTCAATCTGACATTCACAGCCTTTCAAAAAGGGTGTATCGTCAGCACTGACAACAAAGCCTGTTGTCGGGTCTGTCTGCACGTTCCCAATAGGCTTGTATTCAAAAGTTCCGTTTATTCTCATAGTTACCACAGATTAGAGCCGTCAGTAATGGTTGGCACTTCATCGAAATTTTCCAAGTCCAAACCGTTCTCACTGCAAATAGCCTTGATGCGCTTACGCAACATATCCACGTTGTAGCCTTGTGAGGATTTTCCGAGGCTATCGCTACTAAGCACCACCATTTGGGATAACACCTTTACGGCTGCTTGTGCGACAATCCTTTTATCCGTTGTAGGGTCGTAGGGCGTTTCTGTGTCGCTCACTCCAACATCGGATAAGGCTTTCATCATAGACAGCTTGCTTGGCACATAAGGCTCAATTTCAGCGGTCAGTGCTTGGAATTTCGTTAGTTCCATATACTGTTACTCTGTTATGTTGTTGTCATTCTCGTTAAGGTATTCGGCAAGTTTCTGTGCCTGTTCCTCTGTCAGATTGCCAAGAGCCTTTGCAACACCACGTTCTTTTGCGTTGGATGCAAGGCTTACACCGATAAGTGTAAGACCCTCTTTCAATGTGTCAAGCGGATAAACCTTACCGTTATAATCTACAACACCTTTGACAACATTTGCATTATCTTTGTGTGCATTATCATCATCAGCGTTGTTGTCATTCTCGTTAGGTGTATCAGACAGGGAAACAATGGCGCAAAAGCCACCGCCAACAAGGGCATTGATACGCTCCACATCAGTAGAGTGTACCAAATCGCCTTTGTTCATAACCTTGTTTTCAACCTTGCCGTGAAATGGCTTGATAACTTTCAGTTCCATACACGAAAAGGTTAGAGTGAAACAAGGGTTGTGTTAGCCTCGTAAGCAGCCTTTGTGGTATAGTAAGGCGTTACACCGTTTTCATCGGCTTTAACAACCTTTTCCTTGATACCACGCACCTGTGCGCAAACAATCTGCCCCATCTCTGTAATGAGCGGTAACAGGCGAGCTGCGCCCTCTGTGTACTCGCCAGCGGTCTGTCCTGTGGATGCACCTGTGCGCCACTTGGAAATGCGAATACCATTGCCAGCGTTGATGTAGTCCACGTTGTCCTCTTCGATAAGCTCACTATCTTCAATGGCGGGCTGTATCTCACCAATGACACCAGCGGGTTTGATAGCGATAAAGTTAGGATTCCACGGCTGTATCGTGTTGCGCTTACCGTCCTTATCCACACCCATCTTGCGCTTTATAACCGTGATAGGCGGTATCTCGTTTTCAGTGAGCAATGCGGAAAGTTCAGACGAAGTTACGACCTGTGCCTGTTTGTCCGTGCCATGAGCAAGCAAACGTGTGGTTGCATCCATGCGCAACCAAGTGTAAAGCTCCTGCGACATAAGAACCTCGCCCGGCTCAATGCCACGGTCACGCAAATCAGAGCAAAGGGCAGAAAGCCACAGAATAGGAATGAGCTTGCCAGCCTTGGTGTTTGCAGTAGTCCAGTTGCATACGCTCACCAACTTGTTCTGCTCTTCCATGCTGTAATCTACCTCATAGGCACGACCACCAGGGTTGTTGATTTCTGGCTTGAACTGCGCCACACCCCAATTGGAGAAAGCCATAAGGCAGATAAAGTCCATTACATCCTTGCAACCAAGGTATGCGTCTTGAATGTCGTGTGTAAGGGTTTTTTCAATCTGCTTTACCTTGTCAGCCTCCTTGAGGCGAGGGTTCTCGTACACTTCCTGTAACTTGCGATAGTCACGGGCAAACATAACGAACTTGTGACCGACACGGGGAATTTCCTTAGTCCATACATCAAAGCCGTCAGTTCTGCGCAATGGTGAGGGGGATTCGTCAGCCAACAGAGTAGCCATGAAACGAATGTTGTACTTGCCCACGATAGCCTCGGCTGTCAATGACATCTGAGGCGTGTTGTAGGTAAACCAACCATCGGAGTACATCTTCTGAAAAAGCGATACTTCCTTTTCAGAGGCTTTGTCAAAGGTCTTTCTCCATGTTGCCAATAAATCCAATGGCGCACCGTTCTTGTGCAAGCCAGTGAATGTTGTAAAAATGGATTTCATTGTAATTTTACCTTTTTAGTGAATAAACGATTAGTACGACTGCGTGAGTTTAACGTGAGGATTGGCAGACAGGAACATTCCCGTGCTGTCTTTCTGTGAGGTCGGAATGGGAGGCACACGCCTTTCATACAATGCGTATTGCATTGTGTCTGCCGACACATCAACGGCTGTTTCAAACTCGCCAACCTCATATTCTTTGAATAATACAGAGTTAGCCTTGCCACGTTCTGCGGCATTGTTAGAACCGTCCTTAACCACCTCTGTAAGCACATCGCCCGCTTTCAGACCGCTAATAGCGGCACTAAGCGTAACGACATACACGCTACCCGTGTTGTTAAGGCAATTGCCGTTGTCAATGGCAGTAATAGTAGGAGCGGAAGCAAACGTGCCTGTAACAGCACCAGCCTTTAACACACTATCACCGACAGCGAAACAAGGAGCGTAGAACTCATCAATGTAGAGCGTTACTTTCTTGTTGTTCTCGTTGTCAATCTCCACGACCTTTGCAGTCTTGATTACTTGCACCTTTCTTGTGGTTTCGTTGAAAATGGCGAGTGTTCCAGCGGGGACTACATCACCCACACGGAATTTCTGACCCTCCACATCAAGATTGAAACCACCCTGTACGATAGACGGGCTACCTGTAAAGATAGGGCGCATACCCGTAAATGAAGCTGTCTTGCGTTTCATCTTTTGTTGTTATTTTGCGGTTATAGACTCCAGCAATGCGTCAGCGGCTTCATCAACTTGCTTTTCGCTTGCTGCCTTTGCACCATCTGCACTGTCAGACATAAGACCGTTGGTTATGCAATCCTGTTTGAGAGCCGACACAGCAGCCTCCACATCTTCATCATCCGAAATGGACTTTGCGAGCCTTTCACGGAGAAATGCGGGGATGTTGTGCTTTTCAAAAGCGGCATTGATTGTGGCGGTTCTTTCGCCCTTGCTCTTTTCCGCTTTAAGCGCATCAATCTGTTCTTGCAGTTTCTTGATAGCCTCGCTTTCGCTTGGATTGCCATTACCGCCACCCTTACCATCTTTGTTGGGGTCGGTGTTGTTCGGGTCGTCATCATCAGCGTTACCCTCTTCACCGTCCTTTTTGGTAGTCTTTGGTTTCGGTGTACCCTTTGCCTTGTTCACCCACCTTGTAGCCTCGCTCTGGCTTGCTGTTGCCACCGAAACTATTAGGTTTGCGGTGCTTTCGATTGCGTCCGTATCGGTCGAATCATCTGCCACGCTGCCACCCATAGCCTCGGTTATCGCTGTCAGACACTTCTCCGATAGTCCCATGTCTTTGCACTTGTCTTTGACTTTTGCAAAAAGTTCTTGGTTCATATTTTTATGGATTTATACCCCTTATTTGGAGTTGTTTACATTCTACTTTTGCAAAGGTAAGCAATTTATTTAATAATGTGTTCAATCAACACAGATAAATTTTACTTGGTAAATTTGGCTTACTTGTGGTCTTTTTGTTCACTTGGTGAATTTTTCTATAAAATTTCTTGCAAAACATTTGGTGTATTTAATAAAACACACTATCTTTGCAATGTGTTTAAGGAACACAGATAACAAACAAGTAAAAACATAACGATTATGAAAGCAATATACGCAAAGGACATAAAGGCAATGGTTAAGAAATTCAACCTCACAGAGGATGAAAGCGAATACTTGAACGACATAGCCGAGGCTATCAACAAGGAGCGCACAGAGATTTGCGAAGAAATACAAATGACACTTCTTTACGGCTCATGGGCGCAAGCAAGGGACAACGCAATCCGTGCATTGCTTGTTTACTTTGGAGCAAAGGCACAGAAAGAAAATGATTTGCGCATGGCACTTGACAAAACGACTTGGGAGATAGCAAAGGTTCTCAAATGCGGCTCTTACCAAGTGATGCAATGGTTAAAGGGCATAGCAATACACAAAGACCGTTTCGGAAAGTTCGTTGAGTGTTCGGACACATTCGGATTGAATTATTTGGAGATAGCATAACAAAGGTAATGCCCCACCTAACCAGTGGGGCAAACAAAACAACATACGACATGATTACAATTATCAATAAATACACAGGTGAGGAAATTTGCAAGTATAGTAGTGCTTTGGTGAGTGAATCCACAAATGACAGTTTTATTGCCCCTGTCAAGGCTTCTGGCATTTTCCGTGGTCGTTGGAATGCTGTTGTTGATTACTTCATTGTACTTGGCGATGGCAAAGGTGGTTACACTGCCACACAATGCTTGCTCAAAGACCAATACGCAGTTAAGGAATGTTTGAATAAAAAAATAAATGGTTATGGAATATACAATTGAAGAAATGCAAGCAATGCTGAATATCGTTGCTGCTGTGCTTGGAAACAGACACTTTCAACAGGGTAGTGCATTACGCACATCCACGGTTTATGACATTGACGATTTCGATATAGCAACAATGCAGAAATGGACTGCATACTGGCAGCAAACCATTGACGCAGCAAAAGCAAAGTGATATGGCAATTTCAAACTATACCCCTAAGTGCATGGAGTTTTCCAAGCACTTCAAGGGGATGCAAGGTGTAACGACACACCAAAGCGAGGATATAGACTACAACGATTTTTCGGGGACGGTCTATGTAAACCGCTACGAGTTTGTCTGCATAGACCAAATGGAAGAAAGCGGCTACATGGTGTATATAAACAACCCCAACGGACACGATGGGGAACAATGGGTGTTCGGTTACTACAAGACATTTGGCAGAGCCTTAAAGAAAGCGGCTGCAATCGTAGAGAAAAGAGAATACCCAAAACCGATTGAAATTTGGTAATCACAACTAAAACATACTGACATGGCAACATTAGCAATCAAAATCCCAAAATGGGACATTGAAGAAGAAACGGGCTACAAACCTTTCACTACATTTTGGCAAGATTTCTCCATTGCCGACACATACGGCTTGCAAGCCATTCAAGACACGTTCAACCGTGCCTTTGATGCGTGGAAAGACAATTACAAGTACCTCACAGAACTTGTGCTTGTACTTAATCACAAGATATTCCACCACTATGTAGAGAAAGGCACAGAAGAAGAAAACGAGAAATCCTCTCTTTACAATGAGCTTTGGCGCAAAGCGAATGATTATGCCTTGGATAACTTGCAAGGCGAGCAAGCAGCATACTTTTATCACTTAACAGATTGAGATATGGAACTTACAACAACAATCACACTAACGGAGGGTATGGTGTACAATGCAATGAAAGAGGCAATACAGGAGTTCTTCACGAACTTGCCCTCACAAGCCGACAACAAAACAGCTTGCCCCACAAGTCGGCTGTGGGGGCAGATATTGCGCAATGGAAAGCCTGTAACAGACAGCGACATTGAGCCAGTGAAAGACAATACACTTGGTGAAACAATCTACGGTGTTGTGCTGTTGCGTGGCGCAAAAGAAATAGGGACAATCGAAATGTAAGGATATGGAAACAAAAAAGTGTGAGGTATGCGGACAGACTTTGCCACTGTCCGCTTTCTCCAAGTCCTATAAGGGACGGTGCAAGGAATGTGTGGCAAAACAGACAAGAGAAAAGCGCAACGGCATTATTGCAACAGATAAGCCAAAGCAGATTGATTGGGAGCAACGCAGATACGAGATAGCCAAGGCTGCTATGGTCGGACAACTTGCCTCGCCTGTTGTTGAGGGCATAGACCCCAACCCAAGTATGCAAGATGTTTGTATATGGTCTGTCAAGTTTGCGGATGCACTCATTAACGAACTTAAAAAGTATGATAATGGATAAAAAGACATTCTTTCACAAGGTAAGCCTAATGCGAGCCTCACAGCGTGAATACTTCAAGACACGGAGTAGCGCAGCACTCGCCTCAAGCAAGTTGTTGGAAAGGCAGATTGACGAAGAAATAAAGCGAGCCAAGGCGATAATGACTGCAAAGGCAAAGCTCTTTTATGAGCTTGTGAACATAGACCCACAGGCAAGCCAAGAATGGCTCAACGACCATATCAGAGCAAGCCTTGATTACTTTTTCTGTGATGCGCATATTCAACATCAAAGCGAGTTAAACAGCCATTTCTACGACCACGGATTTAGTGGCACATACGATTTCCCAACACTCGTTATAAACGATATGGGCGATAATTCAGATGATGATATGCTTGAATTTAAGTATCAATATATCAATCACAAGTATCATGTATCATTCTTAAACAGACTGAAAGGTTAGAACTATGCAAAGAACAATTAGATTTCGTGGCAAAGCCACAGGTAAAGGGAATATCCCTACAAATTGGGTGTATGGTGGCGGTTGTTTCGCTGTGGCTGGCAATACGTTCATCTTTGCCGACCCAACGCCTAAATTCATGGGTAATGGTGTGTACGAGGCTAAGGCTGTTGAGGTACGCTTTATCTGTCAGTCCACAGGCTTGCACGACATATTCAAAGCGGAAGTGTACGAGGGCGATGTGGTACGCTTGGACGGAAACAAGAAATACACCTACATTGTTAAGTGGAGCGAGAAACACACGGCTTTCTTGGCACGTTGCATCCAGACAAAGACAGGACTTGCAAACCTTACCCCATTCGTACCGATTGAAGTAATAGGCAACATATACGATAATCCAAACTTACTGAAAGGAGAAAACAAATGATTGATGAAAAGAAAATAGAAGAGGTTGCAAACAAGGACTCTGTTTTCCTTTATTCCGAGTGGAACACACCATGCAAAGAAGCGTATGTAAGAGGTTTTAAGGCGTGTATGCACTGGCTACGGCAAAGTCTTTGGCATGATGTAAGCGAAAGACCGCCACGATACGACACTTACCTTGTACGGACAAAACAAGGGTGTTTGGACTTTTGCCATTTCGCAACTGAAAAATGGCATAGCAAAGATATTGGCACAGTTGATAAATGGCTTGATTTGGCAGACATTAAACCAAAGGAGGCGTGATGTATATAACAATTACTATCACAAGCACAGCGGGCGCATTTATATGTACCTTGCTGATAGCTTACTTAGTGTTTCGCATTGTATGTTTATTAAGAGGAAAGAAATATAAAATTATGGCAAGTAAAAACAACATTGAAAAGTACATTGAGCGTTTGAAAAAATGTCAGAATATGGGTGATACAGAGTGCGCCCATGCAGACGCAGACAGAGTATTAGAGGATGTCATTCTTAATGAGCTTGGGGATGATTTCAAACAGGTTGTAAATGAATACAAGAAAGTACCCAAATGGTATGCGTAAACTTAGTAAAGATGAAGACACTAACATTTGATGTAATGCTCAATGGGCGTTTTATCTGCACGTTGTTCTACAAGTATTGCCCACTGTTCCCAATAGACAGTGAGGAACTTGTAAAGTTCGTTCTTGAAAAACGCCCCACGTTAAAGGGTAAGCCTTTTCGTATCGCTTTTTAGTTCAAAATGAGTACCTTTGCACATAAAAAAAACAAAATAGCGTATGAAGCAGCAAAGAAAGGTTATTCACGTTGAGCTGAAAGAGCCATACAAGGATAAGCACCATTGGTATTTTGGTAGCATATTAGCAATATACGACATTCTGCCTGTTGATGTAGTCGGCATTACCCACAAATCTTTGTGGAATGTATTAGCGAAAAATGGAAAGTACACGACAAAGACTGCAACAATAAGGCTTGGTGTTCTTCACTCCAAGCAAACCAACAGAGGAAAGAAAGCAACAGGCAATGAAAATTGATGAAATAACACATCAAAATACTATTCTTTCAGATAATTGTTGTATCTTTGCAAAAAGAAAACCTCAAAATTGGGAAGAGGCGTGGATTGTAGTTCCACGCAAAAGCTACCAATGGTGAGGTTTTCTTTTTTTTATTGTATCGCTTTCAATATCGTTTCATTGTCTGACACACTATAAATCACATATTCGCCTGTATAATACTTTCTAACGATTATCCAGCACTTGCGCCCTCCAATGGTTGTTTCAAACAGGTGTAATGCTACCTTTGGTGAATGTTTATCCACACCGCTACCACAATACATCGCATTTTCAATGAGGTTAGGCAAGTCAAGCAAAGCCTCGTTCTTGACTTCTACATCATAGAATGGTTGGTTGAGCCATTCCTTAACACTTCGCTTTGGCAAGGTTGCAGTTACATTGAGGTCTGGCAGCGTGAATTGCTGTGCGCACAATGTTTCAATTGCAAGCTGCTTTATTTCCTTGCGCCTTTCCTTTGCTTTTTGTGATAACGGTTTCTTGATTGGTCGCTTGCCATTGAGTGCATCCGTTATCCGTTGTTCATTGTCCTTGTAGAAATATGGTAGTGTTCCAGCACCCTTTGCTTTCTCCATACGTTCCGCATTGTCCCTTGCCCATCTGACAAAATGTTTTGGAATGTCGGTTACTTCATCGGCACACTCTACGCTGTTAGGACTTTTGCCATCAAGGATGTAGTCAATCATCTTTTCAACCTCGCCATGTGTGGCAAGCACAGGCACTTGGTAGCAACGGCAATTCGGATGCCAGCCAGTCAACTTTATTGTCTTGGGATAGATACCTTTCAAATCATCGCAAATGTCGGGGACAGGGTGGTTGTTGCTCAACTTGATTTCAATGCCTATGACAAAGGGCATATCTTGCCATCTGTCATATTCTGCCGTGCGGTAGGCGATATTGGTTTCAGTCCTTGCAAGCCTTTGGGCATTTCTGTATGAGGAACGATAAACGCCTCGTCCGGGGTGGTAGTCCTTGGGGTTATCATCTATCCATTTGTAAGACTGACTTTCTTTGTCATATATCCTACGTTTCCACACTCGCCCATATACAGGATTACCGTTTTCATCTTCACCTACCTTTACACGGAAACGCCTATACCATCTATCGGGGTCGTTCAAATACTTCTGAATGGTGGTAGCCAAGCGATTTGCAGCCGTACCCTCACCAATAGCCAAGTCAAGCGTATTCTCCAACTCTTTCTTGTAGGCTCCCGTGTATCTCCACACCCTTTGAGAAAGGTTCAATCCGCTTGCGCCTGTCTTTCTTGAAAAAAAGGCTTTCATCGCTTCTTGGTTGTGCTGAAAGTATTTTGCGAAGAATGGGTTTTCAATCGCACTATCACCAAACACCGCCTTAACAAGTTCGTCTGTATGCTCGTTTGATTTGAGCCATTCCCTTTCTACTCCCTTGCGTATGGTCTGATAGATACGGCTATACATATTGCGCAACATGGGCGTTACTTGCTCGCTATACCCATAATCAGCAAAGGAGAACGGCTTTCCGCTCTCCAAATCTGTATTCTTCACCAAGTTAATAATCTGCATCATCACATCACGGTACACTGCCCTAACATTGGCAGCATACCCCTCTGTACGCTTGAATAACTCGGCTTGCGTTTTCTTATAGTCTATCTTTGCCATTGGTCTTTACTTCTTGCTGAATTTGTCGCAAATATCCCTTTCAAGAAACTTGGAGTATTGGAAGAACTCGCAACGGCACAAAATCATGTGTCCGTCAAGTGCCTTGCTGTGTGGGTCGTATGAGTGTCGGCAATCCTTGCACGATAATCCTAATTCCTTTGGTGATTTCGTTTTCTTAGCCATTGAATAAATTTTTAATCAGTTCTTCTTTCGTGGGGAAACAAGCACTATCCAAGAAATACAAGTGCTGTGGGTTGTTGCGTGTGCCTGTATTGGTATGCTCCACGTTACGCACGAATGTACGCAATGAGTTACGGAACACCTCAATGCCAGCAATGCGGAAACAATGCGGTCTATTGTTAAGCATAGTCCACACTTCATCACCTATGTTGTATTTGGTCTTTACTTCCATTATTCAGCCTCCCCGAACACGTCCATTTTGTTTAACTCCATTTGCTGTGCAAGTCTTTCGGCTTGCTCTGTCTTAATACGCTCCATTTCTGCCTTGCTGTCCTTTACAAGGTAGGACTTTTCAACATAGCTTTCAAGGCTCAATGCGCCATCGTTGTACTGCTTGGAAAGGTCGGCAAGCATTTCACTTACATCATCACCAAATAGTTCTTGGAACTCATGCCCCAAATCAAGCGCATCATATTCTGCCTTGTGTCGGTAGTCAAGCACGTTGCCCATTATGGCTTTCATCAACGAGGCGTGTCGGTTCATATACCCATCGTGCTTTTCCTTGTGTCGCTCTGCCTTAATGACTGCAAGCAACATCACTTTGCGTATAGCCTTTGCCGACAGGTTGCCGAGGCTTTTCATGTTGTCAAAGTCTATGTTTGGAGTGAACGACTTGGAAAGAATGTGCTTATCCAACCGCTCAAACTGATTTTTCTTGCTCTCGCTTGCCTGGTCCCATGTGAGGTAACGCACATCACCGCCATTTTTGAGGATAAAAAGTTTTGCCTCTTCCTCTGACTTGGGCAAAGAGTTAAGGATTTCAGCGGTTGCCACCATTGCGGGATTGGCGAAGCGGTCGTTTACATCCGCATCCACGCTTTCCATGTTTTCCTCACGCTCAATCATCGGCTGTACATCTGCGTGTTCTGGCTCTTGCTCAAACAGCAACACAGGTATCTTGCCTATCGGGTTTGCCATTCTCTGAACTTCCCAACCGACACTACCACGCTTGCACAGATAGATTGTATCTGCCGTATATACATCTATGTGGTGAATAGTTCTGTTGCCTTGCTCTGTGAGGTAGTAACCCCAAGCAAAGGCTTTAAGCCGTCCGTATTGGTCTTTAAGCGTGTATATATCATCGTTGTTTTTCTTGCTCAACACATTCAGCAAAAGCCGTGGCGTGTTGTCTGCATCCCTGTAAACGTGGTAGAGAATGGCAGCACAACCCTCCGCACCTGCTGCTCTCTTGGCTTCACGCACGGCACTGTCAAAGCGTGTTTGGCGCATCAGTTCTTGGTAGAAGTCAAATGCGTTGTCTGTGTTCTCTGACAATTGCGACCATTTAACAGGTCTGCCATACAGGAACACAAGGGCAATCTCATTGATGAATTTCTGATAGGGGATAGGTATTTTGTTGCGCTTGCTCCATCGTAGGAAATTGCCCTTTTTGTCGAACACAGCCCTGTCCTTGCGCTCCATTACCTTGTGAGTGCTCACCTCGTACTCCAACAGATTACGGCTCGCCACCTCTGAACGGCTACTAAGCATAGCAACCGCCCTTGTTACATCGCCAGCGGTTAGAAGTTCATCGAAACTTTGCTGATAACCAATAGCCGCCTTTAACTCGTTTGTGATAGTCTGAATTATGCCCATTGTATGATATTGTTATGTTAAACCTAAAATTCGCTCTATGTTATCGGGTATATCCACTTCATTGTAATCAAACCAACAGCGCATGAGAAACATATCTCGCCAGTCGGGAGAACAACCGATTTCCACCTTGATTTCCTCTTTCGGCTTTAGCTTCAGCTTGCCGTCACTGTCCGCTTTCCACGTTTGCAGTTGTTCAAGCTCTCTCGTTATTTGCTCCCTGTCGGCTTGGCTCACCAAATCCTCATCAATGCCTACTTCATGGGCGTTAATGTGTTCTGCGAGCTTATAACCGCATTGTGTCTGTAAGTTTTGGTAGTTCTCACCTTGCATAGCCGTGGAGTTATTGACAAAGCCGTTGCAATCGCAATTATCAACAACACCACCGCCCACACCATCCTCATCAACAATCACCCTGTGATTTGGTATTCGGTATTTCCTTTGCTTTGTGATTATCCATGTTTGAATGTCCGTTGTCTTGCTTATGGCAAAGCAAACCTTGTCAATGATGAAATACCCATCCCATACAGCCAAACGTGCATGGTCGGCACCAAAACGGGCAATATCACCCGTTATGTAGTGCTTGCCTGTCCGTATGGCTAACTTGTTACCGAATATGGCGCATATATCATCATGTGAACAAAGGGCGTTGGGGTTATCGTCATACTCCCAATCTCCAAGAAACAGACGGGCAAACTTAACCTTGTCGGATGTCGTTTTCAATCCCTCTATATAGTCGGGGTCAATGAATGGGTTTTCCTGTACCAAGCAAGCAATGTAGTAGCGGTATTCTGCAAGCTGATTTGCCTTGTATGGCTTGTAGAAAATATCGTACATCCAATTTTTCTTGGGGTTACAGGTGATGAATAGCTTTCGCTTTAGTCCGTATTCTTCATTAAGGCAGCGACCGATACGAGTTTTCAGCGTGTCATACGCTCCAAAGTTCACCTCACCGCCCTCTTCAATCCAACCGCCTGTGAACTCAATAGAGCCGTAGCGTTCATATAATGGGTCAGACGGCTTATATTGCAAGTCAAGAAAATCAATGCGTGAGCCATTGTAAAACTGAATGTAGTTCAACTGTCCGTTGAAACTCCACAAGTCCTCTGGCACTCCATACATCGTGCAAACTCGCTTGAATGTGATGTAAGTTGATTGCGTGATACGCTTCAACTCGGCACGACCAATAAACCATTTTGTACCCGGATAGGCAAGACACATAAAGAGCAACCACACGGCACCCGTCCACGACTTTGCACCACCAGCAGCACCACCATACAGAATTTCAACGTGTTCGCTGTCTGTAAGTATGGTTAAGGCTTGCTGTTGCTTGTCGTGGTTCTTTCCGTCACGGCACGTTATAAAATCGAAACGACCACGGCGGAAAAGCTCCGTTTTGACTGCAAGAGCCATTGGCATTGATATGTCTTTATTGTTCCTTGCCATTCTTTGCGCTGTTCCTTATCTTGTCAAGTAGCGTGTTGTATTGTAATAGTTCTTCATCGGACAGAGCCGACAAATCCAAGTTGTTAGACACATTGGCGTTTATCTCGCCCTCTATGTTTTGGGTAGCCTTGCCAAACACACGGTCAAAGAGCATTTCAACCGTGGATGTGCGACCGTACCGAATATCTGAATTTATAGCCGAAATGATGTTCAATACCCAAATGGGCGTGTCCTTGTTTGGTTTTGTCCTGTCGTTGGGGTCTTTCAGTAGCAGTTCAAGTTCCGCTGTTGAACTCTCATAAAGGTGCTGTATGACTTTGAGTATTTCTTCTTTGCTGCTTTGCGGATTTACCTTTTTGCCTGTTGTGGTCTGAATGTATTTAAGCACAGAAAGATTGCCCCGACCCCTTTTCTTGGGTTGGTTCTCGGATGTAAAGCGGTTGCCCTTTTTATTTCCTTTCTCAAATAGTGCCATTCGTTGTAAATTCGTTGATTTCTTTTTATAGCGTGTTTGTCAAACACACTTAATAACTGCAAAAAATCGGACAGCGAAAAACACCGCCCGACTTCTTCACTTGGTAAATCGGCTTTTATGCCTGTTCCTCTTGTGCTTTATACTTATCGTAGAACCAAGCGACCAAGCCACCCTCCATGTAATTATCCAAATCGTCATAGGCATCCAGTTCATCCATGAGTGCCTCGGCTTTGTCAATTACACCTGTGAGTAACTTTTGCTGTTCATCGGTAGCGTTCCACACTTCGATTTCGCCATTTAGCTGCTGCTTGATTACTTTAATCTCGTCAGCGGAAAGTTCAATCTTTTTCATCGTTATGCTGTTTTATTAAGTTGGTCGTTCATTTAGAGTTTGTACTTCTTGGCGATAGCCTTAACCGCCTTTGTGTATTTGTCAGACTTGCCATGTACTGCCTTGGTTACGGTTTCTGCCCAGAACTCGCTAACATTGGTTGTGGCATACTTGCCATAGCCTTTCTTTTTCTTGTCACGACTCCATTTCTTGTATAGGGCGTTTACTTCCTTACCTGCTGCCTTTTGGTTTGCGCCTGTCATGTGGGCGTTCCATGTAGCGTGTGCAAGTTCATGTGTTACCGTATGAGCAACAGGCTTGTTTGTGGTCGTACTCCAACCGCTTTTGTAATTCTTGGAGTGTTCCCTTGATACATTCTTTGCGCCTGTGTCGAAATGCTTTCTATCCAAGTACACAGCCTCGGACTTGCCGCCCCTTGTAACGTGAACACCATAGGCAGAACCGCCCAAATCGGCTAACTTCACGTTTCTTTGACGCACACCCATAACAGCATGATAACGAGATATAGCCTCTTTTGTCGCTTTGTACATAGCTTTGTCTTTCATTTCAACGAGTGAACCAACACGGCTTATTTTGCCCTTGTATTGTCCACCTCCGTCATTGGTTCCAGCCTTAACGCCAGCACTATTTCTTCCCATAGCTGTTTACTTTTGACGATAAAACAATGAGGGGTTGTCAAGTACGCTATCAAGCACCACCAATCCCTGTTCCTTTGCCTTGATTTCCTCTTTGAGTTTTTCAAGTTCTTCTTTTGTAAGTTGGCTTTCGGTCAAACCGTTTTCTTCCAACACTTGCTTTATTTTATCTTCCATATTGCAAAGTTATATATTTAGTTGTTCTTTTTACTATAATCCCATCCGTATTTCTTGGCAAGTATTTTCATAACCTTGTGGAAATGTGTAACTTCTGCTCTTGCTATGTTGCTTTCATTCCACCCTGTTTTGGTTAGATAACTATGCCCCTGTTTAGATACTGTTCTGTTCGCATCCGCAAAAGCCTTTGACGCTTCATCTGCTGTTACACCCCAACCGCCCTTTGGACGCTTCACCGAAAATGTGTATGTTGGGGTTACGGCTCGCATTTCTTTTGCATTTGTCCTAACGGCAGACCTTATATCATCACTTGAAAATGAGTTACCAATACGCTTTATGCCACTTTCGCCAAGTGAGCGAGGGTGATTGTGGGTCAATATACTATTTGCGGGTATCTTCTTGGGGTCAAATCGCACCTGTGCGCCCTTGCCACCGATTGAAGAAACAATATCGCCCTTGGAGTTGAAAACGTGCAATGTTTCATCTTTGTTGCGCCTGTATTTCTGTTCCATGCCTACGATATTCTTAACCATTTTTGCAGTATATCCCTTTTCGGTTGCACCTTTGGAGCCGCCAGAACTTCCACCCTTACCGCTTGATGTTACGCCTCCGCTGTTCCTACCCATAGTTTACTTCTTTTTAGCGTTGATAAAATCGGTAATGTAGAGTAATCCGTGCTTTCGGCAAAAGTCTTGGATTTCCTCACCACCACCATAAACCACCAAGTTAGGGCGTTCCAATCCGCTTATTTCCTGTGCCACTTGTAGGTCAGACTTCAAACTTTCCATCCAACCGTCCAAACCACGGGTAAAGAATGCGTTATACCCCTTTGGTATGCCCATTTTGTTGTAATCAATAAACTTGTGGCTTACATTGAGGTCTGCATATACCTTAATGCCGCACTCTTGGAAATAGCGAGCAAGCCACCGCTTTTTGTAGATAAGTTGAACGCCCCACGCTTTAGGCGTTTGGTCGTGGCAACTACAATTCGGCTCAACAATAGCCTTGCATCCGCTTGTCAGTATCTTTATGGGGTCTTTGAACAAAGCCTCAAAGCGATAATCATCTACATAGAAATGATAGGTCGCTACATCCTTGCGTAATCGGCTGTTCGCACCCCACGGACTAAGTGGCAACTCAACCTTGCCAGCTTGCATTTCAAGCAACAGGTTAGGTATTTCCATTTCGTTGTCGCTCTCATAAAGCACATCCTTGTACATGGAACGATAGAAAGCCTCCTTGTCGTTATCTTCATCGTCAGTGTCGCTTTCTTCATCTTCTGTGTCGGTGCTATCCTCACTTTCGTCTGCCTGTTCCACCACCTTTGCAGTTTTCTTGCCCTTTCCTTTCTTGGGTTCTTCATCCTCGCTTGGAATATCCAAACCTATAAAGTCAAAGTTTACATCTGCAAAGGTTGTTTCCACTTGCAAGGCGTTGTAGTCCCATTCGCCATTATTGATGTTGTCCCTAAGAATGAGGTCAGCCTCTTCTTCGGGTGTGGTATCTTTATACAGGACGGTAGGCACTTCTGCCACCTTGCATTTCTTGGCTGCTTTCAACCTCTGATTACCGCACAAGACAATGAATTTGCCCTCACGCTCAATAATGGCAAGCGGTCTGTGTTCCCAAAAGCCATTGATACGGATAGAATCAACAAGCCTATCCAAGTCAGCCTTATTGATTGTACGAGGGTTTTCGGGCAACGGATGCAATTCAGACACCTTGCGAAACTTCATAGGCTCACTTTTCATCTGTCACCTCACTTTCTTCTTTGTCCGTAGGAATATCCGTGCAATCGGGGATAAGATTAGCCTCATCCTCAATCACACGGAAACATTTGCGTATGTATTCAGCCAAGCGTACAAGGCGGTAGTGCTTTCTGTATTTCAGAAAGACAAGTTTACTGCCGTCATTGGTATCTACACCCCAACCATAGAAACGACCTCTGTAATCAAGCGGTAGCTTTACCCTGTTGTCATAAAGATACACGCTATCAGCCACAACCTTTGAGATTGTAGCCGTGCGATTGTATCTGCCGTTAAGGAATATAATTGCCTTATCGCCCTGTTGCAACGCGGCTTGGGGCAACAAAAGCACGACCTTTGAGCCTATCCATTCCCAACCGCCCAGATACAGGAAAGCCAAGACCAACAAAGCCGTTGTTATGCTTAGAATTATCGTTGTCATATCGTTGTAAATTTACTTAGTGAATACCCTTTGCAAAGATACTAATTTTGTGTTTAATAAACACATATTTAAGCAGAATTTTACCTATAAACCAAAAACAAGCATTGCTGCATCACGATTATGTTCATTCGTGCGACCTTGCCATTTTGTGATTGCTTTGAAACTCTCGCCTGTCAGCTTGGTTACATTACGCTTGGGAGCAACCATTTCATACTTGATGTTAGCCTTGTCTTTGCACAGGTCTGAAAGGTAATCATCCCATATACTTGCATCACGTTTGACAGAGCCGACACCTTGCAGTTTCTTTCGCTCTTGCTCACGGCTCATTCTCTCTGTTCCGAACCAAGTTCTTTGCCGTGGGTCTTCGACACGCACCACCACATCTATGCCAGATTGGACGTATTCATTCACTATCTTCATAGCCTTGTGGATAGCCATTGTTTCAAGCAAGAGAAACTGCCCACCGCCCCATACAGCCACGCCTGTATGCGTTCCTGTGTCTATTCCGATATAAGCTTTTCCAATAATCTTAGCCATTGCCCTTTTTGATTTTGGTTACAAACTCGCCTGTCTTAATGTAGCGTAGGCGCATCATAAACATCATCTTGTAGTAGTTTTCACGACCACAAACCTTGATTACATCCTTTTTGAGTTTACGAGGTAAACGGATTGATTTAATTGTTCTCATTTTGTTTTGTCTTTTTGTATTCTTTCATTGCTGAATGTAGGCTGTTGGTGCTGTCAAGCAACGTAATGAGCTTATCAACATCAATCATCTTTTCACCGTCCAAATACGCCCACACATTACGCAGTGCATCCGCAATGGCTTTTGCCTGTTTCGCCTCCTTGAGGGAGCTTTGCACTTCCTTGTTGGTGGCAGTGGCACGACCATTGGCTTTTGCAGTTCTCAACGCTGTTTTCGCTGCTCTCACTTGGTCGCTCTCATGTGTGTAGCTGTTGCTTATCTCTCTTGCTGCCATTGCCGACAACTCGCCAGTGGCTATTTTGTCTTGCAAGTATTGGGGCAAGTCCAACAGCGAGAGGCACTTGCTGATAAATGCGGGCGATTTCTTGAACTTTTCGGCTATCTCAACTTGTGAGTAGCCAAATTCTTCTTTGAACCGCCTAAACATTATGGCACATTCCAATTCGGAGAAACGCTTACCCTCGTTGCGCATCATCTGCTCAATGTAGAGCTGTTCGGTTGTTGCGCCTTTCGGTGCTTTAAGTGCCTTGATGAATGGAATGTTTGCACCCTCCGATATTGCAAGCATTGTGGCACGGTATCGTCTTTCACCGTCCACCAGCTTGTATTTCTCTACGCCTTCCTCTTTGTAGGGGATAACAGTAACAGGATTAAGCACTCCATTTGCCTTTATCTGTTCTTTGAGTTCTTCCAAGTCAAAATCTCTACGCACATTGAAACCATCCATTACGACAATGTTTCTTGGGTCTATCAGAAACAGGTCTGTGCGCTTTGTTGCGTTCACTTCCATATTAAGATTGTTTTTATTAGAATAAATATTGCGTTCTTTGTTCCCATTCAAGCCGTTTCATCGCCTTTTCAAAGTATTTGGGCAATATCTCACATCCTATAAACTTGCGTTTCTCCTTGTAACACGCAATGGCTGTTGAAAAACTGCCAGCATACGCATCAAACACCACATCACCCTCGTTGGAGTGCAACATCAACAGGTGGCGTAACAGATTGATTGGCTTTTCCGTTTCGTGTAGCCTGTTCTTTGCCTGTGGCGGTTGGTCGTGAAAGGTTTTCATTTGCAGTTCATAACCGAGGTTGTTGTACGTTACACCCTTGGAGCGCACATATACGATAAATTCAAGGTTATTGATGTAGCAGCCATTGCCCAACGGCATAGGGTTCGGTTTATCCCACACAAGCAAGGTTGCCACATACCCCTTGTTTTCCCACCATGTCATTATGCGCCCTATCTGTTTGTTGGAGCAAAACACGCAGATGTTCACTCCCTTGCAAATCCGCTCAAACTCGCCAAACACCTTGTCATAGTCAATACCTTGCGACACGAAATAAAGCGAGCTGTTCTTGCGTGATTGGATTTGCTTTCTTGTGCAAAAGTCCCCATGTGAGCCTCCACCGTTCAAATCCAAGTCGTAGGGAATATCAGACAGTATGAAGTCCACGCTGTTGTCTGGCATATCTTTCATCACATCCATGCAATCGCAATTATAGCAAGTGCAGTTCTTCAGTACCAGTGGCTCATTCATCATCAAAGTATTCTTCGTTTTCCTCAATGAAATTATCCATTGCATCATCGCACCAAGTACCCTCGCACAATCCATCCGCTCTATGGTCTATATCGCCATTGCGCCACGGACAGAACTTGCATATTTCTTCACCGAGTATATTTTTATATTCTTCTCTACTCATAGCATTATACTTTTGCAACTCACGCCTTGCCTTGCGTAAATCTTCCGCATCAAAAACATTTGCGCTCATAGTCAGTATCTGAAATCTGTAAAGTGGATTATCACTCCCTCAAACACGTTGCTCTTGCATCCGCACTTGCCAAAGAAGTAATCCACGAAATCATCAACACTCAATCCGTCATTGCTTGCCACATCCTCAACAGGCACACGCTTGTTGTCAATCCAGCACTGAGGCAGCGCATCATCAGACGAATATGTCATAGTTATGTATTGCAGTCCTATCTGGCTTAACTTCTTCAACTCTCGCTGTTCCGAGCGGTAAGGTCTTTCCGTCCATTCACGCACAGAAAGTATTTTCTTTCCGCTGTTCACTTCCTCACACCGCTTTGCCCACAATCCGCTTGCATCCACACGCACGGTATGTATTTTGTGGCTTGCGTAGAGCAAGTTTGCAAACATCGTAGGCTTTCCCTCTTTCTTGTGCTTTACGGGAAACACTCTGTTCAACATCAATATTACATTCTTTTTCATGCTGTTTTAATTTTGGATAACCATTGTTCGTAAACTCTACTTGCGATTTGCGCAATCATTACAGGCGGTACGCTCATTCCACAAACGTAATATGGCTTTTGGTTGCCAAAATCGTAGTCTGTCGGGAAAGAGGACACCTTGCATACACTTTCGTTTGAAAGCCAGTTCATGCCCCAACTTGGCATAGGCGAAGCTTTTTGCCGATACCCGGCTAATATCGTGGGGTGTACCATATTCTTATCAACCAAGGCGCATTGTTGGTATTTCGTTTCCTCGCCATTCTTCAACCGCTTGTATTCGTCAATGTAGCAAGGTGTTGTTATCGGGTCGCCAAGTGTGAGGTGTGCATCCTCGCACGTTATAGGCTTTTCGTCAAAATTCAGATTGATTAAAGGGTATGTGTCAAACAATGTGTGTGCGGTCGGTACATACTGTATGAGGTCGTTTCTAAGGCATACAAAGAAAACACGTTCCCTGTGCTGTGGCACACCCATGTATTGCGCATCAAGCAAGAAATGCTGACAGGTATAACCCGCATCCTCAAACTCCATGTGAATACGTTGAACGTATTTCTTGGCAGCACCTTGGAGCAATCCTTTCACGTTTTCAGCGATAACAACCTTTGGGCGCAACTTGCGTACAACATCTATGAAATCGAAGAATAGCGTATCAAGCACTTGCTCTGTCTGTCCCTCTCTGAAACGCTTTTCCTTTCCCCATGTTTCCTGTCGTGTCCTTGCCATTGCTATTGTGAATGTGGAGCAAGGAGGCGAGCCGTCCAGAATGTCAAGGTTGTACAACGCATCAGGAAATGCAGTTCTTTCCTTGAATGTCTGTATCGGTTCAAGAAAGGCATATCGTGGGTGATGATTTTTCTCGTACAAGTCCATAACACGCTTATCAATTTCGTTGCATCCAACCACATCAAAGCCAGCTAATTTGTACCCCATAGAACTACCCCCCCCACAAGCAAAACAACTGAATACCGTACCTTTATCTTTTGTGAAATTGGCATTTTTCAGCGTCCAATTGTAATTGAATTTATGTTCCATCTGTTCTAACATTGTTCATCAAACACACTTAGTAAGTAAATAAAAAACGCTACTTGCGCCTACTTCCACCGTGCAACTCTATCACGTTGAAACTTTTGAAACGGTCAATCAGTCGTTTCTCAAAGCGTTCTTTCAGTTCTCGCACCGTCAGATTGCTTGTTATGTGATAGCGTTTGCCGTACTGTTGGTATATCTCGTAGCGAGCAAACAGAAATTCATCGGTTATCTGTGTTAGCAGCGTTCCAAAACTCTTTTGTTTTTCGGTAGCCAGTCCCAAGTCGTTAAGGCACACTCCGAATGGAGCAACACCATCATAAGCCTCTTGTGTGCTTGCGCCTTTCTGCTCATTGTATGTGTACTTGTCAATATGCCCATATACCTTGTGGTAGTTCATTAGTTGGGTCATGCTGATATTGCGAAAATAGTTCTCGTTATTGGTCGCTCTAAGGTAGTCCGAAAAGATTTGCATTATCATGGTCTTGCCTGTGCCGGGTTCACCGACAAGCAAAATGTTCTTGTGGAGCTTGTAATCTTCATCGGGGAACACGTTTTCAGCCAAAATGCAGTTGTTAAAGTAGTAGGTCAAGAAACGCAACACCTTGGAGTTGTGTTCATCAACAACGAAATCCGAAAACTCACGCAGCATATAGTTCTTGCCAATGCTGACAATCAGATTAACGTGTTGTGCGTATTCGTGAGGGTCTGTAAGGTCATATCTAAAACCTTTCAGAGTAGCCCTCCTGTGTTGTGCTATCAGAACCTCCGACCGCTGTTTGGTCAAGTGGTAACGCTCCGCTTGCATATCTCGTATTATTTTCAATGCCTCTTCCTGTGTTTGGGGCAATTGAATTGGTTTGCCGTTGAGTTCCATATCTTAAATATTCTTCGTTGTACTTATCCACTACCCAATTGAGGATAGCCTTGTAATCACTTTTGTACCGCTTGCCTTTTGAGCCTTTATAGTTGTCAAGCATTTCAATCATCCGCTTTGCGCCATCTTCCGTGTGTTCCGCACAGAGCTTGGCATATTCATCACGGGTAAGTGTAACACATTCGGCATAGTGGTACTTTCTCTTTTTCTCAATCAGTTGCTTTTGCTTTTCTGTGAGTGGTGGCGGTACATCCTCGCTGCCTGTATCGTTGGAGAATAGCAAAGGCTGTTCTTGCTGTGTATGCTTGGGTGGCGGTTCTTTTGGGGTTGGTGGCACAACATCGTTTTCTTTCTCTGTGAACGGTGCTTTGTCCTTTTCAGTCAGCCGTTGTTTCATTGCATCACCGCCTTTCTTGCCAGCATTGCGCCTTTTCTCGCTTATATCAGCCTGTTTAACCATGTCGGCAGAATAGTACACGCCTTTGTGGTTTAACGACAGCACACCGCAATCTATGAGTTCCTGTAATGGTTCATCGTCTGTAAGACCCAACAACACTACCAACTCATTTAATGTGTATGGTGTGTTGTTAGGCTTTACAAGCATACCACGTTGGGAACTTTCCCACATATAGCAGAGCATTGTTACCCACACACCCTTTGCCATGAGCGAAAGGGTATTGATACGAGGGTCTGACAACCACACCCTCGTATCAAAAGGCATAAGTGAGTATTTCCGCTTGTCTGCCATACGCTAAGTGTTATGCTTCCATGATTGCAATGTCGGGCGCAATCTCACGAATTTTAGCCAGCACATCATCAATGCAACGGTCACGGTATTCATCTGCCACTTCCTTTGCACCAGGCGATACAAGCTGTAAGAACACATCACCGTCTGTAAGGTAATGGTCAAACTCCACCTCAATAGGCGTTTTCTCCGTACCCTTGAAAATGGAGAGGTTCACCGTGAAACTCTTGGGCAGATTGCTTTCCACCTGTGTACGGTACACATCGGCACGACTTCCAGACGGGTCACGCTGCTTCTCAATCTCCGACTTCGCATTTGCAGTGAAGTTCTTGAGGGCAGATACAAGTTTCATGTTCTCGCTCTTGTCAGCGAATACGGCACGGTTAAGGCGCAAGAACTGACCCAACTTTGCGGGAATCCAACCCATCTTTTCATCGTTGATGTGGAATTTCTCAAAGATTTCCGAATAGGCAGCCTTGCCTACAAACGTGGACTTAGTGTAGTAATCGCTTTCGTTGATTGTGAGCGTGATTGTCATTTTCTCACGGTTCACTACGATATTGGCTTTCTTCTGTTCGATAGTGTCAATTCGCTTTGTGAGCCAGTCAAGAGGCGTGGAGAGTACGCCTGTCACGTTGATACTTTCGGGTTCTTTCAACTCCAACTGCTGAACTTTGGGTGCAACACCCTCACGCAGTATTACTTCGATAGGCTTTTCGCCTGTGTAGTTGCCGATATTAACGGCAATCTTTTCATTGTTTTGCTCCATTGTTTTGTTGTTTTACTTGGTGAATAACTTAATCTTCTGTTCCTGTTCTACGCACGAATTGCATAACGGTACGCTGTCTTTCTTCGGGGGTAATCGGTCTTTCCTCCAACTTGTAACCCTCTGGCGAATAAAATGCAGTCTTTCCATCGTCCACATCTACGAACTTGAAACAATCGCCCTTTACATACTCGCCTCTTGCTTTGAGTTCATCAAGGATTAAGCCTCGTCTTTCAAGCAACGGCTTTATGCGTCCCTTGTAGTCGGCTCTGATTTCAGCGAGTTTATCTTCAAGCTCTGCCACTTGGATAGACACGTTTTCAAGTTCTTCACGCCTTGCGTTCACTTCGTGCTGTTCAAACTTGCGTGTGTAGCTACGTTCCACAATTTGGTCGCAGTTGTCACGCAATAGCTGCTCCCTTTTCTCTACGGGTTCATCAGCAAACATTAAATCTTGCATAACTTATCTTGTTTTGGTTAAACTTACTTCAAGCGTTCACCCACAGAGAAATTGAAAGCTATTGCCTCCGCCCACAGTTCCAAGAACTGCTTGCCAAAGTATTCAGCCTTTTCTTCTGTGTCAAGGCACAAGCGGAAGCCACTGTACGCATACGAGTACGAGGAACGAAGATCCGCAAACAGAGAACCGAAACCCGCAATCGCACCATTAACCGCAGAAGCAGACAGGAGGCAACCCCTATCTTCATCGCTCATACGGTCAATCTCACTTTGGTTGTAGAGGTCAAACCAAGGATACCAGTATATGCGGTTTCCATCGGGGTCGGGATATACCTTAACCTCACCACCCCAAAGAGCCTTGCAAATCAGCTCCAATTTCATTTGGGCGATTATGTGCTTTGGCACACCAGCCTTTTTAAGCGTTTCTTCATCTACGCTTTCGCCCAAAGCCTTGCAAGCATCCTCATAGGTTCGGATAGTCTTGTAATCTTTAAGGCTTGGCTTATTATCGTCTGTCGGCTCTATATTGCCAAACAGAGCCACAAGCACTTTCTTTGTGCTTTCGTCTGCCACTTCAAAGGCAGCTTTAAGGTTGCTTTCGCTCACCTCAATCTTTCTGCTTTCGTTGTTCATCGCTTAATCTTTTAAGTTTCTGAATATTCTTTTTTGTTATTCTCATTGCGTTGTACACCCTTGTATTTGTGTCCTTGGGCAACAACTCTAAAATCATTGGAATGTGCCTTACCAAGTCAGTAACCACGTTGTTAGGTACTTGTATCATCGCTTGTTCTCCAATATTTATCGGGGTCGGGTATTTCAATTCCAAGGTATTCACGCCCATACTCACGCAGTTTCTCGCAATAGGTGGAGAATGTCAGCGTGTCCATTGTTGCAGTTGATGTTGGAAACTCCACGATTTCGCCCGTGTGCCTGTTTACCACACTGTCCTTGGCAAGCATATTCTTGAAGTATTCGTGTACTTGCTCAACACTCACAAACTCCCAACCAGCCTCCAAGAGTGCATCAAGCAACATGGGGTATATGCAACCCCACAACCAACCGTTTTGGTCGTTGGAGCGTGGCTTGCGCATCCGCTTAACCTCAATCCTATACATTCCGTCACACACCTGTCTAAACCATTCGTAGAGCGGTTGCAACGTGAACAATCCTTTTCGTTTTTCAACCAAGACCTTTGCCATATCAGAACTTTGTAATGTCAATATCCATATTTGGAGTGGCAGCATATACGGCTTTGCCCGTCTGCCTTTCGATTTCAGATACAAATTTCAACCTGTCGCTGTTGTGGTCTGACAAGTGCAAAAGCACTATGTTGTACACGTTGGCAAGGTCTAATTCAGAGAGTACCGCCTTGCACGTTTGCAGTTCCATGTGCGAGTTTGGCAAGCGGTCTATTTGGCTTTTGGGCGTTACTCCAGCATTGACAGCCTCAATGAGCTTTGGCATTGAATAGTTGCACTCAATCAGAACGTGGTTAATCCTTGGAAACAGGCTAAGACATTCGCAACTGTCAGTGAGAAACATTATTCGCCCACATTCGGGGTGTTCTATGAGATAACCGACACAAGGCACATCGTGGCAAGCGTTGAACGGCAATACCTTGAACCGCCCAACTTTGTAGCCGTGTTTGGGAACAATGGCAACAGAGCGTGAACCCCATACGCCTTTGTTTTCCCAAACATCAGCCAAAGCCAACGTGTGAAAGCCATTATCCACCATTGCCTTTATATACTTGGCGTGGTCGTTGTGCCTGTGGGTTATAAGACAGCCTACGACTTTTCGGAGATTGTACCCCAAAGCCTTTTTCACTTCTTGGAAACGGACACCAGCCTCAAGTATCAAAGCCTCTTTGCCGTTGTCAAGAATGTAACAATTACCGTTGCTGCTTGAACCTAACACTTTCAACTCCATACTTCACTTGGTTAATCAAAAGCCGGGGTCTGGCTCTGTTTCGTGTTGTGGCTCGCTTTGAGGTAGCGCACCATTGGTTACATCCTCATACTCTACGTTTGCATCATCTACGACTTCGATTGCCTGTGCGTCAGCGATAATAACCTTTTCGTCTGTATCGCCTTGTGTGTCGGATGCAATACCCTCTTGGAGTGACACCGTGAGGTAGCCATATTTGCCCAACAGATTGCGTAACACGGTCTTGATTGCCATTGCGTGAAAGTTACCTTGCCAGCCTACTTGTGTACTGTCGGCATTGACGGGCAGCTTGGCGAGATTGAGCAATGTTTCTATCGTAACACTTCTGTTGAAAGCAATAGCCTTGGAGTAACGCTTGGCGTGTGCCGCCATATCCTCAACGGACATATAGAGTGCCTTGTGATAGCCATCCACCAACTGAATGTAGGCGAAATAGCCAACAACCTTTTCTGACACCTTGCGTCCCTCAACATCAATTTCACCCGTCAGCTTGCTTGTGCGCTGTAACTCGCCCTCATACACCACATCAGCGTTAATGATAGCATACTTGCCTGTACGCATTGCAAGCTGATACAAGCCTTTGTAGCCTATCTGAAACACTGGCTCGTACTTCTTTACCTTGTTACCCTTTGCATCCGTCTCCGTGTTGTAGAACGGAATGATGAAAGCCTGTCCCAAAGCCTTGTTGATAGGCAAGTGTAAAACTGCTGCTTTCAGTGCCTCTTTCACAACTTGGTTAGGGTCGCACAATTGCAGTTTGCTGTCAGAACTGTACAAGTCTATGAGCGAAGCCACGAATGTAGATGCGTTCTTGCTAAGTGCGTTCTTGAACTGTGCCATGACGGAATCAGCGGAAAGCACACGTTTCAGCACATCCAAATTCTTAGGCTTTGCCACAACACCGCCCTGTTGCTGTGTTGTCATTGATTTTTGTTCATCCATATCAGATGTTATTTTATGGTTAGTGATTTATCGTTGCTCACTTTCAAGTTCACGATTTGCGAGATTGTAGGGATTATCTGGTTGAAACTCTCCCTATTGTCTATGAATATTGGTGCTGATATGCCTTTTGTGGCGCATATAGCGTTGATTATATCCAAGCCGGCATTTACCTTGCCACAGGCATTGACATCAGCATAAGGCACACCGTTCACCATGCAATAGCAAGTTACTTTCTCGCCTCCGTTCTTCTGCTCCTTAACGAATGAGAAAGAAACGACATTGAACAAGCCGTTGATGCGTTGCATAAGAACTTCATCCTTGGCTTTCTGAAAGCGCAAATAGACATCTTCCCATTTCTCCAAGTCTGCCTTGGCTTGGTTGTTGGCTATGCGCTTTTCTTCAAGGTCGGCAATCTCCTTGTTTACTCGCTCTATCATCGCACGTTTGCCAAGTCGCTTGTTAATATCGGCAATGGCAGCGTTGCTGTCGGCTTTCTCGTTTTGCAGTTCCGACACATCGGCTTGAGGCACCTCAACTTGCAACTGATTGGCGATTTCCGCTATGTCGTTGCGTAACGCTATACACTCTTTATCATTGGCAATAGCCTCGTCAGCATTGCCAGCAACGGGGATGTTGTTTTTCTTGATTTCGATATTGCCCTTTATTTCAAGTGCATCATCTTCAAGTTTGGCAATAAGACCTGTTAGTTTGGTCTGCTGCTCCACGGCTCTGTCGTATTCTGCTTTGTATTGCTTGCCCTTGGTCTGAATGTCTTTCTGCCGCTTGGATTTGCTCTGTTCAAAGTTACCACGCAACTTTGCAATGGCATTTTCCAAGTTCTCGCCCTTGTAAGGCTCGCCACAAGTCGGACACACAAGCACATCACCGCTTGGCTCTGGGAACTGCTCTTTTGCAACAGCCTTGAACTGCTCACGCATTTCTACCAGTTTGTCGTTGAGTTCGTCAATCTTTCCGTCCACGTTCATTTTGTCGTTGCGGTAGTTGTTCAAGTTGTTCTGATTGATTGACAACTCGTTTTCCATTTGCTGAATATCGGAAAGTGCCTTGTTGTGCGCTGCGTTGGCTTCTATGCGGATTGTATTCTCACGGTCTTGCAACTTAATACGCTTGTCTGCCTGTTGTTTCATAAGTGCCATCTTGCGCTTATAAGCCTCATCGTTCAGAGCGGATTTGTCGGCAATCTGTGCGTCAATTTCCTTAACACGGTCTTGCACTTCTTTCAACTGCTTTTCAAGCACTGCCCAATTCTCGCTCTCTGGCATAAGTTTCTGTGCCGTTTCGATACTTGCGGGAATGGTGGCAAGTGCATCATTGCAAGCCTTTTTCTTGGCCGCAATCTCCCTTGCCCACTTTGCGAGGCTTGTGCCGTTGATTTGGTCAAGCAATGCAAGAAAATCGGGGTCGGTAGCCGCCACTTCTTCATCATCAATATTGCCAACCATTTCAAGCAACATATCTTTTTGCGTTTCCGCACTCAATGATGTAAAGTAGTAAGGGTTGGTTATCATACGGAACACATCTTCGGGTATAATCTCGGATATTTCAGCTTGATACTCTTTCTTTGTGCCTGTGCGCACATCGTTGATGAAATACTGTGTTTCGTCTTTCATCACTTCATCGGTAGTGCCGTTCACTTTCTGCCACTTCTCAACAAGTGAGCGTTGCAGTTTTATTTCCTTTCCGTCCACTTCAAGCACGGCTGTAACGGAATGTTCCAAGCGGTAGATTGGCTTGCCATCCTTGCCCGTGGTCTTTACGTTGAAACCGTTAGCACCATCACTTCTGCCCGTACTGTCCTTGCCGAACAAAAGCCACAAATACGCATCATAGAGCGTTGTCTTGCCTGTGCCATTATCTCCGCACACGGTTGTTATGCCGTCATTGAAAGCAATGCTAAAATCACGGACACCCTTAAAATTGACGAGGGCAAGCGATTTCAAAATTATCTTTTTCATTGTACGCCAAATTTGATGTTGTTACTTTCGATATACTTTTCTCTGATTGTCCGTGCGTCATTCAGCACCGATTGCACATTCTCAACAAAGCGAATGTTAATCAGTGGAATGTTGTTGTAGCAAATGTAGAGTTGGTTTTGAAACTCCATCACTTGCACTACTTTCAAGGACTCGCTTTGCATCACCGCTTTCTGCTGTTCGGCTTTGCGTTCCTTTCTGCCTTTCATATAGGCGGAAATAAATTCGCTAATCTTCTTCATAGTTCTTTTATCTGTTAATGATTGTCTTTAGTGTTTCCGCATTGTTGAGCGATTGCAACTCTGCCATTGAATAGAAACGCTTTGAGTTGGGGGCAGCACCGTTACGTTGTGGAGTTATAAGACCTTGCTCAACCCACCGCCTCACTCGCATTTCTTGAAACAGGCGATATGCCTCACGTTGTGAAACCAAGTCTTTGCTTGGTGCGTTGCTCTGTACTATCGTGGCAGCACCCAATGCCGCCATTTCTTTACAGATGTTCTTCAATTCGTACAACTCCATCGTAATAGCCATATCATGCCCTCCTTTTACGCTTGAAATAATCTCTTACGCTTTCGGTGCAATACTCTTTCTCCACATAGCAAAGCCAAGCAAATGCCCAACCAGCAAGGGCGAAAATGATGTGCCCCCAATTTAGAAACATGGTAATCGTGCAACACAGGGCGATTGCACCCCAAACACACATACCGATAAAGTTTACCAAAGTGTCCCTTTTCATTGTCGTTTACTTTAAGAGTTGAACAATTCTTTTGCACTAACGCCAAGGTGTTTAGCGATAATGTCAGTTCTCAATTCGTCTGGCTTCTGTGTTCCAGCAAGCCAACACCTTACGGTTGTGGGATGTACCTTTGCCACTGCTGCTATTTCGTTCACCCATGCTGTTTTAGGAGCTTGGGGGCGTTCTGTTGGCAGTGCATCGTACATTTGCCGAAAGACAGATTTCTTCTTGTACTTCATTTTCTATCTGATTTAGTGTGTTTTACAGACATAATTTTATATCTTTGCAACACTATTAAACTTGTTGTGGTGCAAAGGTAAACAATTTACCTAAACCAGCAAAATAATTTAGGCAAAAAGTTTATGGTGAGTACAAAATAAAATCCGTAATATTTAGAAAGTTACTGATAATGAACAAATTAGATAGATATAAAATTTTGATACGCCACCTAACAAAATCGAGAATTGTGGCAAGTCAGAGGGAATTAGGGCAGAAAATGGGGTATAATAACCCCTCGGCTTTCTCGCAAGTAATCAACGGAAAGACCCAAGAACCTAAACTATTTACCCAAAAACTAAAGAATATTGTGCCAAACTTAAATCTTGAATGGTTGGAGAATGGCACAGGCTCTATGCTTGGAGAGGGGAACGAGGGAACACAGCAGACTGCAAACGAGGAGAGCGCACGTTATATTTCAGCAGAGGATAAAACTTTTTCCACTATGCTTGTGGATATGATGAATACAAAGCAAATTGCGCCTTATGGATTGCTTGAAGAAAAGGACAGGGAGATTGCCGAACTCAACCGCCAAATAGGGAAGTTGGAGGCATTGTTGGAGGTTGCCAAAAAGGGAACTGCCCAACAGGTAGGCAATGCTGCGGTTGCAGATGTCGGATAACTTTATTCGGCAAGTTTCCCAAGTATTGAAAGACTTAAACAGAAAGATATGAAAGAATACTATCGAATGGTGATTGAACTTTGCAAGCAGAGTATCGCCATACACCAAGTAAATCCCGAAAGGAGTTTAGAGGTGCTGACAGAGTTAGAAAAGGCTATCACAACAGCAAAGATTAAAGGTTTGCCCTGTGATGAACTGCAAGAGCTGAAAGCCGATGTTGAACAACTTAGAGGAATGAGCGCATGAAACAAGTTATGTGTCTATTCATACTTGCTTGTGTGTGCGCCTGTCAAAAACCATACGAGAAAGCCATTGATGAATATGTCAATGCCAATTTCAACGACCCCTCAAGTTATGAATGTGTAGAACTTGGAAAGCCACAGGAATTGACTACTATTCGCTATGCAATGGAGCAAGTAAAGACAAAGGCGAAAGCAGAGGGTTGGTCGGCAGACTCTCTTTTCAAAAAGACAACAGAACTACGACCATATCTAAAAGAGCATGGAAATAATCCAGATGAAGTATTGTTAAGATATTGTGAACACACTTACAGAGCGACTAATGCTTTTGGAGCAAAGGTTCTTCACAAAGAAAAGTGGTACTTCAACGAGGATTACACGAAAGTTACAAATATTGAAAAAGAATGAATACACCAGTAAGCAAACAGATAATGGAACGCTTTTATTGCGCTCTTGATGCGATAATAGCGATGAAAAAGATACGAGGTGTAAATACCTATTGCCGCCTGTATGAGATTGACAGGCGCAACCTCATAGCCAACCGCAAGGACTTGGATAGAGGATGGTTTCAAGTTTCGTGGATGTACCCAATGGTAAAGGACTTTGGAGTAAATGCCAAATGGCTAATGTTGGGTGCCGGAAAGATGTTTGAAGAATGATAGCCGTACTTGTGATTATCTTTTTCGTTGGTCTGCTTTGGGCGTATGGTAAGCGACAGACTGCAAACAATGGTATCTACCAACCAACAGGACAGCCAACAAAGAGAAAGCGGAAACGCAAACCAAAGGTGCAATCATGGGAGAAACAGCAAAAGAAAGTTTGGAAAGCCAAAGCACGGTCGGCTATGTTCAAGGCAAGCTATGTTTTGCTATCCAAAGAAGAAGCGAATGACTTGTTTACATACAACCATTCAGCAGATGAAATGAAGTTGCTTGATGTCATTCTTGATGCAACACTTGACGGAAAGGATTATGTTCAAATAGACCGCCCACTATACGAGCGCATGAAATCCGAGAAAGACTTGAAAAGGCAAATGGATAAAGAAAAAGAGTGTCAGAAATAGGCACTCTTTTTTCGTTTCTTCAAAAAATCCAAGTTAGCGTGTTCTTTCCCCCATACCCCCTATTTCATATACTTATACTTAATAAGATATTATATGTAGAGTGTATATATACGCGCGTGTGCGCATTATGCGCGTGCGCGAGGGAATTTTGCCTAAGCAAAACGGCATACTTAAAGTGTTGAATATCAAGCAAGTATAATTTTTGCTTAGGCAAAATATAGTTTGCTTAGGCAAAAATTACAATGTGTTGATTATCAATAGTTTAGTTATTTTGCCTAAGCAAATTGCCTAAGCAAAATCAAGGCTATAAATTTTGCCTAAGCAAAACGGCATACTTAAAGTGTTGAATATCAAGCAAGTATAATTTTTGCTTAGGCAAAACCGCTATTTCTTAGGCTCTACAACATCTGACAAATCCCAATTCATAAGGTCTTGCACCTTTCGGTTGGCTTTGTCTATGCTATCCCACGACTTGCGGATATAAATGTCAGTAACACGCATATTTTCGTCCACATGGTTTAGTGCCGTGTGGACGGTGTACTTATCCACTTCTGCATCATTGGTTGCAATGGTCGCCCAAGTGTGCCGTGCTGCGTAAAATTCCAAATCGTCTATACCAAGTGAGTTGCCTATCTTCTTCAATCCCTTGTTTAGTGCCGCACTGAAACTATCCATTGAGGAATACAGCTTGTAGAACTTGAACACACGTTGCCCTGTCGGGTCTTTGTACTTGTCGAATAGTGCCTGTGCTTCTGGCTCAACTCTGATTGATATTTCCGCACCGTCTGCCCGTCTGTAACGTGTCTTTGTGCGTTGGTAGGTTATGCGACCGTCCTTGTAGTCGGTGGCATTGTACAAGTCCACAGCGTTCATTCCGATAAGCAAAAAACTTAACAGGAACACATCTTTTGCGAGATTGAACCGATTACACCCCTGTTGCAATATCGTGGAGTATGGCACTTGTGCAAACTCACGCATTTGCTCAACCGTCAAGGCACGTTTGCGTGTGAGTGGTGCTTTCGGTATATCCACCTTTGCGAATGGTGAGAATGGAATGAGTATAACACCAGCCTCTTCATCGTTAAACTCTTTCTTGGCTCTGTTGTACATTGCCCTTACCTCTGCGAGGTACAGGCTTTGCGCACGACCGCCCTTTTTGCAGTTCTTCCGTGCCGGCTGCTCGCCAATCCATTTTATCCAGTCATTAAGGAACTTAACCGTGATTTCCTTTATATCCACACTTTCACGCCCCACGAACTTAACCAAGCTGTTAATGGCTACTTGGTAGGCTTTGGCATTGCCTGTGCGTCCCATGTCAAAGAGTTTCTGAATGTATGCCCTTGTGTACGCCACTATGTCAAGTTCAAAGTGTTCTTCCTCTTTCTTGCGTGTTATCAACTCCACGACTTGCTCAACGGTCATGTTATCCAAAGCCTCGCCCACGTTATTGCATATCGTGCGGTAACGCTTGATAACATCATCTACCATGTCAATGTATCTTTGGTTTTTCAACTTGAGGGAGCGTGTCAAATCTTCCTTGCCCACATACCAAGGGGTAGCAAGGTACTTCTTGCGCTGCTTGTGCGTAACCCTTATCTTGATGTTGTAAGTGCCGTCAGCTTTCTTTTGGTGAGCGTACACTTCTGCCTTGAATGTTGCCATATATCTTTTGTAGAATATTTGTAGAACTATTTTCGGCAAATGTACGCACTTTTTGCTGAAAATAAGAAAGAAAAACGCCCAACCTTACAAGAAAGTTGAGCGTTTGCAGTAGTCCCGTTGGGAATCGAACCCAAATCTACGCTTTAGGAGAGCATTGTTCTATCCATTGAACTACAAGACCTTACGAATATTTTGTGCGCCTAACCGTCAGACATTCTCCCAGTGAAACCCCAACTTTGCCGACTTCCACGCTTGAAAGCAGCTCATAAGTTTAGGAAACCTCCGTTCTATCCATTTAACTATGGGAGCGGCATTGGGTTTCGCATTTAGGTCGACACACGAAACATTAACACCTTATAATATATGCACAATATAGGCGTGCAAATTTATTTATTTTTTTCTAAACAGGAAAATAAAACACCTTACTTTTATGTTTTATTATTACTCGTCCGCTTGTCCACTAATCCATTCGTACAATTTCTTATAGAACGGATGTGCGGTCATCGTGGCAGCCGATCCAAGTATGATGAGCTTCATGCGGGCACGGGTGATGGCTACATTCATGCGACGCAGGTCGCGCAGGAAACCGATCTCCTTGCCGTCGTTGTTGCGTACGAGCGAGATGACGATTATGTCGCGCTCCTGTCCTTGGAAACCGTCGACGGTGTTCACGCTGATGGCGCGGCGGTACGGGCGGAAGAATTCGCTCTGCCGTATCATTTTATGCAGCAGCTGCACCTGCGCACGATAGGGCGATATGATGCCCACGTCGATATGCTCGTCGAGGATGCGCTGCTTGCCAATCTTCTCGAAGTATTGCTGTAGCGTCTGCAGCGTCAGCTCAGCCTCGGTGCGGTTGATGCGTCCGAAGTTCTCGCCCACAAATTCCTCCTTGCCTTCAGCCTCCGACGTATCCACCCACATCATCGGACGGTCGTAGTCGAGTATGCTGCGGCGCTCTATTCCTGGCGCGGTCTGCACCTCGCCGCCGTAGAACCAGTCGCTTGAGAAGCGCATTATCTGCTCGTTCATGCGATACTGCACCTTCAAGAGCGTCACCACGTCGGGCTTCGCCTTCACGATGCGCTCCATGAGTGTGATGCCGAGTCCGCCTTTTAGTGCCATAATGCTCTTCACAGTAGGCGGCAGCTGACAGTGGTCGCCAGCGAAGATGACGCGACCGGCGCGGCGTATGGCTATCCAGCAGGCTGCTTCGAGTGCCTGCGCCGCCTCGTCAATAAATAGTGTTGAGAACTTCTCGCCTTCCAAAACGCGGTTGGCGGCACCTGTGAGTGTGCAGGCGATGACACGCGCTTCGCCAAACAGCGAGGCACGTATGCGCAGTTCTATCTCCGTGGCGCGACTCTTCAGGCGGTCCATCTTCTGATGCCACGCATCGGAGCGGCGGCGTTCGCCACGCAACTCGCGTATCGCCTTGCGTATGCTCCAGAGTTGCGGATAGTCGGGGTGTGCTTCGAAGCGGCGTTCGTAGGTGAACGAGAGCATCTTGTCGTTGACACGTGTCGGGTTGCCAATGCGCAACACGTTCACACCACGGTCGACAAGCTTCTCCGCTATCCAGTCGACAGCCATATTGCTCTGCGCACATACCAGCACCTGACTCTCTCTGCGTAGCGTCTCGTAGATAGCCTCCACGAGTGTTGTTGTCTTGCCCGTGCCAGGAGGGCCGTGCACCACTGCCACGTCCTTGGCACGCAGCACTTCGTTCACAGCCTGTTGCTGCGAGGCGTTGAGCCACGGCAGAGACATAGCGCCGAACGTCAGCTTCTGCGCTGGAGCACTCGTGTAGAAGATGTCGCGTAATGCAGCAAGACGACCCGTCTTGGCGTTCATCACGCGGTCGAGGGCTTCGAACATGAGCCGGTAGCTTGTCTCGTCGAAGAACAGCTGCAAGCCTATCGGCTCGCTACGCTGCAGGTCGGCGATGCGTCCGCTATTGGGCAGTGCCACCACGATACGGTCGTGCTCGGCGTAGCTCACGGTAGCGGTGAACGACATGTACTGTATGCGCTCCTTGCGCGCCTTCTCGTCGCGTCGCACGGTGAAGAAGCACACGGGGCGACCCGGCTCGAAGTTATGCTCTATGTCCGAGTCCTTGGTGCGCGTCACCTCCACCACGGCTTGATTGAGCGAGTTGTAGTAGCAGCTGCCTATCTTTACGGGGAACCAGGCATCGCCACGCCTCACCTTGCGCTCCACGCCCATCGTCTCGGTCTGCTTTCTGAACTCCTCCTTCTCGTGGTTGTACTCAATCTCAAGAAGCATTCGCTGTTGCTGTAATGTCGTCATATCTCTATTCTTTTATATTCTCCCACAGATTTCACTCACGGAAGTTGCTGCCTTCAAGGGGGTGCACTTGTCTCAAGTGCACCAACGTAGCAAGAGGAATATCAATATGCTCGGTTGGTGCACTTGAGACAAGTGCACCCCCCTGAAAACAGCATCTGTGAAAATCCGTGAAATCCGTGGGAGGTTCTACTCAGCAAGAAGTGCAATCCGTGGGAAGCCCTTCCATGCGAGAATCCTTACTCGAAATAGTACAGGAAGGTAGCTATGCCGGTGAGTGCCTTCTTCGGTGAGTCCTTAATCTCGATAGCGAACTTAATCTGCACCCTTGCGATGCCGCGAAGGTTCTCGATGGCGTAGAGGTCGGCAACGAGACGCACCGACTCGCCCGACTTCACGGGCTGTCCGAACTTCATCTTATCCATGCCGTAGTTCACGAGCATCTTCACGTTGTTCACCTTGATAACCTGCTCCCAAAGGTACGGAAGCATAGAGAGGGTGAGATAGCCGTGTGCGATGGTTGTCTTGTACGGGCTCTCCACTGCGGCACGCTCTGTGTCCACGTGAATCCACTGATGGTCGAGCGTAGCGTCAGCGAACAGATTGATACGCTCCTGCGATAGTTCTACATAGTCAGACACACCGAGGTTCTTGCCGAGATATGCGGCAAACTCGTCATAGTTGTTAATTGTTACCATTCTTAATATATGTTTATGTTATATTCCGTTTATAAGCCTTAGTCGCCGTCGGGAGCGTACATGAAGTCGTGCAGCGGATCGGGATACTCGAAAATTTCGCCCTCGCGGAAGAAGCGTTTCATCTCGATTTCCGCAGATTCGATAGAGTCGGATGCGTGGATGATATTCTCCTGACCGCTCATAGAGTAGTCGCCGCGGATTGTACCCGGAGCTGCCTTGCGTCCGTTGGTAGCACCCACGATGTTGCGCACCACAGCCACTGCACTATTGCCCTCCACACACATAGCCACCACTGGTGCCGACTTCATCGAGCCAACGAGCCACGGGAAGAACGGGCGCTCTGTGAGGTGAGCGTAGTGTTCGTTAAGAATAGCGTCGTCGAGCTGCATCATCTTCAGACCCACGATGCGCAAGCCCTTGCGCTCTATGCGGTTAATCACTTCGCCAATAAGACGGCGCTGTACGGTACACGGTTTCAGCAAAATCAATGTTTTCTCCATAGGACAATGATGATTAAGTGGTTTAAATGTTTGTATATTTATCGTTTTATAGCTTACGATTAATGCAAAGTTACGTTTTTTTTTCGTAACCATATAATTTTTACAACAAAAGTATTACAGTCTATCAATCAAACCTATCTTGCGCAAAACATCAATACAAGTTGCTGGTTTAAAACGCCATTACAAAAGAATTGCAACTTGATTTATGTCAAATTATTCTTAATTTCAACAAAAAACTTTCAAATTCCTTGTGTGGTCGTACACAAATTATTATCTTTGCAGCGTGTTCGAGAGAATGCAATGTTTTTTCATTAGGTTAGTAGTTTGATAGATTTTAAGGTAAAGATTATGTTATTAGATTTTGAAACTATCGCAATGTTGGCCTTTACCGTGTAAACGGTTTCTAAGGCTTTGCTTTAGTCCAAAACCAACATTCGTTAACATTATTCTTTGAGAGGCCGGTGCGAGTGATTCGTGTCGTCCTTTTTTTTTGCCCCAAAAAGATTGGGAATATTATAAAAACATTACGCAGAGCACCTATTATTAAATATGTTTTTGTAAATTTGCAAAACACCCCAACATCACATCTCAACACCTCACCACAACAACATCTCAACACCCCACCACAACAACATCTCACCACCATGCACAAGATTTTCCTCTCTCTGCTGCTCTCCGTGGCAGCCTTCACCTCCACATACGCTTACGACTGGCTCGCACGCATCGACGACGACCGCCGTGTGTGTCGTCTCTCCATACCCGGCACTCACGATGCTTGCACCGGCTACGGCTTCCTGCCGCAGGACACATTAGCAGGCAACTACATCGCACGCACACAGGAACTGAACATCAGTGAGCAGTGGGCGGTTGGCGTGCGCGCATTTGACCTGCGCCCCGATGTGCGCGAGGAAAAGCCCACCAAGTCGTCAAAGAAAGCAAAGGAAACAAAGCGCACATTACAGATTTACCACGGCGAGTTTGCCACACAGCAAACCTTCAACGGGGTGTTCAACGTGCTGCGCGACTCACTTCAAGCCCACCCCACCGAGTTTGCCATCATCATCATGCAGCACGAACGCTCTGCCAATCGCGACGGAAGCACATGGGAGGCGATGGTCGACTACGCGCTGGCGGAGAATAGCGACCTGATTGTCGACTTTCGACCAGACCTCACCGTTGGACAGTTGCGTGGCAGAATACTCGTGCTGAGCCGCGACACATACCGACCGACACCGCGAGGCGGATACATTGAGGGGTGGCGCTTCGATGCCGAGGTCGACTGGCAGAAACCAGCTACCATGCACGGATACGCAATGGAGGGTACACTCTGCGTGCAGGACTTCTACAACATGACCTGGGAGGGCGGCACGACAGCGAAGTTAGAGGCGATAGAACGCCTACTGAAAGCGGCAAACAGCGAAGAGGTGGCGAAGCAGTACCCCAATATGTGGTTCATCAACCACACATCTGGCTTTAAGTACACCTCTACGGAGTTCACCAAAGAACCCGTATCCACAAGTGAGGGCTATCGCGCCAACGCTGCCGACACAAACAAGTTCCTCGCCGAACGCATAAAAGGACGCATGACAACCGGACTCGTGATGATGGACTTCGCCGGAGTAGACCGCTCGGACAATTACGACGTGATGGGCAAAAGACTCGTACAGGCTGTAATAAACAGCAACTAATGTGTAACTTTGCAGACGAAAGTAAACGAATATGGAAACTCTAAAGGAAAAGACGGCAAAGGGACTACTTTGGGGCGGACTCAATAGTGGAGTGCAACAGGTGGTGGGATTGGCGTTCGGCATCGTATTGGGACGCCTGTTAGCACCGTCCGATTATGGCATGATGGCGATGATAAGCATTTTCTCGCTCGTAGCCACCGCACTGCAAGACAGCGGCTTCCGCACCGCACTCACCAATCTCAAAGACCCACGACCGGAGGATTACAACTCGGTGTTCTGGTTCAACATCGTTGTTGCCACTACATTATACACCCTACTCTTCTTCGCTGCGCCACTCATCGGCGACTACTACCACACGGAACGCGTCGTACCGCTCTGCCGCTACGCCTTCCTGAGCATTATCATCGCCTCATTAGGCACAGCACAGTCGGCTTACCTCTTTAAACACCTGAAGGCGAAGCAGCAGGCTGCCGCAGGTGCCATCGCCGTCATCACATCGAGCCTCGTGGGCGTGGGCATGGCGTTCGCAGGCGCAGCCTACTGGTCGCTCGCCACGCAGGGACTGGTGTATGTGTCGATAAACACCTTCTTCCAGTGGCACTTCTCGCCCTGGCGACCCACCATACACGGCATCTCGTTTGCTCCCGTGCGACGGATGTTCCGCTTCTCGTGCAAAATTCTCGCCACAACGATAATGACACACGTGAACAACAACGTGCTGAACATACTCTTAGGCCACTATTTCTCACCGCGCGACACAGGCAACTACAACCAAGCGTACCAATGGAACACGAAGTGCTACTCGCTGGTGCAGAGCATGGTGGCGCAGGTAGCGCAACCGGTGCTCGTAAGCCTGGGCAACGAGCCAGGCAGACAGACCGATGTGTTTCGCAAGATGATGCGCTTCACGGCGTTCATAGCCTTCCCGTTGTTATTAGGCTTCGGACTGGTGGCTAAGGAGTTCATCGTGATAGCCATCGGCGAGAAGTGGCTCGCATCGGCAGAACTGATACAGATACTGTGCATAGCTGGTGCCACAATGCCCATCGCTACACTGTTCTCTAACATGATTATCTCGAAAGGCAAATCGGGCACATTCTTCTGGTGTACGTTCTCGCTCGGCGTAGTGCAAATTGCGACGATGATGCTCATCTGGCAACAAGGCATCGTGCGCATGGTGCAAGCGTACACCATGCTCAACGTGTTGTGGCTTGGCGTGTGGCTCTTCTTTGTGCGCCGTCTCACAGGCTACGGCTTTCGCATGTTCTTCTGCGACGTTATGCCGTTCGCACTCACAGCCACTGCCGTGATGACCGCCACACACTACGCCACACAGCCCATCGAAAACCTCTGGCTGCTGTTGTTGACACGCTTCGTGCTCGCCGTAGCTCTTTACTACGTAGTGATGAAGGTGGCACGCGTGAAGATACTCGCCGAGTGCGAGCAATTCGTGCGTAGGAGAAAGAAGTAGAACTCAGTACAAAACGCAATTCATTGGCACTTTAAATTCTTTAACTTCCTACACATGCAAAATTTCAGTTAATAATTGTAACTTTGCTCAGTTTAAACTTAAACAATATGGAAATAATCGACTTTAGCAAGCAAAACTCTATCATCAACAAGTACATGGCGGAAATGCGCGACAAAGACTATCAGTCAAACCGCCTCCTGTTCCGCAATAATATAATGCGCGTAGGCGAGCTCATCGCTTACGAACTCAGCAAGACTCTCAACTATGAGACACGCGACGTGCAGACTCCGCTCGGCACAGCAAAGGTGAACGTGCCTACCGACAAACTCGTGCTCGGCACTATCTTCCGCGCTGGTCTGCCATTCCATCAGGGTTTCCTCAATATCTTCGACCACGCTGGTAACGCCTTCGTGAGCGCATACCGCGAGTACGAGGACAAGGAACACACAAAGGTGGGCATACACGTGGAGTATCTCGCTACACCCGACCTGAACAATGCCACACTGCTCATCGTCGACCCAATGCTCGCCACCGGCGGTTCAATGGAGATGGGCTATAAGGCTCTGCTCACCAAGGGCACACCGAAAAAGGTGCACGTAGTGTGCGTAATGGCTTCGCCAGAGGGCATCGAACATATCCGTAAGACATTCCCTGAGGACACCACCATCTGGTGCGGAGCTATCGACAACGGACTGAACGAGCACAAATATATCGTGCCAGGCTTCGGTGACGCAGGCGACCTGTGCTACGGCGGAAAGATCTAAAGACTTTTCCAGGGGGTGCACTTGTCTCAAGTGCACCAACAGAGCAACGTTGGCACACCGCTTCTACGTTTGTACACCGCTTCTACGTTGACACAGCTCTTCTACGTTGGTGCACTTGAGACAAGTGCACCCCCTAAAAGCCCCCTAAAGACACCCCAAGTAACAATATATAAATATGTATAGGATAACAAGAATAGCTATTGCGTTGTGCGCATTAATCTTCGCTGCTTGCACCGATGCCGACTTCGAGTACGCCTCGGAACGTTGCACTTTCTTTTTCAACAATGGGGTGTATCAAGATGCCACGCTGCAAAGTGCGCTCAACCCCATGTCGCCAGGTGTGTTCTGCAACATCTATGAGGGTACAGAGAGCGGCAGACGCTTCATCTACTTCGCCAACAACCAAAGACAGAGCAGCAGACAAGAGCCTGCAGGCGAGGACGCACGCCGCACCTTCACCCTCGGGCTATACAACAAAAGCGGCATCATTGTGGGCTTCAGCAATCTTAGCTCACCCGCCACGCTATACATATACGACAGTCAGTGCCCCAACTGCTACTACGAGACGCAAACCATGAGCCACCGCTTAACAATGGACACTCGCGGCTTTGCCACCTGCCCCACCTGTAAGCGCCAATACGACCTCAACAACCGTGGCATCACCTCAAACGGAAAGAAGCTCCTGCGCTATCGCGGAAGTACCACCGGACCCTTGGGAGTGCTCTCGGTTAGCAATTAAGCAAAGGTTAGCAAAGGCTTAGTTGGCTTAAAGAGGCTTAGAACGGCTTAAACGCACCCTAACCACCCCAAAAACTTGCACAGACATAGGGCATGTGTGCAGCCAAATCGCCTTTTTATGGTAAAATATTTGTCTATTTAATAAAAAAGTTGTTCCTTTGCATCCGCATTAAATTAGAAATCAATATTATAAACATTTTAAAAATTAAAAATTATGTCAGAAATCGAATCAAAAGTAAAGGCTATTATCGTTGACAAACTCGGTGTAGATGAGGCAGACGTTAAGCCAGAAGCAAGCTTCACAAACGACCTCGGTGCAGACTCTCTCGACACAGTTGAGCTCATCATGGAGTTCGAGAAGGAGTTTGGCGTAAACATCCCTGACGATCAGGCAGAGAAAATCTCTACAGTTGGCGACGCTATCGCTTACATCGAGAACGCAAAATAAATAAACCGATGGTTTATAGTTTATGGTATGCACAACCATAACAAACATTCTTTGTTATAATTCCATTGCGCGCCATAAACCATAAACCATTTTTTTTGACATTTTTCAGTTACATGGAATTAAAAAGAGTAGTAGTAACAGGTCTTGGCGCAGTAACTCCGATTGGCAATAATCCAGAAGAAACATGGAACAATATGCTCAACGGCGTAAGTGGCGCAGCACCTATTACATTGTTTGACGCTTCTTCGTTCAAGACACAATTCGCTTGCGAAGTGAAAAACCTTAAGGTCAACGACTACATCGACCGCAAGGAAGCACGCAAGATGGACCGCTACGCACAGCTCGCTATCATCGCAGCTATGCAGGCAATGCAGGACAGCGGTTTAAATCTCGACGAAGAAGATAAGAACCGCATCGGCGTAATCTACGGCGTAGGCATCGGTGGTATCAAGACCTTCGAGGAAGAGGTGGGCTACTGGGCAACACACCAGGAGCTCGGTCCGAAATTCAATCCCTTCTTCATTCCGAAGATGATTGCCGACATCGCAGCCGGACACATCTCTATTATGTACGGTCTTCACGGCCCCAACTTTGCCACAACATCGGCTTGCGCATCTTCTACAAACGCACTCGCCGACGCATTCAACCTCATCCGCTTGGGTAAGGCAAACGTAATCGTAAGCGGTGGTGCAGAGGCTGCCATCACACCTAGCGGCGTAGGCGGCTTCAACGCAATGCACGCCCTCTCTACACGCAACGACGACCCAGAGCACGCTTCACGTCCGTTCAGCGCATCACGCGACGGCTTCATCATGGGCGAAGGTGCTGGCTGCCTCATCCTCGAGGAGCTGGAGCACGCTAAGGCACGCGGAGCGAAGATATACGCCGAGATGGTTGGTGAAGGCATGTCTGCCGACGCACACCACATCACAGCATCACACCCGGAAGGACTCGGTGCTTGCCTCGTTATGCAGAACGCACTCGAGGACGCAGGCATGAAGCCAGAGGATATCGACTACATCAACGTACACGGTACATCAACACCTGTAGGCGACATCTCTGAGGCAAAGGCAATCAAACAGGTGTTCGGCGAAGCAGCTTACAAGCTCAACATCAGTTCAACAAAATCAATGACTGGTCACCTCCTCGGTGCTGCCGGAGCTGTCGAGGCACTCGCATCAGTGCTCGCAGTGAAGAACGACATCATCCCGCCAACTATCAACCACGTTGAAGGCGACGAGGACCCAGAAATCGACTATACACTCAACTACACGTTCAACAAGGCTGAGAAGCGCGAGGTACGTGCAGCACTGAGCAACACGTTCGGTTTCGGTGGACACAACGCATGTGTAATATTCAAGAAATATGCTGAGTAATCTCATCGACAGAATGAAGCTCCCTTTCCGCAAGGACAAGGAGCTTTATTTGTCTTTACGCAAAATCATAGGCTTCTACCCACACGACATTAGCTATTACAAACTCGCGCTGATGCACAAGAGCATGTACAAGCGCAATGCGAAGGGCAAGCCCGTGAACAACGAGCGACTGGAGTTTCTCGGCGATGCCGTGCTCGACGCTACCGTCGGCGACATTGTCTACCGCCACTTCCCTGGCAAACGCGAGGGCTTCCTCACCAACACTCGCTCAAAACTTGTACAGCGCGACACGCTCAACCGACTGGCACAGGAGATGGGCATCAACCAACTCATCCTCTCAAGCGGACGCTCACAATCGCACAACTCATACATGGGCGGCAACGCTTTCGAGGCTCTCGTAGGAGCCATATACCTCGACCGCGGCTATGATGCCTGCATGAAGTTCATGCGCAAACGAATACTGACACAAATGATAAACATCGACAAGGTTGCTTATAAGGAAGTGAACTTCAAGAGCAAGCTCATCGAATGGAGTCAGAAGAACCGTGTGCGCATCGACTTCAAGTCGATTCTGGAGGAGAAAGATAAGACAGGTTCACCCGTGTTCATCTATCGTGTGACGCTCGAAGGCGTGGAAGGCTGCGACGGCAAGGGATATAGTAAGAAGGAAAGCCAGCAGCTCGCCTCTAAGCTCACACTGGAGAAGCTCCGCCGCGAACCGCAGTTCATCGACCAAGTGTTCGCTGCTAAGACCAATCGCACAAAGATGGAGGAGGAACCAGTGGAGAACGTACCGTCGACAGAACAACCAGACGATTTTATCATAGTAAGCTCAGGAATGGAGGTAGAGGCAGAAGGCTCTGGTGCTTCAAATGGTTCTAATTCAGATAGTGATTATAGAGGTTCTATAAGTTCTAGAAATTCTAGTGATTCTAGAAATTCTAGTGATTCTAGAAACTCTAGTGATTCTAGAGATTCTAATGACTCTAATAACCCCAAGGCTAAGCGCAACCGCCGCTCACCGATGTACCGCAAAGATGAGGCAGCCGAAGCAGCTACAGCCACGAAAACAGAGGCAACAAAATCCGTAGAGCCCGTTTCTTCAAAACTGACTTCAGCCGACCTCAACCTCTCTGACGAAGACTTCGACCTCAGCCATATCTCGGCTAAGGAACAGACTCGAGAGGAAATCATCGCTGCTGCAGAAGCGGCAGCGTTCGGAGATACTTAACAATAAAGTTTGGTGCAGTTATCTCAACTGCACCAAACTATTTACCCCTATACACCTAACAACTACTATGAACCGATTTAAGACCCAACTTCTTGCCCTCGCCACCTTATTCTTCCCATTCACTGCGAGCGCACAATACACCATTTATCCCATTCCGCACACACAGACTGCGGGCAAGGGCAGCAAGGTAGCATTCACAAAGAACGTAAATATAGTATGCGACGATGCAATTGACACATACACACGTCAGCGTGCTCAGACCATTCTCGCAGAGCATGGCTTCACCACTACCATCTCAACCACCGAATCGAACACTCTCTCGAACATATACCTCGGCGTAGCTTCAGGCAACGGCTTGACAAAAGCGGCTGCTACAAAGCTCCAACTCAACCTCAGCGTACTCACCAAGAGCGGCAAGTTCGACCGCCACGTGCTCTCGCTCACCAATGCACACGACGGAGTAGCTCAGCTCATCATCATCGGCGAGAATACCGATGCCACATTCATGGGTCTCGCCTCGCTCGAACAGATGCTCGATGCCGAAACAAAGCAGATGCCCACCGTCACTATCAGCGACTATGCCGACCTTAAGGAGCGTGGCATCATCGAAGGTTTTTATGGAAAACCCTACTCCAGCGAGGTGCGCAAGGACTTACTGCGCTTTATGATGCGCAACAAGATGAACTGCTACGTATACGGACCAAAGAGCGACGTATACCACTCGGGCAAATGGACAGAGGCATATCCTACAGAGCTAACAGAAGCACAACGCAAGTCGGGCTTCGTGACACAGCAGGACTTGCGCGAATTCACCGACGTGGCACACCAAACCAAGGTGAGCGTGGTGTGGGCGATACACCCAGGCGACGACTTGCTCAACGACAACGATGTAGTAGAGAAGATAATGGGTAAGTTCGCGAAGATGCACACCTTAGGTTTCCGCCAGTTTGCAGTCTTTGCCGACGACGTGAACAGACCCGAGAATCAGAACGACATGAACCTCACCGCCTCACGCATCGCTGACATACAGCGCAGCATAGAGAGCCGATGGAACACCAATAGCACCAACCCTACCGACATCGTAAAACCACTGCGCTTCACGCCACAAATCTACTGTCGCAACTACGCTGCATCACAATGGCAGTTCAATCAGTTCTTCAAAGCACTCTCCAGCATCCCGAAGGATGTCACCATCTATTACACCGGTGGCGGCGTATGGTCGGTGCCCAACAACTACGATCTGAATACTGTACAGTATCAGTTCGGACGTAACGTCATTTGGTGGTGGAACTACCCGTGCAACGACAACGGCAGCGGACCAAGCGAGATATACCCGCTCGATATGCGCTCCAACTTCTTCGACATGCCGAACGTAGACAACAACGCACGCCTGGAAACCGAGCTAACAGCAAGCAATCAGGGCATCCTCTGCAACCCTATGGAGCAGGGATCGGCAGCACGCACCGCTGTGTTCTCGGCAGGCGACTACAGTTGGAACAACCGCGGTTTCGACAACAACGCTTCATGGGAAGCATCGTTCAGAGCCCTCTTTCCAGGTCGCACCGAACTACAGAATGCCTATCGCTTCCTCGCTCCATATCTGAGCAAGAACGACCCAACGGCACTCAACACAGCGATAGAAGCATATAAGCGCGACCCGAAGAACGACCAACTGACTGCGCTGATGACACAGATTGTGGACAACTGCGACGTGCTCACCACTATGGAGCACTCGAAAGTGACGAGCGACAGTCTGCTCTACGTCGACATACGCCCATGGGTACTGCGTCTGCGCGCCATGGCAGCTGCCACAAAGGGCTTCATAGCATCGCAGAAAGCCGACAACATCATAGAGGCATGGGCCGATTACCTGCCCAGCGTGAAACTTGCAAACACGCTCACCTCGTCGCCCGACTACATGACAAACCACATGTCGGGTTTTGGTAGCGACGGAATCAGCACCGACCAGCGACTCACTCACGCCTCATGGCGCTACCTCACACCCTTTGTTACCACCTACCTCAGTAAGCACATATCCAATCAACTCTTCCCTACCACAACCAATAAGAACACCGTCCTGACCAACGCCGAGAGCACACAACTCAACCTGAGCCAGAGCGACGAGTGTATATCACTAAAGGGATCAGCTACGCTCCCCGAAGGCGGCTACGCCGGTATAGCACTTGCCCAGCCCGTGCAGCTCAAACAGATAACCATTGCCTCTAAACTCTTCGCCGATACCGACTATAAGTTCATGTATAGCACCGACGGCAAGACATGGAATGAGATGGAGACAAATAACGTTACAACCGACGAGTACGTACACTACATAGTAGTGCTCAACGTGAGCAACAAACAGAAGAACCTGACGCTCGACGCAGCATCCGTACAACTCTTCGTCTACAACAATACGCCAGAGGAAGTGAGAAGCATAACTCCACCAGCCTACAACTATTGGAACAACCACACGGCACAACTGATGACCGACGGCGATTACACCACCTATACCTGCCTGAACCGCGACATGGTGGTAGGTGATACCTATACACTCGAACTCTACGAACCAACAACTATAGAGAACGTACGCATCTGCATGGGCACCACCAACGGCGATTATCCCAAGACAGCACTCCTCAGTGTGTCGACAGACAACCACAACTGGACCGACCTCACCGTCAAGGGAACTCAAACACGTGAGTACGACATGTCGCTACAGCAGAACTTCTATGTGGCTACAGAGCCAGAGGCAGGCACCGACGTGATGGCACTCGACTTTGTGCCCACCGACCACAACTTCAACCCGATAAAAATAGAAGCAAAATACGTACGCCTGAAGATTACAGCCATCTGGGGACAACCCAAGTGGATGCGCCTGCACGAGATAGAAATCAACGGACTACCTGCACCGGTACTCACACCGATGAGCGACGCTGAGGGCAATAATGTAGAGGCAGCAACCGATGCCGACGCCACCACCTTCACCAGCACCAACCTCCCTACAACCGCCGACGGCAGCAAGTTCGTATATCGCTTCCTCAACGTGGCAAAAGCCAAGAGCCTCACACTCTTCTGCGACGACACAACGATGCAAAACGCAACCTACTCGCTCACACAGAACGGCAACACATGGAAGCCCATTACTCCTGAAAGCAAAAACGGTGTAGTGACATTCAGCTTCGATGCCAACACAAAGCCGGTAGCTCTACAGATAGCATGGACGGGCAACACAACACCAGCCATCTACGAAGCTATAGAAGATGCCGACGAGAGTACGGGCAAACCCGTTATAACCGACGTTCACACCATAGCTGACAATAGCAATAAGGCAGTAGTGCTCACCCTGGAGAACGGTGCTCTCATCGCACGCTCCGACATAGGTATCAACACCATACATATCAGTACCATCAACGGACGCAACATATTTAGTCAGCAGCTCAGTGGAAAACGCGAAGCATACATACCTGTATTTACTACCAATACGCAAGCGGTAGTGGTAAATATAAAACTAACAAACGGCAAGAGCACCACATATAAACTCATAAACAAGTAGAAAAACAAAAAGGTGTATATGTTTCAAAATGCCACTTTTATACAAAATTAACCCTTGTAATGCACATGCAAAAGGGTTTTTATTTAATTTTGCAACAAAATACTTACGACTATGAAGAAATTATTACTTGCAACACTGCTTTTGCTTGGTATCGTTACCACAGCAAGCGCACAGCTGCCGAAAGTGATGCTTAAGAGCATCGACGGCAAGTCAGTGTCTACCGACACACTCTCAAACAACGGCAAGCCGTTCATCATCGACTTCTTTGCTACATGGTGTAAGCCTTGCAACCGCGAGCTCACAGCTATCAGCGAGGTGTATGAGGAGTGGCAGGAGGAGACTGGCGTGAAGGTAATAGCCGTATCTATCGACCAGGCTCAGAATATTAACAAGGTGAAGCCACTCGTTGACAACCACGGCTGGCAGTACGAGGTGCTCCTCGACCCGAATAGCGACTTCAAGCGCGCACTCGGCATCCAGACCATCCCTTACGTAATCGTATGCGACGGCAACGGCAAGATTGTGTCTAAGCACAACGGCTATACCGAGGGCGCTGAGGAAGAGCTCATCGAGGAAGTACGCAAGCTTGTGAACAAGTAAACGAGTTGACATGTTGATATGTTGACATGTTGACGAGTTCGCAGTTATCACTCTCACCGACAACCCTAACAACATTAATATGAACAAAAAGCTTACGCTCGCTCTCGCTGCCCTCACTCTGTCGGCAGCCACAGCGAGCGCACAAACAATAAAGGTTACTAAGGACTACGACGTACAGATTACGGGTAGCTTGCAGACCGACTTCCTCGTTCCGCAGGAAGACAACAAGATTGGTACGGGAACCTATGACGATAAAGTGCTCAACAACACCTACGCCGAGGTTCACGCCCTCTCCAAGTATGTAGACGCTGGTGTGCGTCTCGAATATCTCGACCATCCGCTCCCAGGCTTTGACAAGGACTTCAAAGGCTGGGGTGTGCCGTTTTATTACATCAAGGGCAAACTGAAGAACGCCGAACTTACGCTCGGTAACTTCTACGAGCAGTTCGGCTCGGGCTTCATCCTCCGCACATACGAGGAGCGTTCGCTCGGCATCGACAACTCGCTGCTCGGTGGCCGCGTAATGGTGCGCCCGTTCAAGGGCGTGCAGGCAAAGGTGATCGTAGGCACACAGCGTCGCTACTGGGACACACAGTCGCTCATCGGTGGTGCCGACCTCGAACTCAGCGTGTCTGAGTGGTCGCAGAAGATGCAGCAGTCGGGCACAAACCTCACGCTCGGTGCATCATGGGTTGTAAACCACCAGCACCAGAAGGAGGACGTTTTTGCCGATGCCACACATAAGTTGCGTTTCGTTGAGAACACCAACGCCTTCGACGTACGTGCCAACTTCCAGAAGGGCGGCTTCAGCGTGCTCGGCGAGTATGCACAGAAAACCGAAGACCCTACATTCGACAAGAACTTCCCGTATATCTACCGCAAGGGCTACGTGACGATGCTCTCTACATCCTACTCGCAGCGCGGCATGAGTATCCTCTTGCAGGCAAAACGTTCGGACAACATGAACTTCCGATCACGCCGCACAGAAAGCGGTACGGCAGGCTTCATCAACCACCTGCCGGCGTTCGCCATGCAGCAGACATACGCTCTGGCTTCACTCTACCCTTACGCCACACAGCCTAACGGTGAGTGGGCATATCAAGCAGAGCTCGGCTACAAGTTCAATCGCAAGACATTCCTTGGTGGCAAGTACGGCACAAGCGTGAAGCTCAACTTCTCGCATATCCGTGCCATCGAGAAGAACTTACACAACGGCGGCACACCGGGCACCGACGGCTACGGTTCGCCTTTCTGGAAGAGTGGTGAGAAGTACTACCAGGACATCAACGTGCAGATTGAGAAGAAGCTCACCAAGGACTTCAAACTCAACCTCATGTACATGAACCAGTATTACAACAAGACAGTTGTTGAGGGCGAGGGCGGCATGATTCATTCTGATATCTTCGTGGCAGAAGGCAAGTACCGCTTCAACAAGAAGATCACACTGCGCGGCGAGGCTCAATATCTGAGCACCAAGCAGGACCAGGGCGACTGGTGGTTCGGCTTGCTCGAGCTTTCTGTTCTGCCTAACTTCATGTTCACCATCAGCGACCAGTATAACGGTGCGGAGCACTACTATACATCTACCGGCTCCATCGACGAAACAAAGGGCACGCACAAGGAGCACTACATCAACGGTTCTGTCACCTTCACTCACGGCGCACACCGTCTGCAGGTGGGCTACGGCAAGACACGTGCAGGCTACAACTGCTCGGGTGGCGTATGCCGCTATGTACCAGCAAGCAAGGGCGTGACTGTATCATACAACTATAACTTCTAAAGCCACTATTATGAAACTGAAGAATATATTGTTAGGCGCAGCAAGCGCCATCGCCATTTTCGCAACAGTGGCATGTCAGGAAGTAGACCCCAACGACCGACTCATCTACGTGAAGCCGGCTGAGGTGGGACGTGCGGTGCTCATCGAGGACTACACCGGTCAGGAGTGTATCAACTGCCCTAACGGCACAAACGCCATCAACAACATCGTTGAGACTTACGGCGAAGAGAACGTTATCGCAGTGGGCATTCACAGCGGTCCGCTCGCATCAAAGGGCAAGACCTCGTTGGCAACCGAAATCGGCGACGAGTACTACAAGCACTGGGACAGCCAGAGCAAGCTCGGACAGCCGTGGGCACTCTTCAACCGCGCCACAGCTCCTAACCAGGACTATAACACATGGGCGAAATACGTAGGTGTGCTCATCTCGAAGAAGGCTACGCTCTCGCTCAGCGTCAACAACGTTTACGACGCCGCGTCGCGCAAGCTCACCATCGACGTAAAGGCTTTCGGCACCGACGGCACAACAACAGGCAAGCTGCAGGTGTGGCTCATTGAGGACGGTATCGTGGCTAAACAGAAGATGCCCAATGGCAAAATCAACAGAGAGTATGTACACAACCACGTATTCCGCGATGTAGCCAACGGCACTTGGGGCGAGGACGTAGCCGTGAACGAGGGCGAGACCACAGAAAAGCAGTACGACTACACGCTGCCTGAGAAGTGGAACGCTGAGAAGGTATCGGTAGTGGCTTTCGTTTACGACAACAACGAGGTACAGCAGGTTACGAAGAAGGCTGTCTTCGCAGAAACCGCTGCCGAATAGCATTTTTTGAGACTGTGTGTATGCGTCGGTCGCACACACTGTCTCATACTTCTTTCAATACAGTATTACCCCTAAACGCTAATTTTAAAACAGAATCATATGAAGAAAATCTTTACACTTTGTGTTGCTCTTTTCGCTGCAGTATCAATGTTTGCGCAGGAGACTAAGGGCATGTTTGAATTCGCTACAAAAGACGGTACTGTTGTACCAAGCGGATCAGTTATAACAAAATCGGACGTTGAAGACCACACAGATCCAGAAGAAGGAGTAGACAACATGCAGATCCCGACAGGTCTGTGGATTAAACCCGTAAAGACTGAGCTGAACGGAGAGAAGCTATGCGTCAAGCTGCGTGTTGACGTAGAAAAGATTGACCACGGCAGCATCGCCTTCTGTCTGCTTGGCAACTGTAGCAGCGCAAGGCGTGAAGGGACATACGAATCTAACGGCGGTTTCGTAGACAAGCTCGACGACCTTCAGACCGAATGGATGATCGGCAACGACGAAGAAACCGATAAGGCAATGTACGGTGAGGCAACAGCCAAGCTCACATTGGTAGTTTGCCGCAAGGTATCTCTGGGCAAGGACGATTTCGACGTAGAGCATTTCAAATACGAGGATGTCGGCGAGAGCTCAACCGTAACAGTAAAGTTCGTGTATAACGAGAAGTCTACCGGCATCAACGGCATCAGCAACGCAGACGCTACGGTAGTAGCACGCTACGCTGCCGACGGCACACGTCTCTCTGCTCCACAGAAGGGCTTGAACATCGTGAAGCTCTCTAACGGCAAGACCGTGAAATACATCAAATAAAAAAAATAAGTTTTACATTTTCAGAAAGGGAAATCATTATGAAGAAAATCTTGCTTTCTGCTTTTGCGATGCTGTTAGCAGTGACTGCTAACGCGCAAAACTTCACCGTAGAAAAGCTACAGAGCCCGCTCGGCGTTCAGACTGAGGCTTTCGGTGCACACAAGGCTCCTGCAAAGGCAAACATTGCAGCCAACCAGCGACTCGTAGGCTACTTCAACACCGACGATTGCGACAACTACGTAGGTGTTGTTAACTTCACCGGCAACAACAAGGTAGCCATGGTGCTTACAGCAGACGACCTCGCTCCCTACTACGGCAAGAAGATTGCCGGCGTACGCTTCAACCTGGGACAGGGCGAAACATCTACCGGTGTATTCGTAGAGAGTCTGAAGATTGCAAACGGCGAGATTACCGATGCCACAAACCTCTTAACTTCAGACGAGAGCGTTACATCTGCGACAGGTGCAAAAAACACCGGCGAATGGCATGAGGTGATGTTCGACCAAAAGGTAGAACTTAACTCTTCTTTAGAGGGTCTGTACGTAGGCTACTGCTACAAGCAGAAGAGCAACAACTACCCTATCGGCGTAAACTCTAAGGTTGACGGTCCGTTCTTCGTATACGCTAACATCCCTTCTTCGCAGGGCGGCAACGGCGAAAACTGGTACCAGTTCCAAAGCGGCGGCATGGGTCTCGCTATCCAGCTCATCGTTGAGGGCGACTTCGCGCCAAACGCTGTACAGCCTCTCGACTTCGGCAAGCTTATGGTCGTTAAAGGCAAATCAAAGAACGTAGCGGTAAGCCTCCTCAACCTCGGTTCAAAGCTCAGCAGCATCGACTACACCATCGCTCTTGACGGCAAGGCAGGCGCTGAGCAGCACCTCGACTTCGGCAAGGACTTCGGCGTAGGCGGCACACACACTGTAGAGATTCCGTTCGCAGCAGACTCTAAGATTGGAACAAGCACTGTTACACTCACCGTCACAAAGGTAAACGGCGTAGAGAACGCAAACGCAACAAAGACAGCTACCGGCACACTCTATACAGTAGAAAGAGAGTTAGTGAAGAGATCTGTAGTAGAAGAGGGCACCGGCACTGATTGCGGATACTGTCCAAGAGGTCACGTTGCTATGCATAACATGCATAATCTTTATGGCGACCAGTTCATCGGCATCGCTCTGCACCAGCGTAGCTCAACGGACCCGATGTACAACAATTCATACTACTTGGGTTTCAAGAGTTTTCCACAATGTATGGTAAACCGTTCAAATGGTTTTTGTGATCCATACGATGAAATGCCAGCAGTGCTCAAGGCTTCTCTGAACGAAATTGCTCTGGCAGAAGTAACCGTTGCCGGTACATTCGCAGATGAGGACACAAAGGTCAATGCAACAGCCTCAGTAGAGTCGTTGGTAGCAGGCGACTACGATATTGCATTCATGCTTACAGCAGATGGTCTAACCGGCACGACAACCTCATGGAAGCAGCATAACTACTTCTGCAAGGGACATTCAGGAAATCCATACAAGTCAAAGTCAAGTATGCCTGAGGACATCCAGTTCCTGTGGGATAAGGGCTCATCATATTACGAGACATACGACAATGTACTCATCGCAAGTTCTTTTGTTAACGAAAAAAACAAGGCAACCCTGCCTACACTCATCGCAAACGGCACTGTAAGCTCAGAGTACACACTCAAGATGCCTACAAAGGTAACTCTGAAGAAGGCTCTCAAGCTTGATCAGGTTTACGTTGTTGCAATGCTCCTCAACAAGAAGACCGGCGCTATCGTCAATGCTGGCAGAGCTCGCGTCACCGGTTCTACCGGTATCGAGGACGTAACAACTGGCACTGAGGCTACAGTTGTGGCTCGCTACACCGTGAACGGCGTTCAGGTTTCGGCTCCTGTGAAGGGCGTGAACATCCTGAAGATGTCTGACGGCACAACACGCAAGGTGCTCGTTAAGTAATCGACGAAACAGTTACAAAGCAACAGAATAGCTTATATAAATGAATATTAAGGCGTTGCCCTCAGTGGGCAGCGCCTTTTTTGTTGCTTTTGTTTTGTGGAGTCGGCGGTTTGCAGTACCTTTGCAGAAAGAATCATTAGGGGGTGCTTAGGGGGTGCCTTAGGGGGTGCACTTGTCTCAAGTGCACCAACAGAGTAAGAAGTATACCAACAGAGCAAGAAGTGCACTCCCTAAACTGCACCAACAGAGCAAGAAGTGCGCCAACAGAGCTACGTTGGTGCACTTGAGACAAGTGCACCCCCTGAAGGCACCCCTGAAGACACTAACAAAACTCTAAAACAAATTACACATAAAGATACAATGGAATGGATTGACAGTCTTTTCACCATACACTCGGCAGTACAGACGCTGGTGGTGTTGGCGCTGATTATCAGCGTGGGCATGGCACTGGGCAAGTTGCGCATTCGCGGCATCTCGCTCGGCGTGGCGTTCGTGTTCTTCATGGGCATCGTGGCGGGCAGCCTCCACTTCACTGCCGACGAACAGATGGTGAGTTTTGCAGAGACCTTCGGCCTCTCTATCTTCGTCTACGCCCTGGGTCTGCACGTCGGACCAAACTTCATCGGTATGATGCGCCACGACGGTGCTTCGCTCAACGGCTGGAGCATGGGCGTGATACTACTCGGCACGGTGATGGCACTGTCGCTGTGCTTCGTGCTGCCCATAAGCATCCCCGACATGGTGGGCATACTCTGCGGAGCGACGACGAACACACCAGCACTCGGTGCAGCGCAGCAGGCACTTGCCACACAGCATATCTCGAGCAGCGGTGCGGCGTTGGGCTGCGCCGTGACCTATCCGTTAGGCGTAGTGGGTGTCATCTTCGCCATGATATTGCTGCGCAAGTTGTTTGTGCGCAAAGAGGACCTGCAGCAATGCAACAGCAGTGCCGACGACAGCACATACGTCGGACAGTTTATCTGCGTGAACCCCGCCATCTCGGGCAAGACGATAGCACAGATATCGCAGTCGACCCACCGCCACTTCATCATCTCGCGCATCTGGCGCGACGGCAAGGTGATTGTACCGTTGGCACAGACCGTGATGCAACATGGCGACAACGTGCTCGTGGTGACCAACCGCGACGAGGTGGCAGCCATGAACATCCTCTTCGGCGAACACGTGGAGAAGGACTGGAACCGCGACAAGATCGACTGGAACGCCATCGACTCGTCGGTGGAGAGCCGTGTGATAGTGGTGACCCGCAGCCGTCTGAACGGCAAAACGCTCGGCTCGCTGCACATGCGCGAGACCTACGGTGTGAACGTGTCGCGAGTGATGCGTGGCGACATCAAGCTGCTTGCTACCGACTCGCTCCACCTGCAGTATGGCGACCGCGTGACCATCGTGGGCACACCGGAGGACATCAACCACGCTGAGGCGTTCTTAGGCAACGCTGTGACGGGGCTCAACGAGCCCAACCTCGGTGCCATCTTCTTCGGACTGCTCTTAGGCTTAGCACTCGGCATGATACCAATCAGCATACCTGGCATGAGCGCACCGGTGAAGCTTGGCATCGCCGGCGGACCAATCATCATGGGTATCATCATCGGCTCGCTCGGCGCACGCATACACCTCATCACCTACACCACGCGCTCGGCATCGCTGATGCTGCGCAAGATGGGTCTGTCGCTCTACCTCGCCTGCCTCGGACTCGTAGCCGGTCAGGACTTCCTCAGCACCATCATCCGCCCCGAGGGCTTGATGTGGGTGGGCATCGGCTTAGTGCTCACCATGCTGCCGCTGCTCATCGTGGGTGCCATCGCACTGAAAACGCGCAAGTTCGACTTCGGCACCATCTGCGGACTGCTCTGCGGAGCAATGGCTAACCCTATGGCACTGAGCTACGCCAACGACACCATCCCGGGCGAACGCGCTGCCGTGGCGTACACTTCGGTGTATCCGCTCGGCATGTTCATCAGAGTGATCATAGCGCAAGTAATAATCATGTTCATGGTATGACAATGCAAAACCCTCCCGATTACCGTCACGACACCGTGCTGCCGCTCCCTATGGAAGTGACGGCGAACGCTTGGGCTGTTGACGCAGCCTGCTCCGGCAACCCCGGTCCGATGGAGTATCAGGCTATCGACCTCGCTACGGGGGCGCAGGTGTTCCACTTCGGCCCCGTGCACGGCACGAACAACATAGGCGAATTCCTCGCCATAGTACACGCTCTCGCCCTGCTCGACAAGCAAGGCATAGAGGGCAAGACCATCTACTCCGACTCGCACAACGCCATCCTGTGGGTGCAGAAGCGACAGTGCAAGACGAAGCTCGAACGCACACCACAAACCGAGCAACTCTACCAGATCATAGCACGCGCCGAGACATGGCTGCGCACGCATCAGATAAAGAACCCCGTGGTGAAGTGGGAGACGAAGAAGTGGGGCGAAGTGCCTGCCGACTTCGGACGCAAGGGCTAAGAGTCATTCTACATAAACACACCTGAACAATATGTTATACGCCATCTATTTCATCTACGGACTGTGCGTCATGTTCTACTTCATGATGTCATGGCTCTTCTACCGCAAGGACAAGAAGCTGCTCTCGCGTCTTGTTGCGGTGATGATGTTCGTCATCGGCTTGCAGTGTCTGAAAGACCTCTTCTTCATCAAGCCGTTCACCGAACTCGACGAACTCGACTGGATGGTTATAACCGCAGCCGACATGATTGTTGTGCCGCTATACGTGTTCGTGCTCATCGAGCTGTGCAGCCCAGCCACGCTGGGCCGACGCACTATCATCTTCCACGAACTATTGTTCGTGGCACCGTTCACGCTCTTCGCCATAACGCAGGACATAGTGTTCTACTATGCCGAGGTGCTTGAGGCTGCAGTGTACGGCGTGAGCTACGCTGTATGGGCGGCGTTCGCCATTCCGCGATACCACGCCCAACTGAAGCAACGCTTCTCGTACACCGAGAACATCAACCTGAGCTGGCTACGCGCCATCTTCTTCTCGTTCCTCTTCATCCTCGTGATATGGATTATCGATTGCATGGAAGCGAACTATGCCATCGAAGCATTGTATATGACAAGCACGTTAGTGATGTGGATGTTCATCGCCTACTACACCTACAAGCACGAGTCGGTGTTGGGCGAGCTCTCCGACAGCACAAGCGACGATGTGTTGGAGAATACGGAGGTAGCAGAAAGCGAAATGTCGGAGGTGGGCAAACAGATAAGCACACTGTTCGACAAGGAGCAGATTTTCCTCAACCCCAACCTCAAAGTGTCGGACATAGCCACCGCCACCGGCACTAACCGCACCTACGTCAGCGCGTTCTTCAACCGAGAAGCCGAATGTACATTCTACGATTATGTCAACAAATACCGCATAGAATACGCCTGCAACCTGCTTCTCCACTCGAATGAGAACATCACGATGATAGCCGAGAAGTCGGGATTTAACAGCTCACAGTCGTTTATTCGCGTGTTTAGCAAGATTATGGGCACCTCGCCAACAAAATATCGCAACGAAGCAACCAGCTAAACCACAACGTGTTAGGAAAGTTGTTAACGATTCTTTTACGCTTTGCGAACTCGTTTTACCCTTTGTGAACAACATTTTGAGAGATTGAGAACAGAGATATTCTGCTCTGTGCTTAACTTTGCAATCGAAACAAACAATCGTTAATCATTTAACTAACACAAAGCTTATGAAAATATTAAAAATGATGGCAGTTGCTGCCTTGTTTATGCCGCTGTTGTTCTCGTGCTCGGGAGGCTGCTCGTCCAAGAACAACCTGTTGGGAGCAATCCCCGACCAGTACGCTCAATTCGTTGAGGAGAAGGCAGAGATCAAGAAAGAAGCGGAGAACATCAAGACGGCAGAAGATAAGAAGGCTCTTATCGAGAAGTCGGAGAAGATGACTGCGAAGTGGAAGGAGAAAATGGAGGAAAGCGCAAAAGCACTCAGTGGCAAGCCTGTTGAGATTGCGGAATGCAACTTCAACATTACCGAACCCCTGTCGCTCGAGTTTGACGAGTTCTTCAGCAAGTCGGATCTTAAACCGAAGTTCAACATCAAGGGCACAGCCATTGCTAAAGCCGACACACAAACCGAATTAAACTATGTACTAAAAAGCATCCCCGTGTACCTCGTAGGCTACGACGCTGAGGGCAAAGAGGTGTTCAAGACGAAGGCAGGCTATGTTGACGTAGAAGATGTCAACGGCAAGGCATTCATTAAAGCCAACACACCCGTAAAGTTCGACCCCGTACGCTTCGGAGAATCGGACATCGAAGGCAGCAAAACTGCTAAGACTTACAAGCTGGAAGTGAAAGAATAATACAACACAAAAACTTTGGTGTTATTGCCACGCTACGCAAACAACGTTGCCACGCTACGCAAACAATATTGCCACGCTACGCAAACAACGTTGCCGTAGCGTGGTAATATCACGCAACGATTACCAAGTGAAAATACTTGCTCATTCGTCGCCTATCAACTCGTAAACTTATACTTCATAATAAAACCGAAATCACTATGGACGACTTATTAAAACAGATTAAACAGTACAAGGAACCCCTTGTTATTGGTCTCGCAATACTCATGCTCATATTCTACGGCTTCTGCCCAGTAATCGACATTCTCGGCAAAGCAAAAGCCAACGGATTGAAAGTATTGTTTGAGGGTAGCGGACTCGGATTTAGCCGTTTCCTCTCGCTGCTTATCCTCTTAGCCCCATTGCTCGTCGTAGTAGGCAAGCCTATAAGCGCGAAGCTCACGGGCATGTTGAAAGACAACCTCTGCATTATCTGCTTCTTGGCAGGCATCGTGCTCTGCCTCCTCTTTGCCGTGGTTCTGCCTAATGGTGTTTCACCGGCTTGGGGTTGCTGGCTCTACATCCTTGCTGGCGTGCTCGGCGCAAGCGTTTGCCGCATCGAAATGTTCACAAAATAAAAGCTTAACGAAATGGATAAAAAGAAAAGAAGTTACCTCCGCATCATTGGATGTGGATGCACCTTCGTCTTTTTGTTCCTCATTGTATGGATAGGCATCGTCTGGCTGAACCGCCCTGCATACATTGAGCCCGACACATCTACGTTCGAGACGGGCGACGTCTTCTTCAGCGTAGGAGATTCGTGGGAGTCTGTAGCCGTACGGACCCTGTCCGGGTCGCTCTCTCTCGAGGTGGCAGACTCCACACCTTCTCATTGCGGAATAGTCGTCAGATATGCCGAGGGCGTAAAGTTGGCTCATGCGTCGACAGTAAAAAAGAAGATTGTACTCGAAACGCCAGAGGAGTACCTGCGCAACAATGGCTCGTACTGCATCTACACACGAAAAGCACCTTGCACGGTGGACACCCTCGCTATACGACAGTCGGTGGAGACGCTGGTAAAGAACAAGGTGCCATTCGATTTCAATTTCGACCACTCCACATCGAAAGCACTGTATTGCACGGAGATGGTGGTCAGGGTTTTTGAACAAAACAACTGCTTCTGTTTTTCCAAACTACGACATAACAGCTATATGTATCCGAACGACTTGCTGAAACTATGCAAGGACAAAAATAAAAATAAGTAAACTTAGAATTGCAATTCTTATCTTTGCAATTCTTGTATTGTATTCGATTTATATAAAATCCTCACGCTCACAAATGTAAATAAATTTCCATTTGCTTCGCTTAATCGGATTTTTGCACTAACTTTAAATTAGTTAGGCTGCATCTCAACAATAAAAATAAGTAAACTTATTTTGTATTGTATTCGATTTGCACTAACTTTGCGAGGGAACAAAAGGAAAGTGTATGAAAATCTACTTCAGTCATAAGGAAGAACTCTGGAATTCGTGGTCACATGCAGCTGGCATCATCCTCGGTATGCTCGTAGGCACCGCACTGCTCGTGTGGTGCGGTTGGGCACGCAACGGTTGGGCAACAGCTGGCGTGATACTCTACCTCTTCGGTATGCTCTCAAGCTACATCGCCTCAACCGTGTACCACGCTCTCTCGGCATGGTCGCCATGGAAGGAACGCCTGCGCAAGTGGGACCACGCTGCTATCTACTGGCATATCGCCGGCTCGTATTCGCCCATCACGCTCGTCGCTCTGCGTGAGTACGGCTACTGGGGTTGGACGCTTTTCGCCTTCATCTGGACTGCCGCCATTGCCGGCACCGTGAAGAGTTTCTCGTCGTTAAAGGGCCATAGCAACTTAGAAACAATATGCTACGTGGCTATGGGCTTGAGCGTGCTCGTAGCTTTCAAGCCGCTCATGCATTGTGTTGACCCCTCAGCCATAATATGGATTATAGCCGAGGGTGTGTGCTTCATCACTGGTGCCGTGTTCTACGCTGTGCGCAAGCGCCGCTTTATGCACACCGTGTTCCACTTCTTCGTGCTCGCAGGCAGCGTGTGCCACATCGTAGCCGTGTGGGATATACTCATGCGCTGGCTGTAGCGCAACTTCTTAGCTTCGTCCCGTCACTATCTTCTTGATATCAAAGAGTTTGTTGAGCGCCTCTACGGGCGTGAGGTTGTTGATATCAAGACCTATTATCTCGTCGCGTATCTGGCAGAGCACGGGGTCGTCGAGCTGAAAGAGCGATAGCTGCATGCCATTTGTGCTTTGCTGACTTACAATCTGGCGGGCTGACTCTACTCCTACGCTCGCATTATCAGCCTCAAGCTGCTTCAGTATGTTCTCCGCACGCTTCACCACCGAACGCGGCATACCCGCTATCTCTGCCACGTGTATACCGAACGAGTGCTCCGATCCGCCACGCATCAGCTTGCGCAGGAAGATGACTTTGCCGTCCAGTTCCTTCACCGACACGTTGTAGTTCTTTATGCGCTGAAAGTTCTTCTCCATCTCGTTCAGCTCATGGTAGTGGGTGGCGAAGAGCGTGCGTGCCTGCGCCTTCGGGTTCTGGTGCAGGTACTCCACGATAGCCCAGGCGATAGATATGCCGTCGTATGTGGATGTGCCACGACCAAGCTCGTCGAAGAGCACCAGCGAGCGCGGTGTCACATTATTTAATATGTTAGACGCTTCGGTCATCTCCACCATGAACGTCGACTCGCCGAGCGAGATATTGTCCGATGCTCCTACGCGTGTGAATATCTTGTCTACCACGCCCACGTGAGCCGAGTCGGCAGGCACGAAGCAGCCCATCTGCGCCATGAGCGTGATGAGTGCCGTCTGGCGTAGCAACGCCGACTTACCAGCCATGTTCGGACCCGTTATAATCATTATCTGCTGCTGCTCGGTGTCGAGCTCTATGTCGTTTGGCACGTACTCCTCGCCTACGGGTAGCTGTGTCTCGATGACGGGGTGGCGTCCGGCGCGTATTTCAAGCACGTTGTCGTCTTCAACCACGGGGCGCACGTAGCGGTGCTCCTCGGCAGTCTTGGCGAACGAGAGTAGGCAGTCGAGACGCGCCACGATGTTGGCGTCGGCCTGAATCTGCGGTATGTACGCCTGCATATCGGTGACAAGCTCGGTGAAGAGACGGGTCTCGAGCACCAGAATCTGCTCGTCGGCACCCATTATCTTCTGCTCGTACTGCTTCAGTTCCTCGGTTATGTAGCGTTCGGCGTTGGCAAGCGTCTGCTTGCGTATCCACTCCTGTGGCACCTGGTCTTTGTACGTGTTGCGCACCTCAAGATAGTAGCCGAACACGTTGTTGTAGCCCACCTTCAGCGACTGTATGCCGGTCTTCTGCGCTTCCTCCTCCTGTATTTTCAGCAGATAGTCGCGTCCGCCGCGCGAGATGGAGCGCAGCTCGTCGAGCTCCGGCGAGAAGCCATTAGCAATCACGCCGCCCTTAGCCACAAGCTGTGGCGGGTCTTGCTGCAACTCGCGGTCGATGCGCTCGTACAGCGCCTCGCAGAGGTTTATCTGGTCGCCAATCGAACGTATCTCTGCGTTGTCGTTGGTGAGGCACGCCGCCTTTATCGGCTTCAATGCGCCGAGGGCGTACTTCAGTTGCACCACCTCTCTGGGCGACACTCTGCCCACAGCCACTTTCGAAATGATACGCTCTATGTCGCCGATGCGGTGCAGATGCTCGTCGACGGTCTGACGGAAGTCGGGCTTGCGGAAGAACGTCTCCACCACGTCGAGACGCTTGTTGATGGTAGCCACGTCGCGCAGCGGAAATATCGTCCAGCGGCGCAGCAGTCTGCCACCCATCGGTGTGCAGGTGCGGTCGATGACGGAGAGCAGCGACACGCCGTCGTCCTGCATCGACTGCAGCAGCTCCAACGAGTGGATTGTAAAGCGGTCGAGACGCACATAGCGGTCGGCATCGATGCGCGCAAGCGACGTGATGTGTGCAATCTGTGTGTGCTGCGTCATCTCCAGATACTGCAGTATGGCTCCTGCCGCCGTCACGCCGAGGTGCAGATGGTCTACGCCGAAGCCCTTCAGCGTTGTGGTGCCGAAGTGGGAGAGCAGTTTCTGTCGTGAGCTCTGCTCGGTGAGCATCCAGTCGTCGAGCTCGAAGACACACCACTTGGAGCCGAAACGCTCCTCAAACTCGCGCTTCAGCTGTCGGTCGTACAGCACCTCCTTCGGCTGTATGCTGCTCAGAAGTTTCTCTACGTAGTCGAACGTGCCCTCACCCGTGAGGAACTCGCCCGTAGAGATGTCGAGGAACGCCACGCCGCACGCCGTCTTAGCCATGCACACCGCTGCCAGAAAGTTGTTCTCCTTATAGTTGAGCACGGTGTCGTCCATAGCCACGCCCGGCGTAACCAGCTCCGTGATGCCACGCTTCACGAGTGTCTTCGTGAGCTTCGGGTCCTCCAGCTGGTCGCATATAGCCACACGCTTACCGGCACGTATCAGCTTAGGCAGATAAGTGTCGAGCGCATGATACGGGAAGCCAGCCATCTCGCACGCTGCCGAGCTCGGGTTCTTACCGTTGGAGCGTCGTGTCAGCGTGATGCCGAGAATCTTTGCTGCCTCCACAGCGTCGTCGGCGTATGTCTCGTAGAAGTCGCCACAACGGAAGAGCAGCAATGCGTCTGGATGTTCTTTTTTGAACGTATAGAACTGTCGCATCATCGGCGTTAGTCCGTCGTCGTTCTTTTTCTGAGCCATTTTTATATTATTTTTTTATTAAAGTATCTAACGCAAAACTACCATTAATTTCTGTTATCTCCAAACAATTAGCAAGAAAAACCTCACTAAAACAAGAGTGCGAAGTTCAATCCTGCCTCCTTGCCGTTGTAATACGGAGCACCGAAAGCCACCGCCTTCTTCACGCCACGCTTGTGTTCCTTAAACAGCTTCGGGTAGAGCCAGTAGGCGAACTTCGTAGAGAGCATTCCGACAGCCGCACCAGCCACGACATCGCTCACCCAGTGGCGGTTGTTATGCACACGCAGATAAGCCACTCCGGCAGCGAGCGCATAGCCCGTGTAGCCTATCCACGGCTTCGAAGCACGATACTCCTGCCACAGAAACTCGGCACACATGAACGATATGGCGGTATGTCCGGACGGGAACGCGTCCTTGCCATTACCATCGGGGCGCGACTCCTTGAACGCCATCTTCGCACCTTTCGTCACTGCCACCATCGTAACAGCCGACATGCCGAGGATAATGGTGCGGTCAAGGAAACTGTGCTGCGCCTTCACACCACAGAGGTCTAAAGCGTAAACCGCTGCTGCGGGTACGTATGGCATATAGTTGTCTGCCCACACCTTCTTCTCGCCGTGTCGCGAGAGATTCTTCTGTGCCCAGTGGCGAAACTGCTTGCCCCACGCTGTCTTTACACATAACGCTCCGCCCACGGCTGCCACGCTGGGCACAATCCACTCCGCCGGGCGCACTCGGTGCGTAGGGTCTTTGTACTCGGCGACCGAGAACATAGTGTCGGCATCGCAACCTGAGACCACAGCATTGGTGTCGGGCGGTAAAATCAGAGCCGAATCGCACTCTATAATGGTGTCCTGCGCACGGGAAGCGGTCGACACGAAGAGTACAAAGCAAAAGAGTATTGTCTCAAACAATCGTAAAAAGGTAGTGTTATATGTCATCAGTTATTGTGAAAATTACACATTATTATATATATAAGTTGCAAAGGTACTGAAAAATAGCTTAAAAGTGGGAGAGATTTGTATTTATTTGGATTTTTCTGCGTACTTTTGTCAGACATGAAACAGAGATTATCAATACTCATCATAGCCATCTTCTGCCACCTCGCACTGATGGCGCAGGCAGGCTTAGACGTTGCTGGCGAGACTGATGGCAGTGACGCTGCCAATCAGCCTGCCTTCGTACCTATGGTGAAGGTGGGTAAGGCACTGTATGAGGGCGATAGCATACAATACGTGGAGCTGAACCCACTGGCTATTTATCCGCAACTGGTGTTCAAGGACGAGAAGCAGCGGCAAGCATACAACCGATTGGTGGCGAACGTGAAGAAGGTGCTGCCGATAGCTAAGGAGGTGAACAACATCATCATCGAAACGTACGACTTCCTACAGACGCTGCCCAACAAGAAGGCAAAGGAGGAGCATCTGAAGCGAGTGGAGCGCGGAATACGTGCGGAATACACACCGCGAATGAAGAAACTGACATACTCGCAAGGCAAACTGCTCATAAAGCTCGTGTACAGAGAGTGCGACTCATCGTCGTATCAGCTCGTACAGGCGTTCCTCGGACCGATACGTGCAGGCTTCTACCAAGCGTTCGCCGCACTATTCGGTGCGTCGCTGATGAAGAAGTACGACCCTGACGGTGCCGACCGATACACGGAGCGAATAGTAAGGCAGGTGGAAGCAGGACAAATCTGAGTAATTATTAATTTTTAATTATTAATTATTAATTGTGGTGAGTTTGGGAAAGTTGAATTTTAATTACAAATATCAACACCTCACCACCTCAACATCTCAACACCTCACCATAACAACATTAACAACATCATAAATTATGAAAAAGAACAAAGGATTGATCATCACCGTCGTGGTGATAGCGTTAGTAGCCATTTGGGGCATATCATCGTACAACGGACTGGTATCAATGGACGAGAATGTAAGTAACAGTTGGGCAAACGTAGAGACACAGTATCAGCGTCGTAGCGACCTTATACCCAACCTCGTGAACACCGTGAAGGGCTACGCCAAGCACGAGAGCGAAACGCTCGAGTCGGTGATGGCGGCACGCTCGCAGGCTACGCAGGTGAAGATAGACCCGTCGAACTGCACTCCGCAGCAGCTCGCAGCTTATCAGAAGGCGCAGGGCGACGTGACAACAGCACTCGGAAAGTTGCTCGCCATCACCGAGAACTATCCCGACCTGAAGGCTAACCAGAACTTCCTCGAACTACAGTCGCAGCTCGAAGGCACCGAGAACCGCATCAACGTGGCTCGCAAAGACTTCAACGACACAGCGAAGAAGTACAACACATCGCTCCGCCGCTTCCCACGCAACATCATCGCTTCGATGTTCGGCTTCGAGAAGCGCAACTACTTCGAGGCTGAGGCTGGTGCAGAGAAGGCTCCAAAGGTGGAGTTTTAGGTTTTATAAGTTGACGAGTTGACAAGAAAACGGGTTATCAAGGAGATATTAATAATGAAGCGATTGATAGGCTTAATGCTTTTCTTGCTCGTCGCAACACTATCGTTTGCGACGGGCGAGGAGAAGCAATACACACTGCATGACGTGCCCAACGTGCGTCTTAACGACGCACGCCAGTATGTTTCCGACCCGTCGCACATCCTCTCTGGCTCGGCACGCGACACCATCAACGCTGTGCTCGCACGGCTCGAAGAAAGCACGGGCATAGAGACAGCGGTGGTAATGCTGCCCAGCATCGGTGAGGAGGATATATTCAACTTCGCGCATGAACTATTCCGCCAGTGGGGCATCGGTAAGCAGAAGAGCAACAACGGACTGCTCATTCTCTTCGTCGCCGACCAGCGTAAGGTACGCTTCACCGTAGGCTACGGTTTGGAGGGCACCATGACCGATGCCATGTCGAAGCGCATACAGATGCAGCGCATGGTGCCACGCTTCAAGGCGGGCGACTGGGACGGAGGCATGGTTGACGGCGTGAGGGCTGCGGCGCAGGTGCTCGACGGCTCGATGCAGCCCGAACCAACCGATGACGACGAGGATATGCTGGTGGGTATCATAGCGTTACTCATAATTATAGGCATAGCAATATTCGTAATATTCCTCGTCGGCGAGGCACAACGCTGTCCGAAATGCCGCAAGAAGGGCGTGAAGCGCGTGGCACAACAGGTGCTGCGACTCTCCAACGGACGACGTGTGCGACGCACCACTTTCCTCTGCCCACACTGCGGGCACACCTTCACACGCGACGAGAACATCGACGACTCGGGCAACGCCGCCGCCTTCATAACCGGCGCAATGCTCGGCGGCATGGGACGACGCGGCGGTGGCTTCGGCGGTGGTATCAGTGGCGGAAGCTTCGGTGGCGGATCGACGGGCGGCGGAGGTTCGACATCAGGATGGTAATTTGAAAATTCAAAATTCAAAACTCCTATGAAAATAACAATCATCAACGGACCAAACCTTAACATGCTCGGCACACGCGAGCCAAGCATCTACGGCAACACCTCGTTCGAGCAGTATCTCAACCAGCTCTGCCGTCAGTATCCCGACGTGGAGATCGACTACTATCAGAGCAACGTGGAGGGCGTGCTCATCGACAAGCTGCAGGACGCAGGCTTCGAGTCGGACGGCATCATCCTCAACGCCGGAGCATACACACACACCTCCGTGGCACTACTCGACTGCATACGCTCCATCAGTGCACCCGTCATAGAGGTACACATCAGCAACGTGCACAAACGCGAGGAATTTAGACACAAATCGATGATAGCAGCAGCGTGCCTCGGCGTGATAAGCGGCTTCGGCATGAACTCATACCGACTGGCACTCGAAGCACTGCTCGACTGGACAGCCGAGCGCGAACCGATGAAAGAAGAGTAGGAGGCTACGGCATTCCTGCCGTAGCCATTGCGAATATTGTATTTCAGTTGCCAATGGCTACGGCAGGAATGCCGTAGCCTCCTACAGTTAAATATTAGTTCTGACACACCATCATAGCAGACAACAAAAAAAATGACAGAAGAACTCGACAAATACGTACGCGAACACACCTCAACGGAGGGCGACTATCTGTACCGCCTCTATCGTGCAACAAACATACACACCATACACGGACGCATGGCATCGGGACACCTGCAGGGCAGACTGCTGAAGATGCTCGTGCAGATGGTGCAACCGAAGAATGTGCTCGAAGTGGGTACATTCTCGGGATATAGTGCTCTCTGCCTTGCTGAGGGACTGCCCGACGACGGACATCTATATACGTTCGAGATAAACGACGAGATGGAGGACTTCACCCGTCCGTGGATAGAAGGGTCGCCTTACGCCGACAAGATAAGTTTCATCATCGGCGACGCTAACGAGAAGGCACCCGAGCTTGGCGTGACGTTCGACATGGCGTTTGTCGACGGCGACAAGCGCACATACGTAGAGACATACGAGATGGTGCTCTCGCTGCTGCGCCCAGGCGGATATATCCTTGCCGACAACACGCTCTGGGACGGACACGTCACCGACCACGCCTACTACCACGACCAACAAACCGTGGGCATACGCCACTTCAACGACTATGTGGCTGCCGACGAGCGCGTGGAACAGCTCATACTGCCCATGCGCGACGGACTGACACTGATAAGAAAACGCTAAAAATCAGGGGGTGCACTTGTCTCAAGTGCACCAACCGAACTGACTATTTTTATTTTGTTGGTGCACCTGTATCCACTGCACCAACCGAACTGACTGTTTTTATTTTGTTGGTGCACTTGAGACAAGTGCACCCCCTAAAAACTACTTTTTCACAACCTTGTGCGTGCGTCCGTTGAACTTCACGATGTACGCACCGCGCTGAACGTCGCCGAGCGTTGTGCCTACGCGTGTGCCATCGAGCGTGTATACGCCGTCAGCAACGATAGGTGTGCTGGTCGGCACGCTGTTGATGCTGGTGGTAGGATTGCCCTCGCCGTCGATTTCGACGGTAGCAATCTCTGAGCAGATGCCAGCCTCGTTGTCTACGTAAGCAGCCACAATGTAGTACTCCTCACCCGCTACAAGCTCGTCGAATTTAAGAGAGAAGTCGCCCTGATTGGCGTTTTTCTTGAACCACTCACCAAACTCTTCACTTGCAAGATAGTCGTATATCTGCGTACTGATGCCGGTCTGCATATAGTCGCGTATGGTCAGTTCTTCGTGTGTGAACTCGTCGAACATGTTCGACTTTGCGATAGATCCGAATGTGTAGTAGAGGTTCTTGTCGTCGGGCTCGCAAGTGACAAAGATACCACCGTCATTTGTTTTCTGAGCCTTCAGCTTGATGCGGTTGTTGATAGTCTGCACAGGCTTCGTGCGGAACGGCAGACGCTTAATCTCTGTGGTGGTGTTACCTTTCTCATCAACGCCGTGATACCAGATTACGTACTCGCGGTCGGGCAGCAAACCAGCCTGATATTCTGCGGCATCGCCCTTGAAGCCGAACGACTGTACAACATCCTTAACATCCATCTGATAGCCTTTTGCCATCTCCTCGAACCATTTCTTGTCCTCGCTGGCGAGAGTCTCGTCGTCGTTATAACCTTTCTCTTCAAAGATTTCCTTCTCAAGATAAGACACATAATAATATGCGGTCTCGTCGGTTGTTGTCATTGTCTCGTGAACATAACACTCGTGAATGTCGAGAGTAAGCGTCACGGGGTTGGGAGTTGTTGTCTGCGCTGAAGCTGCGAGCGAGAGTGCTGCAAGCATTGAGAGCGCGAAGTAGCGTAGTTTTTTCATATTGTTTTTCGTTAAAGGGTTTTTACTATGTTTGTTTATCGTAATATGTTTGCTTCTTTTACTTCTTCGGCGCAGAGCAGAAGTCGCGGAAGCGGTCCATCCACTTTCCGCCTACCATGCACGCCACGCCGATAGCCACGAACGGTATGCTCAGCAGCTGTCCCATGTCGAGCGGCAGCGAAGCCTCGAACGCCTCCTGCACCTCCTTGGTGTACTCGATGAAGAAGCGTGCGGTGAAGATGTACGTAAGGCAGAGTCCGAAGAAGAAGCCCGTGCCCACGCGTTGCGGTGTGCGGCGGTAGAAGTACCAGCCGATGAAGAACAGCAGAGCGTAAGTGACGGCCTCGTAGAGCTGTCCCGGGTGGCGCGGCATGGGGTCTACCTGCTGGAAGATGAACGCCCAAGGCACGTCGGTTATCTTGCCGATAATCTCCGAGTTCATCAGGTTGCCCAGGCGTATGAAGCACGCCGTGAGCGGTGTAGCGATGGCTATGTTGTCGAGCACCTGCCAGATGTTCATCTTCGTGCGGCGCACGTAAAGCCACAAAGCAAGCAGAAGACCTAACGTACCGCCATGCGAGGCGAGTCCGCGATAGCCCGTGAAGTGCCATCCGCCGCCAGGCAGGAAGTCGATTGGCAGGAATATCTCCACGAAGTGCTTCCAGGACGAGAGGAAGAAGTCGGGCTGGTAGAAGAGGCAATGTCCCAAGCGTGCTCCGGCGAGTATGCCGATGAAGCAGTAGATGAAGAGCGGGTCGAACAGCTCGGGCTTCACCTTCTGCTCCTTGTACAGACGCTGCACACAGAGGTATGCCAGCGCAAGACCGGCAAGCCAACAGAGTGAGTACCAGTGGAACTCAAGAGGACCGAGCTTGAACGCTGTGCTGCTCGGGTCCCAAAGGATGTATAAAAAATGTGCCATTTTTTATTGTGTTGAGATGGTGAGATGGTGAGGTGGTGAGATTTGATGGTGAGATGGTGTGATGTTGAGGTGGTGATAGGGGGTTGTGATGGTGAGGTGGTGATATTTATGGTTTCCATTGGGAGTTGTCCCCATTCTTTATTATTGAGAATCTCAAAGAATAAAGAAGGCGGGCGATAACTTCCACCTGCTTACTAACCGCGTGTTGTTCTTCGTAGTTAACGTATCCCAATTCGGCGGATATTTCTATCTGACACTCTACCTCCATCAAAGAGCCGTAGGCTATGTCAATGAAATGGATTTTCTCTTTAGAAGAAGCTCTTCCAAACCCTTCTGCTATATTTGAAGGTACAGAGATTACGGCTCTACGCAACTGGTTGCATAGAGCGTATTCCTCTTCTTTTGGGAACTTTTTCAACAAGAAGTATATATACTTCACCAATTCCTTGGAGTAGTTATATACGTCCAATTTCTTAAAATAGAAATAATTCATAGGCTATATATTATAGTATAGTAATGTCAACACATCACCATCTCAACACCTCAACCTCAATGTCTAATGCGCCAGCATTAGACATTGAAACGGAAGTGCATGATGTCGCCGTCCTGCACTACATAATCCTTGCCCTCGATAGAGAGCTTGCCAGCCTCGCGCACGGCAGCCTCAGAACCGTACTGCATGTAGTCGTCGTACTTGATTACCTCGGCACGGATGAAGCCCTTCTCGAAGTCGGTGTGGATGACACCGGCACACTGCGGAGCCTTCCAGCCCTTGTAGTATGTCCACGCCTTCACCTCCATCTCGCCGGCGGTGATGAATGTCTGAAGGTTGAGCAGGTTGTAAGCCTTCTTGATAAGACGGTTTACACCGCTCTCCTCAAGACCCAGTTCCTCAAGGAACATCTGCTTGTCCTCGTAAGTTTCGAGCGACGCGATGTCCTCCTCGGTCTTCGCAGCGATGACGAGCATCTCTGCGCCCTCGCTCTTTGCTATCTCCGCAATCTGCTCCGAATACTTATTGCCACTCTTTGCCGAAGCCTCGTCTACGTTGCACACGTAGAGCACGGGCTTGGCGGTGAGCAGGAAGAGGTCGTGAGCGTAGTGCTGCTCCTCCTTCGACTCGAACTCCACGCAGCGTGCGTTCTGTCCTTTCTCCAATACCTCCTTATAGGCTTCGAGTACAGACACAGCCACCTTAGCGTCCTTGTTGTTGCCGATGGCTGCAATCTTCGACTGCTTCTGAAGCTGCGACTCAACGGTTTCGAGGTCTTTCAGCTGAAGCTCGGTGTCGATTACTTCCTTGTCCTCAACCGGATTTACCACGGCACCACCCTCGCGCACGATGTTGTCGTCGTCGAAGCAGCGCAGCACGTGGATGATGGCGTCGGTCTCGCGGATGTTGCCGAGGAATTTGTTGCCCAAGCCTTCGCCCTTAGACGCACCCTTAACGAGTCCGGCGATGTCTACTATCTCGCAAGTTGCGGGCACGATGCGACCCGGGTGAACTATTTCAGCAAGCTTCGTGAGGCGCTCATCGGGAACGGTGATGACACCCACGTTAGGCTCGATTGTACAGAAAGGGAAGTTGGCTGCCTGCGCCTTAGCGTTAGAGAGGCAGTTGAAAAGGGTGGACTTGCCCACGTTAGGGAGTCCTACGATACCACATTTTAATGACATTGTTATTGTTGTTTGTTATTATTTTATTGATGTTGAGGTGTTGTTATGGTGAGGTGTTGAGATATGTGGGGCTAACTCCTTACTCCTCCGAATAGAGCACCTGGATAAGCGTCTGACCGACAGCCTTCATCACGTTGGGGTCGATATGATCCATCGTGTCGTCTACGGTGTGCCATGTCGGACCGAACGAGCTTTGCGGGCAGTCGGGGAAGCAAGCAATGATGTCAATGCAGGCGATGCCAGCCTTCTCGTTCACCGGCACATGGTCGTCGGTGACCATCGCACCGTCCTTCATCGGGAAAAACGAGCCGTAGCCTATCTGCGCTGCTGTGCACCACACCTTATTCACTATCTCCGAAGCGTACTGCTTCGACACGCCCTCCTGGTAGAACTTGGTGCCTTGTCCGCCCACCATGTCGAGCAGTATGCCGTAGCGTGCCTCATAGCCTGCAGGCAGGTTCTCTGCCCAATACTGTGCACCGAGTGCCCAGGTGTCGGCATCGTCAGCCTGGTCAGCCCAGCGCGGTGTGCCCCAGTCTTCGGCGTCGAAGCACACGAAGTCGACACCTATCTGCAGCGTTGTGTCGCTCTGTATGGCGCGCGCCACCTCGAGCATAACAGCCACACCGCTCGCTCCGTCGTTGGCAGCCATCACCGGACGATGCCAGTTGGTTGAGTCGGGGTCGTTATCTGCCCACGGACGACTGTCCCAATGGGCGCAGAGCAGTATGCGTGTGGTCTGCTCGGGGCGGAAGCGCGCTATGATGTTGCGCGAGCGCAGCATCGTGCCGTCCCATCCCTTCAGCTCGGCATCCTGAGCCTCAACGCTCATACCGAACTCTCGGAACTTCTGCATTATCCATTCGCCACAGCGGTCGTGAGCCGCAGAGTTCATAACGCGTGGACCGAAATCGCACTGCTTTGCAGCAAACACGTAGGCAGAGTCGCCACGGAACGTCGGACCGACGAGTGCCACGGTGTCGGGCTCGGCAGCTGCCTTAGTAGCGTTCTTGCAGGATGCGCACGAACATGCTATCGACACGACGGCAACCAGTGAAAGCACTGAAAATAATATCTGTTTCATAATTCAAAATTCAAAACTCAAAATTACGCATTAGCCTTCGCTTCATATGCCAATGCATACATACGTATCTGTTTCACCATGGCGAGCAGTCCGTTGGAGCGTGTCGGCGAGAGGTGGTCCTTCAGACCGATGCGCTCGATGAAGTAGAGGTCGGCATCGAGAATCTCGCGCGGCGTATGTCCGCTGATTACCTGAATGAGCAGCGCTATGATGCCCTTCACGATGAGAGCGTCGCTGTCGGCGGTGAAGACGAGACGACCGTCGTCGGTCATATCGCACTGCACCCACACACGGCTCTGGCAGCCGTCGATGAGGTTCTGCTCGGTTTTATACTTCTCGTCGAGCGGCTCAAGATCGCCGCCGAGGTCTATGAGTAACTGGTATTTGTCCATCCAGTCGGTGAAGTCTTGAAACTGTTCAATGACTTCGTCCTGTGCTTCGTTTATTGTCATGATTGTTGTTTTTATGGTGAAGTGGGGATTTTATGGTGTTATGTTGAGGTGGGGATTTTATGGTGTTATGGTGAGGTGTTGAGATGTTGAGATTTGCTGGTGAGATGGTGTTAGGGGTTGTTATGGTGAGAGTTTACAAATGTCAACACATCAACATCTCAACACATCAACTTCATATCTCAACATCTCAACATCATATCTCAACACATCAACATCTCACCATCTCACCTTCAAGATTGCGCCTGCGCAGGAACGATCTTGAACAGTTTGTCGCTTGGTCTAATCTTAGCTGGCACGCGGAACGACACGTGCTGTCCCTTGTGCGCTGTCTCCACCGGCTTCAAGTCGTAGCGTATCTCATCTACGTCGACATACATCACGCCCGTTGTCGGACCGGTGATGAGCAGCTTGTCGCCAACCGAGAACTCCATCGCCTCGCAAGTGAATTCAGCCACACCGATATTAGAGAAATACTTCACGCCACGACCAACGTACACCTTCTTCTCCGTAGCGTTCGAGCCATAGTTGCTGTTCCACTCGCCCAAGGTCTGACCCTGATAGTAGCCGTCCCAGAAGCCACGGTTGAAGACTGTAGCGAGTGTTGTGTCCCACTCGTCCTTCTTCTCGTCGGTGAACGTGCCGTCGAGCACAGCCGCAATAGCCTGCTTGTAGCAGCGCACCACGTTGTAGACATACTCTGCACCACGAGCGCGACCCTCTATCTTGAACACACGCACGCCGGAGCGCATCATGCGGTCGATGAAGCGGATGGTCTTGAGGTCCTTCGGCGACATGATATACTTGTTGTCTATCTCGAGCTGGTTGCCCGTCTCGTTGTCGGTGACGGTGTACGAACGACGGCATATCTGCATACACTCGCCGCGGTTGGCTGAGCGTCCAGTGTTGGCAAGACTCATGTAGCACTTGCCGCTCACTGCCATGCACAACGCGCCGTGGCAGAACATCTCTATGCGTACCAACTCGCCCTTCGGGCCGCAGATGTGCTGTTTCTCTATCTGCTCGTAGATGTATGCCACCTGATCCATGTTCAGCTCGCGTGCTAAGACCACAACGTCGGCAAACTGAGCGTAGAACTTCAGAGCTTCGGCGTTGCTGATATTGAGCTGCGTAGAGAGATGTACCTCCACGCCCACCTCACGACAGTAGGTCATTACGGCAACGTCGGAAGCTATCACCGCTGAGATGTTCGCTTCCTTGGCAGCGTCGATAATCTGGTGCATCAGCTCCACATCTTCGTCGTAGATGATGGTGTTGACGGTGAGGTAGCTCTTCATGCCATGCTCGGTGCAGATGGCTGCAATCTCGTGCAAGTCCTCAATAGTGAAATGGTTGGCAGAGTGTGAGCGCATGTTCAGCTGCTCCACACCGAAGTAGATGCTATCGGCACCTGCCTGAATGGCTGCCTGCAGACTCTCACGCGAGCCTACTGGTGCCATTATCTCATAATCGTGTATGTTTGTATTTGTCATATTCGTTGTTTTCTGAGGTTTGAAGAATGTGGCGAAAGATGCTCGAAATCCTAATCATTTGTCAACATCTCAACATCCCAACGCCTCAACCCTTTATATTAATAAGGTGCAAAGTTACTAAAAATCGGCCTAACACGTGTTTAAAAACAATATTTAACAGTAAAAGAAGTCACTTGAATTGTTATTTCCAGAAGTACGGATACCTTTGCGGCGCATAAGAACACTTAGGAAACACAAAAAAACATTATATAGTTACTTGATTTACTAACTTTAATTATCTAAAACAACATGGAAAACACAAAGAAGGTTGCCGCAAACGCGGCAACCGCTTTTATTGCAAACGGCGACCTGCGCCTATCTGATCACTTCAAACTACGCGAGTTCACCCTGTCTGGCGCAGCAATACGCTACAACCTTGACAACACGCCTACAACCGTTGAGGTAGAGCGTCTGCGGGCATTGTGCGTGAATGTGCTCGAACCGCTGCGCCACCGCTTCGGTGTGCTTCGTATCACAAGTGGTTATCGCTCGGAGCGGGTCAACAAGATTGTGGGTGGTGCTGTAAGGTCGCAACATCGGTTGGGCGAGGCAGCAGACATACACGTTTCGAGTTTGGAGGTAGCACAGAAGATGTGCCACTTCGTGAAAGAATATCTCGACTTCGACCAACTCATACTCGAATCGGTGGCTAAGACCGGCGCACGATGGATACACGTGAGCTACAAAGCCACAGGTAACCGACGAGAGTTCTTTACGTTGAAACGCTAAACGTTAAGCGTTCACTATACCCCTGTTTGCACTGGCAGCTCGTTCAGTACGCGCTCCACGCTATCGGCTATTGTTATTGGGTCGATAGCAGCCATGCAAGCGTTGTCGCCACGCAGACAGGGCGTATTGCCAAACACACTACATGGTCGGCAAGACATATCAGCCTGCACCACATCGCTCATACGCTGATTGTATCCGAGAAATCCGGCGTAAGGATGTGTTGCTCCCCATACGCTCACGATGCGTATGCCTGTGAGTGCGGCGAGGTGCATATTGACACTATCCATGCAGAGCATCACATCGAGATGGCTCATCACGATGAGCTCTTGGTCGATTGATCCGAGCAACGCCGACGCATTTGTACATTCCTTATAACGTGCGCACCACGAGTCGAGCACCTTCTGCTCTGCTTCGGTGCGCCCGAAGAGCAGCACGCGACACGACGGGTGTCGACGTATTATCTCCGCCACCACCTGTTCCATTTTTTCAGGCGGATACACCTTCTCTTTATATATAGCGAACGGCGCAACGCCTATCCACTGTTGGAATATCTTCTTCTCACCTATCTCCTCCGAAACGAGTCGCAGATTGCCACCCGTAGCAGGGAACACCGATTGGAAGTCGAGTTCTACGGGATAACCTAATCGTGCGAGCACATCAGTGTAGTTGTCAAAAGCCGTCGACAACTGACGCAGCTTCTTATTATTCTGCGCAGTAAGCTTTTGGCGTTCAGCCACATGTCGATTAATATGTTCCACTCGATAACGACTCATTTTGAAACGCATACGCAGATACTTTGACGAGAGTGTGTCGTGCATATCAGCAATAGCCGTAAAGTTCTTAGCGATGAGTCGGCGATAGAGTGCGTTAAGCCCCTTCACACCTCTGTATTCGCCTTGCAAGTCAGCCTCCATAAAGCCCACATTCGGTGCCAGTTCGTCGAAGAACACACGCGCAAAGGGTCGACTCAGCACAGTAATGCGCAAGTCGGGATACTGCCGTGCAAGCGAACTGACCACGGGCACAAGCATTGCTACCTCGCCCTGGGCAGAGAAACGTATGATTAGGAGGTGGTCGGTTTTCATTTATAGTATATTTAAAATACGAGTTAGCGAGTAGACAAAATTCACTCGTTTATTGCTTAGGTACTACGTAACCTGTATGTGCGTTTATCAACTGCAAAAATAATGGAAATAGAGCAAACTGCCAAAGATTTGCTCTTATATTTTACTTTTTTATCCTTGTATGTATATAAAACGTGAACATACGCACAAAATAAGTTATGCTAATATTTAAAAAAAGTGATTTTTATGCAATAATGTATTTGAAATCAAATATAAGTAGTAAATTTGCAAGACTTTAGCCCCTAAGCATTGATACATTATTAAAAAACAAATACAACTTATGGACAAACTTAGTTACGCTTTGGGCCTTGGCATAGGCCGCCAGCTCTCGCAGATGGGAGCCGAGAACCTTAACATCGACGACTTCGCTCAGGCTATCAAGGACATTCTTGAGGGCAAGGAGCCGCAGGTGGCAGACCAGGAAGCACAGACGATTGTTACAGAATTTTTCCAGCAGCAGGAGGCTAAGCAGCGTGCTGCCGCAGCCGAGAAGTATAAGGAGAACAAGGATAAGGGCGAGTCATGGCTTGCTGATAAGGCTCTTGAGGAGGGCGTAGTATCGCTGCCTTCTGGTCTTATGTATCAGGTGCTCAACGAGGGTAGCGGCAAGAAGCCGACCGCTGAGGACACAGTAGAGTGCCACTATGAGGGTCGCCTCATCGACGGCACAGTATTCGACAGCAGCTACAAGCGTGGCGAGTCGGCTACATTCCCTCTCAACGGTGTTATTGCAGGCTGGACAGAAGGCGTGCAGCTCATGTCTGAGGGCGCAAAATACCGCTTCTTCATCCCTTACCAGTTGGCATACGGTGAGCGTGGCGCAGGTGCTGCCATCCCTCCGTTCGCAGCTTTGGTGTTCGACGTAGAGCTTATCAAGGTACTTTAATACAACTAAAAACAACAATAACAAAACAATGAAAAAGTTTTCAATCGTAGCCGCTTTGGCTATCGCCATTTCTGGCATCTTCGCCTCTTGCGGCAACACTCCTGCAAAGGCTAATCTTAAGAACGACGTAGACACACTGAGCTACGCTATCGGTATGGCACAGACACAGGGTCTGAAGCAGTACCTGTTGCAGATGGACATCGACACCACCTATATCGACGAATTTGTAAAGGGTCTGAACGACGGTGCTAACGCTGGCGACAACAAGAAGAAGGCTGCTTACTACATGGGTGTGCAGATCGGTCAGCAGATTTCTAACCGCATGGTTAAGGGCATCAACCACGAAATCTTCGGCGACGACTCTACAAAGACAATCTCTCTGAAGAACTTCATGGCTGGCTTCATCCAGGGCGTACATGGCAAGGGCATCATGACAATAGAGCAGGCTAACCAGGTTGCTCAGCAGAAGATGATGGCTATCAAGTCGAAGTACATGGAGGAGAAGTACGGTGATGCAAAGAAGAAGGGCGAAGAGTGGATGGCTGCTAACGCTAAGAAGGAAGGCGTGAAGACTCTGCCTTCTGGCGTACAGTACAAGGTTATCAAAGAGGGCAACGGCGAGATGCCGAAGGACACCTCACTCGTAAAGGTACACTACGAGGGCAAGCTCATCGACGGCACTGTATTCGATAGCAGCTACAAGAACGGCCAGCCTGTTTCTATGCGCGTCAATCAGGTTATCAAGGGCTGGACAGAGGCTCTCGTACACATGCCTGCAGGCTCTGTATGGGAAGTGTACATCCCGCAGGAACTCGCTTATGGCGAGCGTGAGGCTGGTCAGATCAAGCCTTACTCTCCGCTGATCTTTAAGATTGAGCTCATAAGCGTAAACGGAAAGTAAAAGTATTGGCAAGTTGACAAGAAAAACAATGAAAAAGATATTGACATTGGCGTTGGTTGCAGCTCTCTCTGCAACCTTCACCACCGCCTCTGCAAAGGACAAGAAGGAGTGCAGCAAGGCAAAGACCGAATGCTGCAAGGTGGACAAGAAGAAGAACAAGAAGTGCAAGAAGGATAAGACAAGTTGCTGCGAGGCTCCTGTTAGCCTCCTCAGCAAGTCCGACTCGCTGAGCTACGCTGCCGGCATGACCTACACCACAGGTCTGATAGATTACGTTGGCAAGCAGTTCGGTGTCGACTCTACCTCTATGGGTGCTTTCGTAGCAGGTCTGCGCGAGGGCATCAAGCGTTCTAACGACAAGCAGTTCATGGCTCATAGCGCAGGCGTACAGATTGCACAGCTGCTTGAGACACGCATGTACCCGGGCGTTGCCAACGAAGTGAAAAACACTCCGTGGACTCTTGATAGCATCACCTTCAACCGCGGCTTCATCGACGCTGTGCTCAACGACACTACAGTGATGCAGGTGGTAGACGCTAAGAAGTTCTACGAGAAGACAATGACCGACGAGAAGCACCGCCAGAAGGATGCCTACAAGAAGGAGAACGTCGACTGGCTCGCTGAGAACGCCAAGAAGGAAGGTGTCGTAACTCTGCCTTCTGGTTTGCAGTACAAGGTGCTCACAGCCGGAACCGGCGAGGTGGCTACTAAGGACGACAACGTAACCGTACGCTACGAGGGTAAGACCATCGACGGCAACATCTTCGACAGCAGCTACAAGCGCAACCCTGACACTTCTACATTCCGCCCCGACCAGGTTATCAAGGGTTGGACAGAGGCACTCACCTCTATGCCTGCAGGCAGCACATGGATGCTCTACATCCCGCAGGAGCTGGCTTATGGCTCACGCGCAGCAGGACAGATCAAGCCCTACTCTACTCTTATCTTCAAGGTGGAGCTTGTGAAGATTGACCGCAAGCAGCAGCCAGTTGTAGAGAAGAAGAAGGAGGAAAAAGCTCCGGCTAAGAAAACCACTGCTAAGAAGAGCAGAAAGAAGTAAAAGTTTCTTTTAGTTGAGAATTTAGAGTTGAGAGTTGAGAGTTATGATATGTTTTGCAACTTTCAAGAGCTGCTAATGAACTATCAAGGTAATCATAACTCTCAACTCTAAATTCTCAACTAAGTAAACTCTCAACTAATAACCCTAAACAATATGCTTGAAGAAGACATTCGCAAACAAATCATTGCCCTCATCAATCGCGAGGTAGTGCCAGCCGTTGGCTGCACCGAGCCGATGTGTGTATCGCTCTGTGTGGCTCGCGCTACGGAGTTGTTAGGCTGTCGACCCGAGAAAATCACAGCGTCGCTATCTGCCAACATCCTCAAGAACGCTATGGGCGTGGGCATACCCGGCACGGGCATGATCGGACTGCCTATCGCCATCGCTCTCGGAGCCATCATCGGCAAGTCGGAGTATCAGCTTGAGGTGCTGAAAGACCTCACCCCAGAGACCCTCGCCGAAGGCAAGCAGTACATCGATGCCGAACACATCTCCATACAGCTGAAGAGTGGCATCACCGAGAAACTGTACGTAGAGATAACCTGCGAGGCTGACGGACATAAGGCGACTGCCACCATTGCCACTGCACACACCCACTTTGTCTACTTAGAGAAGGACGGCGAGGTGCTGCTCGACGAGCGTCACCATAAGGCAGGCGAAGCTGAGAACAACGACATACGCCTGAACATGCGACTTGTCTACGACTTCGCTATGACAACACCAGAGGACGACCTGCGCTTCATACTGAAGACACGCGACTACAACTTCCGCATCGCCGAGGAGTCGAAGAAGCACAACTACGGCCACTGCCTCGGCAAGACTATCGACCGCCCGCTGAGTCACGGCATCTTCGGCAACTCTATCTTCTCGCATATTATCTCAAAAACAGCATCGGCTTGCGACGCACGCATGGGCGGCGCGATGATTCCAGTGATGAGCAACTCCGGCTCGGGCAACCAAGGCATCTGCGCCACCAACCCCGTGGCTGTGTACGCCGAGGAGAACGAGAACACTGAGGAGGAACTCATCCGCGCACTCATCCTTAGCCACCTTACCGCCATATACATCAAGCAGAACCTCGGCAAACTGTCGGCACTCTGCGGCTGCGTAGTGGCAAGCATCGGCTCAAGCTGTGGCATCACCTATCTCATGGGTGGCGACTACAATCATATCTGTTGGTCGGTGAAGAACATGATTGCCAATATCACTGGCATGATATGCGACGGCGCGAAGCCAAGCTGCGCACTGAAGATATCGTCCGGCGTGTCTACAGCACTCCTCTCCGCCCTGCTCTCTATGGAGGGCAAGTGCGTTAGCTCCGTAGAGGGCATCATCGACAACGATGTCGACCGCTCTATACGCAACCTCACAAGCATCGGTGCCGAAGCAATGAACCGCACCGACGAGATGGTGCTCGACATAATGACGCACAAGAGTTGTTAGTAATATTAGGAGGGTATGGCATCTTGCCATATCCACGCACACATCAGAAGTTATCACTATATACACTCTAAATAATGTAAATTTCTGGCAGCGTGGGTATGGCAAGATGCCATACCCTCCTACAATTAGCAAACAAATATCACTTTTTCCCCATTTTTCTTCTCCACTTCAAAAAAATAGTGTATCTTTGCACTCGCAAAAAGCGCGAATGCGGCAATAGCTCAGTTGGTAGAGCACAACCTTGCCAAGGTTGGGGTCGCGGGTTCAAGTCCCGTTTGCCGCTCTTTTAAAATAGTTTGATTGTTTTTGTTAGGACGGGTAGCAGAAATGCTGCCGTTTTTTATTAAGACATCAAACACAAACGACACAGGTCGCCGCAATGGTGGAATTGGTAGACACGAGGGACTTAAAATCCCTTGGCCAGTAATGGCTGTGCGGGTTCGAGTCCCGCTCGCGGCACACATTCTCAATTTATAATTTGAAATTGATAATTTATAATTCTTTATTAAGCACATACCACCTCGTATTATAAATTACGCCATCAGGTTATAAATTAAAACCACTCAGAAATATGACTTATTCAGAAATATGGCATCGTATAGCCACCTCTTACGACGACGGCGAGGCACGCGCCATAGCACGCATCCTCATCGAAGAGCTGTTCGGTCTGTCGTACGCTGACATCATCTGCGGTGCCACCGAGCAGTTGTCTGCCGACGACACGCTGCGCCTCGACACAGCCGTCAGACGCATCGAGCAGGGCGAACCGCTGCAGCACGTGCTCGGATATGCCGACTTCTGCGGCAACCGCTTCTCAGTCAACGGCTCTGTGCTCATACCCCGACCCGAGACGGAATGGCTCGTGAACGAGGGCGCGAAGCTGATGGACGGCTGCATTGCATCCGACAAGACGCAGCATAAGGCTCCCCACTCCCCCAAACGTATCCTCGACATCGGAACGGGCAGCGGCTGCATAGCCATCAGCCTCAAGCTGCGCCTTGGCGACGCATACGTGGAAGCATGGGACATCTCCGAAGAGGCACTGCGCACAGCTCAGGACAACGCCGACGCGCTGAAGGCGGAGGTGGTGTTCAGAAAGAGGGATGCGCTGAAGGCAGAGGAGGAAGGTTGCTCTAAGGAGGAGTGCCTCCAAGGGGGTGCACTTGTCTCAAGTGCACCAACCGGGCAGACTATGGATTCTATAAATTCTAACGAAGGTGCACTTGTCTCAAGTGCACCAACCGA